>LNQE01000880.1_pt1 | contig 32608 bp, 28 predicted proteins | sample 603111 | NCBI WGS metagenome assembly LNQE01 (sample SAMN04260313, study PRJNA301899) | hydrocarbon metagenome | isolation source: hydrocarbon-contaminated ditch | place: Germany: Bremen | collected 1998
CTCTCCATCTGTTAAACTTTATTCAATACTATTATACGAAAATTAATAAGTATTCATAATTAAAAAGAAATATTTTTAAACTTGGAGCAATACTAGCGTGTTTGAGAAAAAGTGGCAAGGAAAAATGATTAAAATTATCAGTGAATTATTTGGTAGAAAAAGAAAAGTGAAACTTCTTCTTTATTTTTTTTAATAAACAGAATAAATTCTTTGTCAGAAATTATTTTCAGGAAGAATTATGCGAAACTTTAAAATGACTGTGGAATATGACGGCACAGCCTATTGCGGCTGGCAAAGACAGGAAAACGGATTGAGCATCCAGCAGGTACTGGAGGAAGCTATACAACTGGTTACCGGCGAGAAAGTATCCGTTATCGGTTCCGGCAGAACGGATGCCGGAGTGCATGCTTTGAATCAGGTAGCCCACTTTAAGAGCAACAGTAGTTTGCCCTTAGACAATATATACCGTGGATTGAACAGTGTGTTGCCGAAAGACATTGTGATTAAGGAAATGAAAGAAGTTCCGGAAGATTTTCATGCCCTCCGTGACGTTAAAAGCAAAGTTTATGTCTATAAAATATGCAACCAGCGATTGCGTCCGGCAATAGGAAGAAATTATTTCTGGCATGTGCGTTATCCACTCAACATGGAATTTATGAGAGAAGCAACTAAATACATTATCGGCACGCATGATTTTTCAGCCTTTTGCGCGGCCAACACGCAGGTTAAAGATCGCGTGCGGACGATTTTAGATATAGACATCAAAAAGAACGAAGAGGGAATAATCGAAGTAAACGTAGTGGCCCACGGCTTTTTAAAATATATGGTGCGCAATATTGTCGGCACTCTGGTGGAAATCGGCAGAGGCAAATGGGAACCGGAGGAAATGAAGGCGATTCTCGAATCCAAAGACAGAAAAATTGCCGGAGCTACAGCGCCGGCTTACGCCCTTTTTTTAAAGGAGGTCAAATACTAAGAGTGAAAATACTATTGCTGGGACATAAAGGGATACTGGGGAGCGACCTGCTTTCAAGACTTTCGACCGAACATGAAGTCATCGGGATGGACAAGGAAGAAATTGACATTGTTTCCGCAATCGAATGCAAAAAAGCGATAAAAGAAACAAAACCGGATATTGTTATCAATGCTGCCGCTTATACCAATGTTGATGGCTGCGAAACAGCCAGAGAAGAATGCTTTGCCGTCAATGCCGAAGCGGTAAAAAATATAGCCGAAAGTTGTCGCGATAAAGATGTTCGTATAATACATTTCAGCACTGATTATGTTTTTAACGGTAAAGCTAAACAACCCTACAAAGAAGATGACAAGTGCAATCCGATTAATATTTATGGTCAGTCAAAACTGGCAGGAGAAAAGTATCTGCAGTCTCTTTCCCGTAATTATTTGCTGATTCGTACTTCCTGGTTATACGGGGCAAAAGGTAAAAATTTTGTTCAGAGTATTCTGGAAAAAGCGAAAGCAAAAAGCTTTATTGATGATACCATGGCCAAGACAAACACGAAGGCGGATCAACCATCAACGCTATCGGTAGTTGATGATCAGGTCGGCTCACCAACCTACACAAAAGACCTGGCAGCCGCGGTGGACCTGCTTATTGAAAAAGACGCTCAGGGAATTTTTAATGTAACCAACAGAGGAACCTGCAGTTGGTATCAGTTCGCTGTCAGGATTTTGAAGGAATCCGGTTTTGATAAAATTGAAGTGATACCCATCAAATCCGGTCAGTTAAAAAGACCGGCAAAGCGCCCGGCATACAGTGTTTTGGATATGCATAAATTTTTGGAAACGACAGGAAAGGCGATGCAGCCGTGGCAGCTGGCGCTGCAGGATTATCTGAAAAACGCTAAAAAGTAGGTTCTTTTATTTATGAACTAAATTGGAGGAGCGATAAAGTTGTCCAGACGTATTGTCGTGTTATCCGAAGAAATAGCCAACAAGATTGCTGCCGGTGAAGTAGTGGAGAGGCCGGCTTCGATTGTCAAGGAGCTGCTGGAAAATTCCATTGATGCCGGCGCTACGGATATCAGAGTGGAATTGGAGAAGGGCGGTTGCCAATCCATTAAAGTGATTGATAACGGTTCGGGAATAGAACACGATGATGTTCCGCTGGTTTTTGAAAGACACGCCACCAGTAAAATTCATAAATATGAAGATATCTTTAATGTTGTTTCTTTCGGTTTCCGCGGAGAAGCAATGCCCAGTATTGCCTCCATTGCCAAAGTTGAATTACTGACCAGACGCAAAAACGATTTATCAGGTACAAAAGCTTTACTTGAGGCAGGTATCATAAAAGAAGTCGCGCCTGCAGGCTGTCCGGAAGGCACACAGATATCGGTTACTGAAATCTTTACAAATGTCCCCGCCCGCAGAAAGTTTTTAAAAACGGAAGCCACAGAGCAGGGTGCGTGTCTGGATGTTATTACCCGCATTGCTTTGGCTCATCCCGAAATTCGCTTTAAAGTATCAGCCAACGGCAAAGAAATATTCAACACTCCGGAAGTCAGCGATATTTCCAAACGGATTTCGATGGTGATGGGCGATGATTTTTCAAAGCATTGCATTGCGGTGGATGAACAAAAGGAAAATATGAGCTTGTCAGGATTTATTTCACGTCCGGAATATACCAAATCCAATTCCAAAAGCATTTATTTGTTTATCAATAAACGATTCATCCGCGACAACAGCGTGACTCATGCCGTCTTGTCGGCATACCGGCAGATTATCGAGCCAAGACGTTATCCCGCGGCAGTGCTTTTTCTGGATATGCCGCCCGAAGATGTTGATGTAAATGTTCATCCTGCTAAATTGGAAGTTCGTTTCAAAAACGCGCACGGTGTTTATGAATTGGTATCCAGAATAATCACGCAAAGTCTCGCTGAAGCCGAAACATCGAAGGGAAATTTCATTTATCGTTTGCAGCCTAAAGAGAAGAAAGATTATTCCTACAATGTTGCGACCATACGGGAAAACTCTCCATCTGTATCTTCCGGTAAGTTTTCCCGGCAAAATCTACAAAAATCAATCAATGAAGATTTATTGAAGCGTTCTCTTACAGAGAAAACGGCAACCGTTGTTGAAAGTGCTAATATTCCGGCAAAAGAAGCAATATCATTATCCGGCATGAAATATGTGGGTCAGTTTGCCGATACATATCTTGTTTTTGAAGGAGATAAAAATCTTGTCTTGCTTGATCAGCACGCGGCACATGAAAGAATAATTCTGGAGAGATTAAAAAAATCATCAGGAGGAAAGGTTATACGTCAGTCACTACTAATGCCGGAAATCATCAACCTGACGCCGGGACAAATAACATTGTTTTCAGATTACATTGATTTATTGCAGGAGATTGGCTTGGAAATAGAAATATTCGGCAGGGACGCTGTCGCCGTCAAAGCAGTTCCGGTAACCCTTGCACAGATTAAAATAAGCGAGATAATTTCCGATATCTCGGATCAACTAAGCGATCAGAACCAAACGCCTTCCTTACAGGAGAAAAGAGAAAAAATTCTGGCATCGTTGGCTTGCCGTGCGGCAATTAAGGCAAACAAAGTTCTTTCCCATGAAGATGTTGCCGCTTTGTGCCGTGAGCTGGAAGCTACGCCTTTTAATCTTACCTGTCCTCATGGACGTCCAATAACTATCAACTTTTCCTTAAGCGAAATCGAAAGAATGTTTAAAAGGAAATAAAATCACATATGGAAAAGTTGCCATTGGTAATAATCAATTCGCCTACTGCTACCGGCAAGACTCAATTGGCTGTAAATCTGGCACTGGAATTCGGCGGAGAAATCATCAGCGCCGATTCCATGCAGGTCTACCGTTATCTGGATATCGGTACAGCAAAACCGACAATGGAAGAGAGAAGGGGCATCAGGCATCATTTGATAGATATTGTTAATCCTGATGAAGAGTTTAATGCCGCTTTATTTGCCGAATCAGCACGAAAGATAATTTCTGAATTGTCAGAAAAGAGGACACCTGTTTTTGTCGTCGGCGGAACAGGATTGTATATCAGAGCGCTGCTCAAAGGGATTATTGATACGCCTGATGTTGATGAAAAGATCAGAAATCATTATCGAATGCTGCGTGACACGCACGGCAAGAAATATCTTTATGATTTACTATTAAAAAGAGATGCAGTTGCTGCTGCACAAATTAATCCCAACGATTCGGTGAGAGTAATTCGTGCACTGGAGGTATTGGAGCAAACCGGAGAATCAATTACAGTCAAACAAAAAGAGCATTCCTTTGCCGATGCTCCCTACAGGGCTTACAAAATCGGCCTGCAAATTGAGCGCAAGGAATTAAAGCAGCGGATTGAATTGCGTACCGATAAAATGATTGCCGATGGACTGCTTGATGAAGTTAAAAGAGTTTTAGCTATGGGATACAGGGAAAATCTGAAACCATTGCAATCACTGGGCTATAAGCAAAGCATCGGATTTCTGCACAATAAGTATGATTGGCAAAGTTGCGTAGATTTAATAAAACGCGATACCTGGCAATACGCCCGGCGTCAAATGACCTGGTTTTCCGCGGATAAGGAAATAAACTGGTTCAGCCATGATTCATTTAGTGAAATCAGAAAGAAGGCAAAACCTTTCCTGTCATCCTTAAATTCCAATAAAAATAATTTACTTTTCCGACATTTTTAAAGAAATTATTAATTTGGTTCAACTTTCATCCTGTGTCTACGTTCTGCAATATTACTTGACTTAAATCGGTTCTAAAGATAATGATATCGGACAGTTTTGGGAATAAGTAATTATTATGAAACTTGAAAAAATAAGAACATTAATTTTTCCGTTTATTGTTTGTATCGCTTTATCGTCTCTGATTTCCTGCGGACCGAAGGCAAGAGTAGCGGTAAGCCAACTGGATACGCCTCGCCATCATACTTTTACGGGATTAAAATTACTGCAACTGGAAAAATATCCTGACGCCCAGCGTGAATTCACAATGGCGATCGAATTAAATAAAAATTATTCGAAAGCTTATACCGGTCTGGCTTTGGTTAATATTTTTACAGGTAAATTCGATGCCGCGGCGAAAAACCTGACGCTTGGCTCCAAATACTCTACTTCAGACGAAGAAAAGCTTTTCGCCAATGTTTGCAAAATCCGGTATTACATTACCAGCAAGACCGATTCAAAATGGCTGGAAATGGCAAGCAATGCATTTGACGAAGCTGTGAAGATTGATCCCAAGTATTCGCCGGCTTATTATTATATGGGTATCGCATATAAAGACGCTCTGGAGTTTAATCAGGCGTCACAAATGTTCACAAAAGTTATTCAACTAAAAACCGATCATATTGCTGATGCTGATGCTCAGTTGAAGTTTTTACAAAAGATTCAGCAGGCTATGCCCGCTACAATGGAAGGTAAAAAAATAGCTCTCGTGGAACGCATTACCAGAGCGGATGCGGCAGCTTTGTTTATTGAAGAGTTAAAAATAAAAGATCTATATCAAAAACAAGCGGCGCAGATTCCGGAAACGGTTGTAAAAGAGGCTGAAAGAGTTTCTGCGGAAGCAACAACAAAAGATGTCGAAACAATTACGTCGGAAGTAAAAGAAGTAGGCAAGAAAATAATAGAAGCAGTTTCATCCATACCCGCTGCCGCTGAATTAATAGCGAATGATATAGCGGATCATCCTTTTAAGAAAGATATTGAAGGAGTATTGGAAGTCGGAATTCGCGGTTTGGAAAACAATGTAAAAGGTAATTTCAGACCTAATGAAGTTCTCTCGCGCGGTGAATACGCCATTATGATGGAAGATATGTTAATAAAGCTTACAGGAGAGAAGGATTTGGCTTCAAGATATGTTAGCTCGAAATCTTTGTTTCCCGATGTACCGGCGGATATGCCTTATTTCAATGCCATCATATCTGTTACTTCACGGGAGATTATGGAAGCAAAAAATCTAAAAACCGGCGAATTTGCTCCACTGAAACCATTATCAGGAGTAGAAGCCCTTTTGACAATTCGTAAGTTGAAGGATAAGTTGAAACTTAATTAAATAAGTGTTTGATATATAAATATTAATTTACAATAGGGCTTAAAGCCCTTTTTTAGTGAGACCCAAGTTTTAGAAGCGAAGCGCGCTGAAACTTGCAGGACGAACTATCCCGCGTTAGCGGAGGGCGAATGCCCGTGATAGTGAATTCCATGTTTCAGAATTTTGTTAGCTTGAAGGAGTACTAAATATAAATATGTCAACAAAAGATTTAAGTAAAGCGTTTGAACCGGCTAATGCCGAAAAAAGATTGTATGATTACTGGCTGAAAAAAAAGTTTTTTCACGCTCAAGATAAAAGTGACGCACCGGCTTTCTCCATTGTTATCCCGCCTCCCAATGTGACCGGGATGCTGCATATGGGACATGCTTTGAATAATACGTTGCAGGATATCATTATCCGCTTTAAAAGAATGCAGGGCTGTAACACTCTCTGGATGCCTGGTATGGATCACGCAGGCATTGCCACGCAAAACGTAGTCGAACAGGAATTAATGAAAGAGGGATTGTCCCGTCATGATCTGGGGCGGGAAAAATTTATCGCCCGCGTCTGGGAATGGAAAGAAAAATACGGAGGCGTAATCATTAACCAACTCAAACGTCTTGGCTGTTCCTGTGACTGGGAGCGTGAGCGTTTTACTATGGACAAGGGTTTGTCCCGGGCTGTTCGGGAAGTTTTTGTCCGGCTGTATAATGAAGATATGATTTATCAGGGAGATTATATTGTCAATTGGTGTCCACGCTGCCATACCGCCATTTCCGATCTGGAAGTCGAATTTAAGCAGGACGCAAGTTTCCTTTGGAATATACGTTATCCTTTCACTGATGGCAGTGGCGATATTATAGTAACTACAACCAGGCCGGAAACAATGCTGGGTGACACGGCTGTGGCCGTGAATCCCCTGGATTTTCGCTACAGAGATCAATTTGGTAAATTTGTTATGTTGCCGTTAATGAACAAAAAGATTCCGGTCATTGCCGATGACTATGTAACAATGGATTTCGGTTCCGGTGCGGTTAAGATTACCCCGGGCTCGGATCCCAATGACTTTGCCATGGCCCAGCGCCATCAGTTGGAAATAATTTCAATTATGAATGGTCACGGCATCATCAACGAATACGGTGGAAAATATAAGGGACAGGATCGCTATGAAGCGCGCAAAAATGTCTTGGCCGATCTGGAGAAGGGCGGTTATATTGCAGGAACCGAGCCTTATGCACACAATGTTGGTCAGTGTTATCGTTGCAAGACGGATATAGAACCAATGGTTTCCAAGCAATGGTTTGTCAGAATCAAGCCTCTGGCCAAGCAGGCCATTGCCGCAGTTGTAAAAGAAAAAACAAAAATAATACCTAAAACGTGGGAAGCCACTTACTTTGACTGGATGAACAACATCCGCGACTGGTGCATATCACGACAGTTGTGGTGGGGGCACCGTATTCCCGTCTGGTATTGTGAAGATTGCGATAAAGTTATTGTTAGTATGACGGACCCGAAAGAATGTCCTGATTGCGGCAGTACGTCACTCAAACAGGATGAAGATGTTCTGGACACCTGGTTTAGTTCCGCGCTCTGGCCTTTTTCTACACTGGGCTGGCCTGGTAAGAACGAAGCTCTTAAAACGTTTTATCCTACGTCACTTTTAATTACCGGTTTCGATATTCTTTTCTTCTGGGTAGCCCGAATGATGATGATGGGTCTTTATGTGATGAAAGACGTTCCCTTCCGACATGTTTATCTTCACGCGCTGGTGCGCGATGAAAAAGGGGAGAAGATGAGTAAATCCAAGGGGAATATTATTGATCCCCTTTTGATGATTGATCAATACGGTACGGACGCGTTCCGTTTCACACTGGCAGCATATACTGCGCAGGGGCGGGACGTTCGATTGTCACCGGAACGCATAGAAGGCTACAAATTTTTTGTCAACAAAATCTGGAATGCATCCAAACTCACCTTAGCCAATCTGACAGATTTCGATGAATCAGCACAGGTAAATGCATCTGATTCATTGCCTGACAAATGGATTAAGGCAAAACTGAATGAAAAAATAGCGGAAGTTACACGAAGTCTGGATGAGTATCATTTCAACGATGCGTCGGCAGCAATTTATCATTTTATCTGGCATGAGTTCTGTGACTGGTATCTGGAATTAAGCAAACCGGTATTTTATGGCAAGGCAAGTCCGGAACAAAGACAGGCAACCCAGAAAACTTTGCATGAAGTATTTAGGACAATGCTGCAACTTTTACATCCTTTCATGCCGTTCGTTACCGAAGAACTTTGGCAGGCATTGAATGGAAGTGACGAATATTCCATCATGGTCAGCAAATTTCCTGTTATCAATGCAGCATGGGAAGACAAAGTAGCCGAAAAAGAAATGGAAATGATAATGAACATCATTACATCTGTCCGCAATATTCGCGGTGAAATGAGAATTCAGCCATCGGTCAAATTAAAAGCCATGATTTCAGCTTCTGATAGTGAAGGCATAAAAATAATTGAGGCGGGTAAAGATTATATTTTAAATTTAGCAAATCTTGAATCCTTAACCGTCGAAGTAAATCTGGTTGAACCCAAAGGCGTGGCCACCAGCGTTATAGGTGCAACAAGAATTTATGTCCCTCTGGCCGGTGTTGTGGATATCACCGGAGAGAGAGTCCGGTTGGAAAAAGAGCTGGCAAAAGTGTCCAAAGATTTGGAGCAGAGCTCCAGGAAGCTTGCCAATCGTGATTTCTGTGCCAAAGCGGCTCCGGAAGTAATTCAGAAGGAAGAAGAAAAGTTAAAGGGATGTCAGGAAAAGTTCAATGCTTTGGAAAATGCATTAAAGAAACTTAAAGAGATTTCCAGATGATGATGCGTTTTCCGGGTTTGCTTCACTTAGATAGAATTCAGGTTTTAAAAAGTGATGGAATAAATGGTTTCAGAAGCGATAAAAAAAATTATTAAATATGCATTGGCCGAAGATATAGGTACCGGTGATATTACTACTCAGGCCACTATAAATCCCGGAAAGAAGGGTAGAGCGATTGCGGTTGCCAAAGAAGATTTTGTTGTTGCCGGAGTATGTGTTTTTGCGGAGACTTTTAAATTTCTGGATAAAAATACAAAGGTTAACATATTGATAGATGACGGACGCCGTGCGAAAAAAGGCGATGTAATTGCCAAGGTATCAGGCAACTTGTCTAATATCTTACAGGCTGAACGCGTTGCGTTGAATTTGTTTCAGCGCATGTGCGGCATTGCCAGCCTGACCTCCAGGTATGTTAAAGCAGTTCGAAGAACAAAGGTAATAATTTTGGATACACGCAAGACTGTACCGGGATTGCGAATTCTCGATAAAATGGCGGTACGTATCGGAGGCGGACGTAATCACCGTATCGGCCTATACGATGGGATATTAATTAAAGATAATCATATCGAAGCTGCCGGTAGCATTACTGCCGCTGTGAAGGCACAAAGAAAAAATCCGTTTATGAAAATAGAAGTCGAAACTAAGAACATCAAAGAAGTTAAAGAAGCTCTGAAGTGCGATGTTGATGTCATTATGCTTGATAATATGAGTATCCCGACAATGAAAAAAGCAGTTGATTTGGTAAATGGACGTACACTTTTAGAAGCATCCGGAAATGTTAGTCTGGAAAATGTTGCCGATATCGCTGCTATCGGAGTTGATTTTATTTCTGTGGGGGAAATTACCCATTCCGTTCGTGGCGCCGATATTTCACTGAAAATTATAGCGTAAAATAAATCTGTGTAATTAAATGTCTTCGCACGATATATAATTCTTAGAGACCGCATAATCATTACTATGGTGGATTGGAATTTAGACATACTAAAAAAGAGTCTTGCCGGAAAATATTTCGGCCACAGGTTATATTATTATCCTGTAACAGGGTCCACTAATGATGATGCTTTTAAGCTGGGTATTGCCGGTGCACCGGAAGGAACAGTCGTTGTTGCGGATGCTCAAACAAAGGGCAGGGGGCGGTTACAGAGATCATGGCATTCGCCTGCAGGCAGCAATATTTACACAACGGTTATCTTGAGACCGCAGATGGATGCGGCCATAACACCACAGATTTCAATATTAGCAGGTGTAGCGGTAGCCGAAGTTCTGGCGAGTTATTGTCCTGGCAGGGTCAAAGTAAAATGGCCTAATGACATTCTTATAGATGGGAAAAAGGTTTGCGGTATTCTCTCCCAGGCGAAAGCTGATGTAAATAAAGTCGATTTTGTTATATTGGGCATTGGTATTAATGTGAATATCAATCAGTTTCCTGATGAAATAAGCAATATAGCGACTTCTTTAGCCATGGAAACCGGCAAGCAAATTTCCCGTCAGCAATTGATAATTAGTCTGTATGAAAATATGACAAAGTGGTATAAACAATTATTAAAGGACGGGTTTAGTCAGATTAAAGAAAAATGGCTGGGTCTGTCGCAAATGATCGGTCAGAAAGTTCAGGTAATCTTTCAAGAGGAGGTTATAAGCGGCGATGCAGTAGATATTGATAATGATGGCTCGCTGATTATTATTGCCAAAGATGGTAAAAAAATTAAAGCTTCAGCAGGAGACGCGACAATAATTGGGTGATAAATATGCTCTTAGTCATTGACGTTGGCAACACAAATACAGTTTTGGGACTTTTTGACGGAGACCGTTTGGTTCATGACTGGCGGATTCGTACGGAAAGTGATCATACCGTTGATGAGTACGGAATACTTATTTCAAATCTTTATCATTCAAGCCGCATGAATGCCAGAGAAATTAAAGCGGTTACAGCTGTTATTATTTCATGCGTTGTGCCGCCTATGCTCAATATTCTGGAGCCGCTATGTCAGAAATATTTCAAAATCAAACCAATGATTGTGGGGCCGGGCATTAAAACCGGCATGCCTATTTTTTACGACAATCCCAAAGAAGTGGGTGCGGACAGAATCGTAAACGCTGTCGCGGCTTATGACAAGTATCGCAAGGAATCAATTATTGTCGATTTCGGAACAGCGACGACATTTGACTATATTTCTCCTAAAGGAGAGTATATGGGAGGTTGTATAGCTCCGGGAATAGTTATTTCTACAGAGGCACTTTTCGCCCGCGCATCCAAATTGCCTCGTGTGGAATTCAGCAAACCAAAGAATATCATTACAAAAGACACTGTTAGTGCCATTCAGGCAGGTATTATGTTCGGTTATGCCGGATTGGTAGACGGTATTGTAGAAAGAATGAAGACAGAAGCTAAAACAAAACCACTGGTAATAGCAACAGGCGGACTGGCTAGAATTGTAGCACAGGAAGCAAAGTGTATCGATAAAATTGAAGAGATGCTGACCCTTGAAGGATTGCGTCTTATTTATAACCTCAATAAAAAATCATGTTAAACGTCGGATTAACAGGTGGCATCGCCTGCGGAAAATCTACAGTAGCGCAAATGTTCGTGGAATTGGGTGCTCATTTAATTGATCTCGACAGGATTGCTCACTATGTTCAGGAACCGGGAAAACCTGCTTATAAAGAAGTGGTTCATCATTTCGGTAAAGAGATTCTTCAACCGGATAAAAAGATCGACCGCTTAAAACTGGGAAATATCGTCTTTGGGAATAAAAATAAAATTGTTGAACTTAACAATATTGTTCATCCTTTAGTTTATCAAGAGTGGCATACCCGTCTGGAAAAAATCAGAACAAAAAAAGAACATGCCATTGTTTTATCTGATGTTCCACTTTTGTTCGAGGGGCAAATGCAGGATCTGTTTGATCTGACCCTATTAGTCCTCATTGCTCCGGAAGAACAGATTCGCCGGTTGCGAATACGCAATGGATTGAGTAAAGAAGAAGCGGAAAAAAGATTGAAGAGTCAAATGCCGATTAGAGAAAAAATTAAATTGGCAGATATTGTAATTGACAATGAAGGCAGTGTTTCTGATACAGAAAATAAGGTCAATAAGATCTGGAAGAAATTGTTACATCTGGAGAAACAAAAATATAAATTATGATCGAGGCGAACTTGATCAAAACATAAAAAACACGGAGGGAAAAATGATTGAAAAAAACGTAAAAACAGACTTCAGCGCAAAAATATCCGAACCGGTTATCGGTTCCGACACTTATGTTCATCCACTGGCAGCCGTAATCGGTAATGTTATTCTGGGAAACAATGTTATGGTAGCACCGACAGCTTGTGTCCGGGGTGACGAAGGCCAGCCTCTTTATATCGGGAATGAATCAAATGTACAGGATGGGGTCGTCATTCACGCACTGGAAACAGAATTAGACGGGAAAGCTGTGGAAAAAAACCTGATGGAAGTTGATGGTAAAAAATATGCTGTTTATGTGGGTAATCGTGTTTCACTGGCGCATCAGGTTCAGATTCACGGCCCGGCTGTGGTAATGGATGATACCTTTGTCGGAATGAAGGTGTTGGTGTTTAAATCTTTCGTAGGGAAAAATTGCGTAATTGAACCCGGTGTTATTTTAATGGGCGTTAAAGTCGCCGACGGACGTTATGTGCCGGTCGGATCGGTTATTAAAACTCAGGCTGAGGCTGATGCTCTGCCCTTAATTACAGAGGATTATCCTCTCAAGAATATGAACAAAGGCGTATTGCATGTTAACAAAGCTCTGGCCAAAGGATATCTAACATCTTCCGTAAAAATAATGTGAGCAGGATGTTATTATTAAAAGATGTAATAAAGAGTGAATTTGCTGCGGAGGACAAAAAACAAAAAGGGTGTCTATCCTGCGGATCAACGAAAAATATCAAAAACCGGAAATATTGTTCGATCAAATGCCGCCAGAATCTCCGGCAGAAACTCAACATGAGAAACGGATTGTTGCAGGCCTTAAACACCCGTTACGCGGCTTTTTATTTTTCCGATAGAAAAATTGTTCTGGATATTGTTCCTCACGGAATCAAAGAAATTTTCCGTTATGAAAGTAAACGCACAATGGGGAATAATCCGGCTACTGATTTCGGGATTATGGCCAATACATTGGGAAACGCATGGTGGAAGGAGTCGAAACGGACAAACAAAAATTATCTGGCTTCCCAGCATGTTTTAAAGATGGCAATGCGCAGCACTATCACGGATGGATTGCAGCGTCCCAGATTAATGAGGATGCCCAATGTCAGAACAGAAGCGTTGAATTCTCTGGAAATAAAAAAAACGGATCTTCATTCACATGAATTAAATAAAATAATAAAAAACGCATACCGGCATCAGGTAAAGATACACCATCCGGATGTCGGAGGTCAGGCGGCCACCTTTCGTAAAATTCATAATGCATACAAGGAACTTTTGCGCTGGGCGGATAATCCTGTTTATACAAGGCGACGCGGCTTTTACGACAAATGGTACTATGATGGTGAAAATGATAAATGGGTTCAGCCGATACCTGTCAAGAAATAACAGTATTAATTGTTTTTACCTCCACCCAGTGTTTTATAAAGAACGATTCGATTATTAACTTTAGCCAGCTGAAGCATTGTTAAACCCTGCTTTGCAGCATAAAGTGAACGCTGGGCATCAAGAACGGAAAGATAGCTGTCAATTCCCTTTGTATAACGCGCGTTGGCAAGACGATATGTTTCCGCAATTGCGTCAACCAATGATTGTTGCGCTGAAACTCGCTGATCAACCATGCTTTTTTCCGCAAGAGCATCGGCAGCTTCCCGGAATGCTGTTTGGATTGCTTTTTCGTATTGGGCTATGGATATTTCCCTCTCTGCCTTTGTTACATCGTATGCCGACCAGGTACGGGCATCGAATATCGGCATAACTATCTGTGGCGCAAAAGTCCAGGTGCCCTGACCGGCTTTAAAAAGTCCCGATAATTCAGTGCTGGCCGTTCCTATAGTGGTTGTCAAAGCAATACGTGGGAAAAAGGCCGCACGGGCGGCACCGATATTGGCATTGGCCGCTTTTAACTGATGTTCGGCCGCCAGAATATCAGGTCTAAGCAAAAGCACGTCGGATAACAGACCGGGAGAAAAATCTTTAGGTATGCTAACGCTCCTAAGATCTTTGGGTAGCAATTTTTCTGTGGTTGCAGATCCTGTTAGAAGATTCAAAAAATTTTCGTCTTGTGCGGTCAATTGTTTGTAGCGAGCGACATCTCCTCTGGCTGCATAAACCTGAATTTGCGCCCGTTTCACGTCCAACTCGGAAATAATTCCGGCATCGTAACGTTTGTGTATTAATTTATAAACAGCTTCCTGAGTTTCCAAAGTTGAAGTTGCCATTTTAAGATTTTCTCTGTCTGCGGCCAACACCAGATATGCCTGTGCAACGGCTGATATCAGAGAAATTTGTGCAATGCGGTGCGCCTCTTGAGTGGCTAGATATTGTTCCAGTGCCCTGTCTTTCAGGCTGCGTATACGGCCAAAGAAATCAATTTCCCAGGAACTGATGCCAAGATTAACACTGTATTTTTCGGTAGTCATTGTGCTTCCCGTTGATGAAAGATCGCCTGGTACTTGTTCTTTATACATACTTCCTGAAGCATTAACCGATGGCAGAAGCTCTGCTCGAGAAATACCGTAATATGCTCTTGCTTTTTCAACATTCACCGCCGCTATTTTCAAGTCACGATTGTTTTTCAGGGCCGCCTCTATAATTATTTGCAGATTATTATCGGTAATGAATTCCCGCCAGGGAAGTTCCGGTGCCGTTAGTGCAGGTGAAACGGTTACTGCTTCCTGATAAGAGGAACCTGTCGGCCATTGTGAAGGAACAGGAGAGGACGGTTTTGTATATTTAGGAGCCAGCGTACATCCACACAGGACGAAAAATGTGAAGACAACCGGCAGAAGAAATAATTTTCTTTTCATGTCATTTTACCTCGGATGAATTCGTATTATTTGTTGCAGCCGGTTTCTGCTTTTGCTTTCTACCGAATAGTTTTTCAATTAAAACATAAAAAAGAGGAACAAATATAACTACCAGTACGGTAGCAGTAAACATACCACCCAGCACACTGGTACCGATGGCGTTTTGTGCTCCTGCGCCTGCTCCTGTTGTTATAACAAGAGGCAGAACTCCGAAGCCAAAAGCCAGAGATGTCATGACAATGGGACGAAAACGAAGTTTAACTCCCTGCAAAGTCGCATCTATTAGTCCCATTCCTTTTTCCACACCTGTCTTGGCAAACTGAACGATAAGGATCGCGTTTTTGGTGGTCAGTCCCAGTGTCGTTAAAAGACCAATCTGGAAATATACGTCATTGGCCAGTCCTCTCATACTTGAAGCGATAATCCCGCCGATGACACCAAGCGGAAGTACAAGAAGAACGGATATTGGTATTGTCCAGCTTTCATAAAGCGCGGCCAGGCAAAGAAAAATAACAAAAATCGAAAAAGCGTATAAAAGAGGAGCTTGTGTGCTGGACATCCGTTCCTGATAAGAAAGTCCGGTCCAGTCGAAACCAAATCCCTGGGGGAGTTTTTCTACGGCTTCCTCCATGGCTTTCATTGCTTCTCCGGAGCTCTTTCCAGGCGCAGGTTCTCCCCAGATATTGATAGAAGGAAATCCATTGAAGCGTGCCAGTTGCGGAGCACCGGAAGTCCAGCGTCCCGTGGCGAACGAGGAGAAGGGGACCATTTTACCTTGCATATTACGAACATAAAGTTTTTCCAGATCGTTAGGCAACATCCTGTAAGGAGCATCGGCCTGAATATAAACTCGTTTAATACGGCCTCCCTGCATAAAGTCATTGGCATAAGCGCTGCCGAAAGATGCGGAGATTGTTCTGTGAATTGATGAGATTGGTATACCCATAGCACCTGCTTTTTCCCAATCTACGTCGATGCGGTACTGTGGTACATCCATCATGCTGTTGGGACGTACTGAGGCAACCCGAGAGTCTTTGGCCACAATACCTAAAAGCTGATACTGGCCATTCATCAACATTTGATGACCCAATCCACCTCTGTCCAATAGCTGAAAATCAAAACCCTTAGCCATACCAAGTTCCGGAACGGCAGGAGGGGGAAAGGTAAAGACCATGGCATTACGGATATTCGAAAGGGCACCCATGGCTCTACCGGCAATAGCTTTGGCGGAAAGATCTTTGCGCTTACGCAAATCCCAGTCTTTGAGTTTGACAAAGACCATTCCATTATTCTGGGAACGGCCCGAAAAACCGATACCTGAAATGGTCATTGTTGATGCCACAGCTTCTTTTTCATTTTCATTGAAATAGAGCTCTATTTTTTTTGATACTTCTTTAGTCTGCTCAAGCGTGGAACCTGTTGGCATCATCACCTGTGCCAGGAGGATTCCCTGATCTTCATCCGGCAGGTAAGCAGTCGGCATGCGCAGAAAAAGGATTCCCATAATCACCGAGATTGCAAGAAATATAACCAAGTAACGTAATTTTCGCGATAGAGAATGACCAACCAGTCCCACGCACCAATCTCTGATTTTAAAGAATACACGATCAAATCGCAGGAAAAACGGGCGAAGAAAAGATACAGCGCTTTCCGCCGGTTCATGCCCTGCTTTTACCGGCTTGAGCAGTGAAGCGCAAAGTACCGGGGTCAGAATCAATGCCACAACCACAGAAAGAAGCATCGAGGAAATAATGGTAACGGAAAACTGACGGTAAATGACTCCTGTGGAACCAGGGAAAAATGCCATTGGTCCGAATACAGCCGCCAGTACCAGACCTATACCAATCAATGCACTTGTTATTTGTTCCATGGATTTAGCTGTGGCTTCCATTGGAGAGATGCCTTCTTCCGACATTATTCGTTCCACGTTTTCCACAACGACAATGGCGTCATCAACCAGAAGACCGATAGCCAAAACCATGGCAAACATGGTTAACATGTTAATGGAGTAACCTAGAAGCCCCAGTATTGCAAATGTTCCCAAAAGGACTACAGGAACCGCGATAGTGGGTATGAGGGTAGCCCTGATATTGCCCAGAAAAAGCCACATAACCAGGAAGACCAGCAATATGGCTTCAAAAAGGGTTTTAACGACTTCACTAATAGCCACTCTGATAAATGGGGTAGTGTCATGAGGATAAATAACTTTTAAACCGGCAGGGAAGAAGCGGCTCATTTCCGCCAATTTCGCTTTCACGGCATCTGCCGTATCCAGCGCATTGGCACCGGCGGCCTGACGTATAGCAATTCCACCGGCGGGTTTGCCATTATATGCGACTTCAATGTCGTAGATTTCGGACCCCAGTTCGGTACGGGAAACATCACCGATGCGTACGATTGACCCATCCGGATTGGTACGCAGGGGAACGGTGGCAAACTCTTCGGGCGTCGAAAGCATGTTCTGGACAATGATGGAAGCATTCAATCGCTGTCCTTTTACTGCGGGTGCACCGCCGAACTGCCCGGCTGAAACTTCAACATTGTATGACTTAAGTGCAGTTATCACATCGTCCACAGTGAGGAAATAAGCCGTCAGTTTATCCGGATCAAGCCAGATGCGCATGGAGTATCCGCTACCAAAAACTTCCACCTCTCCCACACCCGGTACACGAGCAAGCACTTTTTCCAGATTGGATTTTGCGAAATCCCTCAGGTCAGTACCATCCATGCTGCCGTCTTCCGAAATCAGGCCCACAATCATCAGATAATTGCGGGTGGATTTAACTACCTGTACACCCTGATTCTTTACAACATCGGGAAGGCTGGGCATGGCGGATTGAAGTTTGTTTTGTACTTGTGACCATGCAAAATCAGGATCTGTTCCCGGCGCAAAAGTAAGCTCGAGGCGCGAACCGCCTGCCGAATCGCTGGAAGAAGACATGTAGATCATATTTTCCAGGCCGGTCATTTTTTGTTCAATAAGTTGAGTTACGCTGTTTTCCACAGTTTCAGCTGAAGAACCAGGATAGGAGGAGACAATGGCGATTGATGGTGGAGCCATCAACGGATACTGAGAAATGGGTAAATTGTAAATGGCAAGTGCTCCTGCCGCCATAATGATAATGGCAATAACCCAGGAAAAAACAGGACGTTTCAAGAAAAATTTAGATAACATCAGCCTTCTCCATTAGTTCTTTTTCACGGGCGGGGCTACATTTTTATTTTCTTTGCCTGTTACGTTACCATTTTCAAAAGGAACAGCTTTAACAGGTATTCCCGGTTTTACCTTTAGTATTCCCTCGACGATCACGCGGTCACCCGGTTCCAGACCGGATGAAACCAGCCATTTATTGTCTATGGGGCGATCAAGTGTAAGCTGCTTCTGTTGAACGACCGAGTTCTTGTCTACAATTAACGTGATAGGGTTTCCTTTAGGATCGCGCGACACTGCCTGTTGCGGAACCAGGATAGCTTTTTTGTGAACACCTTCCTGTAAAACTGCCCGGACGAACATTCCCGGCATTAAAATATCCTTAGAATTGGGAAAAACAATGCGCAAAATAACCGATCCGGTTGTCGGATCAACAGTTACATCACGGAATTTAAGGTCTCCTTTATAAGGATATTCACTGCCGTCATCCAGGATTAATTTTACCTTTTGCTGATTTTTACCTTTTTGATCCAACTGTCCTTCCTTGAGTTGACGGCGTAAGCGAAGGATGTCCGTAGTCGACTGGGTTACATCTACATATATAGGGTCCAGTTTTTGAATCGTAGCTAAGGCTATCGGCTGATAAGCTGTTACCAAAGCACCTTTCGTAACACTGGATCTACCAATCCGGCCGGAGATAGGTGCCGTAATATTAGTATATTTCAGATTGATGCGGGCAGTTTCGACAGTCGCTTTCCAGTATTGTATATCTGCTTGAACCTGTTTTAAAGCGGCGGCAGAATCATCGTAATCCTGATGACTTACAGCTTTATCGTTCAACAAATCCTTTAGTCTGTTTACTTTCAATTGGATTGCCGGTAAATGGGCTTCGGACCTGGCTAACGCCGCTTTGGCATTATCCAGTGCTGACCAATAAGTGGCCGGATCAATCTTAAAGAGCGGCTGACCGGCCTTAACGTTGGCACCCTCCGTAAACAAGCGATCCTGAATAATACCACTAACCTGAGGACGTACTTCCGCGACCAGGTTGGCAGATGTTCGACCGGTGAGTTCTGTTGTGGTGACAACAGCTTCCGTCTTTATAGTAATAACGGCGACTTCAGGGGTTGGGGGAGGGCCACCCGGGTTTTTCTTTTCGCAGCCACTCAAGAGTAAGCCAGCAAGAAGAACATTTGTAATGACTAGTAACCAAATTGTTCTTTTATTTTTTTTCATTGAATGCCCCTGTCTTTTTTAAATTTTTTGCCCATACTAGTTCTTGATTTTGTATATGTAAGGTTTAATGGGAAAAACATTTTTTTGTATTTAAATACTTCTTTTCTTATCACAATTTAATATCGTTTGATTCCGTCCCAACATGCTTCTGTAGTCTGCCGGATTAGGTTTTCGTCCAGATTCACGAAGCCGAGGATATGGTCGCGCATCAGAGAGATCAGAGGACCAAAAGCAAGAGAAAACAATGCGGCTTTCGGGAACTCTTTAAGTATCTGCTGTTCAACGCCTTCCACAAAAATATCCATTAATATATCATGACTTCCCGGCTCACCTAAAACACGATCCCGGTGAAGAGAGATACCGTAGGGAGAGTTGAAGTACTGCTCCATGTAACGAAAATGAAGAGGGTTTGTTATAAAATACCGTAGAAGTTTTCTAATAAGGTAAAGAAATCTATCCTTAAGAGGTTGCTCGATATTATAGCCCTGGCGAAGATATGAACTTATTTTTTCCTCAAGATCATGATGCAATTCTGTAATGAGAGCGTCCTTATTATCAAAATAGCGATATATTGTTCCAGCTCCAACACCGGCTTTTTTTGCAATCATCGACATTGGTACTCCGTGAAAACCTTTTTCTGCAATAAGCTCTAAGGAGGCCCGAACAATTTCGTCGTATTTATCAGTGTTTTTCACAGGAGAACCTTTAATAACGGAGTGAATGTTCATTCCATTATGCATTATTAAAGAATCTTTGTCAAGAAATTTATAGGGGAATATTGACTAAGAAAAAATTTCTTTTTGTTTATTCAAATCCTCGGGGGTGTTAATATTTAGGAAAAAACGACCATCTTTATCGAAAAGTTTAATTTTTTCCGCTGTAATTTTTAATAAGCGCATTTCTTTGAAGAAATCGGCAATCTTAAGTTTATCAGAAATGATCATTTTTTTTATGAAAGGAAGACAACGCCGTGAATAAATCGCATGTAGAGGCTGAAATCCAGCAGGAAGTTCCGGCACTATAATGTCAAATTTGTCCGTTTGTTGTTCCGTCATGTAAAGCATGAAATCTTTATTAAGAGAAGGCATATCGCAGGCGCTAATGAAGGCGTAATCGTTTTTTGTATAAAACAGACCTGTGTAAATACCTCCCAGTGGACCTTTCCCCTTGTAAATATCAGTGACAATGATTGTATTGGAAAATTCAGTATAAGAAAGAGGGTCATTGGTGACAATAATTATTTCGGTGAATATATTTTTATAGATATCTAATATTTTATCAATTAATCTGTTACCGTCAATTTCAAGAAATGCCTTATTGACGCCCATGCGGGAATTTTTGCCGCCAGATAAAATGATGCCTGTAAAATTTTTCTTCATGTTAAAATTTATATTCCTTAAATTATTGCTCCAGCATTATTTTTGTATCTTCATTGCCTTTGAATCTCAACACATTAAGCATGAAAATTTCCAGCTTGTTCATGACATTGGGAGGTAAAAGATTACCGTCAATTTCAACTGATATAATTGGATATTTCTGTTCTCTGGCCCAGGGAGTCAAGACTCCCTCAATCACTCGGCCGATGAGACAAGCAAAAGGAGAAATATTTATTATACCGGAATATCCGTCCATCATTGCGGTTGCGGCAACACCGCTGGAGATGCTTATTTCAGAATATAACTCCTGGTTTACAAAATGCCTTTCGGTATTTTTCATAATTTCTTCCATATTATGAGGAGAATCGGGAATTAAGCCTGTCAAAGCCAGTGTATCGCGAATATTATCTCCAACGTTATGTTTGTAAGCATTTTCGATATTCCATTTGATCAAATCGATAAACTCTTTAGAAAAAATTCTACGATACCAGGGAAACAAATCCAGCCTTTTTCTAAGTTCATGTCGCCGTACAAAATCACAATAGTAAACCCATTCCGCGACGCTGGACACTTTGCCGATAATTCCTCGTCTACTCAAATGCTGAATTAATTCGCCGACGGCAAAATCATCGCGACGCACGTATATTTCACCGACAATGAGTACTTTAGGGCAGTTCTCCATTTTTTTCTTTAAAGGAATATTGGAAATTTCAGAGGATATTTCCTTTAACACGGGAAGAATTTTAGTAATATCTTTTTCAGCGACGCTGATCATTTTACGCCATTGTTTATCATAAAGAATGATTGCGTTTTCCGGATCGGCCGCACAGGTTTTTAGCGATGTTTCCAAATCTTTCATATAATCACCGATAACAATTCCCCACCAGACAAATTTGGAGAATTCGGCACCTAATTCATTGTAGGAGTTATCTGAATCCAAAGAAAAAATAATCACGTTTTCCAGCCGCAAATCTTTAAAAATATTTTCAAAGAAAACGGAGTACTGGCCCGTCCGGCATGGTCCTGATGTAGTAGGAACAAACAAAAGATAGATTTCGTCTTTGCGATATTTGTCTGAGAAAAAATATTGAAGGGCGCTGCCCAGAACCAGGTGTGAAGGTACGCATTCCTTGCCGGAGGCATGATCCCGTGCCATTTGTAAAGTATTTATGTCGGGAATGGGCATTGCTTCAGTATTAATTCCGGATGATCTGGCAGTTGCCGCCATAAGTTCAGCTGAGAGTCTACCCATACTCGAGAGCAAAACTTTAACGCGCGGATTATTTTTAATGGAAATTTTTTCTCCTGTAGACGTGTTCCTGATATAAATTTCCTCACCTTGATTATTAACGAAGCGAAGATTGTTGTCATATCTTTCTTCGTAAATATCTTTAAATTTTGATCTGTATCCCTCGATAATATCTAAAAAAGCTTCAATACGCGTGTCAACGCCGGCATCGGCTGTATGTGAATCTAATTCGAGTATTAGAAAAGGCTTTGTACCCATTATCCATTTCAAATAATGCAGCAGGAAGGAATCCGGCGCGCAGGAAAAATTGGAAATATAAGTCACGAAGATATTGTCTTCATTTTTTAAAAGTACACTGGCTTTCATGTCCTGCTGACCGTAATACCAGTACATGTGATGATAAATTTCTGCATCAGCAAAAGGGAGAATATCAAAAGGAATAACCGAATAGCCACCGGTGGTGTATTTTTTGGGAATGTCCATATTAGCATCCGGCGTAAAAGCATTATAAGGACGGCCGAAGATAGCAATAACCGGTTTTTTTGCGTTCCTGGCTTCAGCAAGTGCTTTTTCCCCGAGATCGGCTGCCTTTGTAAAATAATCCATTTGTTTGCCGTAAGCGATAAGAAAAGCTTTTTTGGATTCATGTTCGTCAAAACCGAGTTTACACCCCATCTCGGTAAAGGATTCGCTTGCTTTTTCTTCTCCATACATAAAGCTGATTACCGGAGCCAGATATTTATCTTCCGGAATTTCCGGAAAAGCCTTTTTGATATAATAAGGTAAACTTTGAGTGATGGGGCAAAAGTTCGCCGGGTGATTTTTTTCATAACTTTCCATGTCCTTGAAGTGGGGCAGGAAGATATAATCCAGATTACGTTCGAAGATGTCCTGAACAGCACCATGAGCTATTTCCGCCGGGAAACAGTAAGCGCTTTCTATCCGCGCCGTTCCCTCAGCAGGTATATTCTTAGACACAAAAATTTCGATGCCTAAACAATGGAAAAACCAGGAATAAAGAGGCCATAGGGTATAAATGGAAAAGCAACGGGGAATGCCAACGATACATTCTTTTTTCTTTATAAAATTATGGGGATCGGGAGCGCATTCCCTGAAAAGAAGATTGTTTCGCTGTTCAATATAATCAGACACCTCAGCTTCATTGACGACTTTCTTTTTTCTGATGTTGGCATATTTATTACATCTGCCGCCGAACATGTATTTATTGTCGTTGACACTGAGAATGCGAATAGGGCAGAAGTTATCGCAAGACTTGCACTGAAACTCTTTTTCATAAATAATATCGGTGGCCAGTATTTGATCTAGATCATAGGAAGTCTTAGTCAGGAAACCTTCCATTAATTTTTGCTTCGCCAACAGAGCAACTCCAAAGCAGCCCATGAGTTCAGGATCAGGAGGAACAAGAATATCTTTATTAAGCAGCATGGCAAAGGCTAAAGGAACTGCTTTATTTTTAGCTACGCCTCCCTGCAGGACAATATTATTGCCGATGGTTCTGTTACCAACGACTCTGTTGAGATAGTTGGAAACAATAGAGATGACTATTCCTGCCGTGATGTCTTCGCGTGAAGCTCCTTGCTGGATTGCCTTGCGAACATCCGAATTGATGAAAGCCGAACAGTGCTCGCCGAATTTAAGCGGTTCCGCGGCCCGAAGAGCAATATTGCCGATTTCTGAAGCGTTAGTGATATTCAAATCACCCTGCGCCGATTCTTCAAGAAACGAGCCGGTTCCTGCCGAACATGCTTCGTTCATAGCATAATCTATCGGAACTTTGTTCTTCAGAAAAACATATTTGGCGTCTTGTCCGCCGATTTCGAAGATTGTATCAATGTTATCGTTGTAAAAAGTTGTACCCACAGTGTGTGCGATAATCTCATTATATACAGCCGGAGTTTCCAGAAATACACCGAGTAGTTCTCGCGAAGATCCGGTTGTTGCGGCAATTGTGATATTTATTTTCCCATTACCGATATCTTTATTTATTTGTTGTTTTATTTTGGCCAGACAATACTTTAGCGCTTTAACCGGATCACCATAGGTACGGCCATAGAAAGATGCTGTTATCTCATTTGTTTCCATATCTATTAAGCAGGCCTTGGTCGTCGTTGATCCTCCATCAACGCCCAGAATATATTCTTTCCCGGCTATAACTTTGGCTTTGGGGGAGGGAAGGTAGGTTACTTTGCCTTCTGCCGTCTTTAAGCTTTTAAAACGATTAAATTGAATTTTGTTGGATAAAAAAAGATTACTCAGCGAATTTAATGTGCTTCCTGAATTTCCGGCCATAAGCGCCGCCCCGTAAGCCTCAAAATATGATGCCTGATCAGGAATTATAAATTTAATTTCCGGCATTCGCTCACGGATAAAGTGAACTATGTACTGATTTTGTGTAACGCCGCCGACAAGAAGCACCTTGCCTCTCGTTATTTTTGCCCTCTTGATAAAATCAACCACTTTAGTGGCCATCACATCGGATAACGACAGGACAATATCAACCTTGTCAGCTTCGCCTTTATTCAGGCGGTGGGTGCAGTCACTTTTCATGAACACGGAACACCTGGAGGAAAGCTTCAAAACTCGCCGTTGTTCCGATATGGAACTGATGTCATTAAGGCTCATATTCATCCGGGTAAGCTGCTGTTTAAAAAATTCGCCGGTGCCGGAAGCGCATTTATTTCCCGAGAAACTCTTTATTATCTTATTGTATTTATCGATGGTATAAACCACGAAATCTTCGCCGCCTAGTGACACTATCGCGTCAACATTATAATTAAGGTGTTGAAGAGCTTCTTCAATACAGAGTGGTTCAATCACGTTCTTAATATTTAAAAGGTGTCTGCCTTCAGTGCCGGTAGCCAGTGCATTGATATTATCCGGTATATTATGCGACGATAAAACTTTTTCGAGAGTATGAAGAAAATTGCCTTCATGGGGTTCAACTTCACTCCATGAAACGTCATTTCCTTCCAGCATAGTTACTTTAACACTGGAAGAACCTATGTTAATTCCCAGACTGTACATGCAACATTCCTAACATTGTTAATATAATGGTCATGTTTTATAAAATAGTACTAATGAAGTCTATCGTAAATAGCAAGATGAAGTTTGGTAAAAAATAAGGATAACATGGAATTTAATAATTTTTATTTAGATTATTATTTTTTGAGAATAAAACGAAAAATAACTTTAATGTAGAAACATAAAAAAACAGAACCGCTACACAAAATATTAATTAAATTTTCGTATTGCGGTTCTGTTGATAAATATACTATTATTATATCAATGGCCTTCTTCCATGGCACCGGCAATATACATCATGGACAAAAGCATAAAAACCAGTGTCTGTACTATAGATGTAAAAACCATCAGGGCAAAAACTGGCAGTGGAACAAAATATGGTACAAGAAAAAGAACAACCAAAAGGACAATATCTTCGCCTTTTATGTTACCGAATAGCCGGAAAGTCAAAGAAAGCGGACGTGATATATGGCTTACAATTTCAATTATTACCATAAGAGGTGCTAGCCACATCACCGGACCCAAGAATTGTTTGAAGTATTTTAATCCATGCTCTTTAACTCCAACAACATGAGTAGAAAAAAATACAACCAGAGCCATAGCAAGGTTTGTGTTAATATTTGCTGTGGGTGATTCAAAACCTGGGACTATACCTATCAGATTGGAAGTAAGAATAAATAATCCCAGCGTTGCTATCAACGGGAAAAACTTTCTGCCGTTGTGTCCCATGATTTCATCGAGCAGAGAGTCAAACCCTCCAATAATCACTTCCATTATGTTTTGGAACTTATTCGGATAAATAGCCAAACGCCTTGTGACCAGGAAAGAAATGGTGGCCAAAAGGGTTCCGACAAACAACGCGTACATGATTTGTACAGGAACATAATGATTTTCTAGGAAAAGCAGCGGATGCATATTCTACTTGATAACCTCCTCAATTAATTTTTTTTTTGCCATAGTGGTGATCAGCGTGATGATAATGTTGATTACGACCACGGAAAGTCCAATAAGTAATCCAATGACATTTACTGTGCCATAGGCAACGAGAAAATATAAAACAATGGCTATTATTGCCAATCGGATGTAATATTTAATAATTATACGAGCTTTTATACTTTTAGAATTATTGGTGAAAAGGTCGCGCAAACCGCGTTCCATCCAATAAAAATTGACAATGCTGATGAATCCTCCAAGAAGTATTCCCAATGAAAATTTAATAGGAGTTAATATTAATGCGGAAACAAAAAGAACAGCCAGGACAATCCAGTTGACTATTTCAATTTTATTTTGGAGCGGGTCTTTGACGATGAGGTTCACTTTTTAAACTCTTTATTATCGGTTCTTCATCCGTAAAATTTTTTTTAATTAAAACGTATATATTCCTAAATCCGGCCGCAATTCCTATCAACATAAAAACAACTGTAAAAACATGACCTGACTCGAATTTACGATCTAAATAACTTCCCAGTAAAAGACAACCAAAGATAGCCAAGACCATTGCTATACCGATGCTACTCGCTAAAGCCATTTGCATAGCATACTTTCGGAAATCTTTATCCATTTTACTTGGTGTTCCTTAACATGACTAAAACTATAAGTCAATAAAAATATGACCGGCGTTCATTTTCTTAGTAAACGACGATTTTTCCTATACCATTCAATGGTTTTAGATAGTCCTGTGATAATATCTGTTCGGGCAGTAAAGCCGAATTCTTTTAATGCTTTCGAAGTATCAAGCATTCGTTTGGGCTGCCCGTCGGGTTTGGATTTATCCCAAGAAATTTTTCCAGTGAAACCGGTTAATTTCACAATAAGTTTTGTCAAATTCTTAATGGATATTTCGGAACCGGTACCGATATTAACTGGTTCACTTTTATTGTAAGATAAAGTTGCCTGATAAATCGCTTCGGCGGCATCTTCCACATAAAAAAATTCTCTTGTCGCTGTACCAGTGCCCCATACTTCCAATTTATCGGATTTATTATCAATGGCATCAAAGCATTTTTTTATTAAAGCGGGAATAACATGTGATGAACGCGGATCGAAATTATCTCCCGGACCGTAAAGGTTTACCGGAAGTAAAAAAATTGAATTGAAACCATATTGCTTACGATAAGCTAGTGATTGTACCAGCATCATTTTTTTCGCTACTCCGTATGGAGCATTGGTTTCCTCCGGGTATCCGTTCCAGATATCTTCTTCTTTAAACGGTACGGGTGTAAATTTTGGATAGGCGCATATTGTTCCTAATGCGACGAATTTTTCGATATTATGAAGATAGGCTTCGTGAAGCAGTTGCGCGCCCATAATTAAGTTATCGTAGAAAAGTTCCGCCGGCTTTTCCTGATTAAAACCTATGCCGCCGACCTTGGCGGCAAGGTGAATAACTATTTGGGGTTTAGTTTTTTCATACATTCGTTGAACGTCGGTAATATTGGTAAGGTTGTATTCGGGAAGATCAACAATTTTGATATTGGCGCAGCCGTGATCTTTTAAATTCCTTAATAGATGGCTTCCTAAAAATCCTTTACCACCGGTAACTGTTATACGTTTATTTTTCATCAATCACTATTCTCTCTATTAGAATTAAGTATGATGATGGTTTTTATTATAGGAGAAACCTGCGTCCACAAGAGTTTTTTCTTTTCTTGCAAGTTCCAGATCGTTTGCAACCATCATATCAATGAGACCATCAAAAGTTACTTTCGGTTTCCAATTTAACATCTTTTTTGCTTTGGATGCGTCGCCCAGCAAAACATCGACCTCCGTGGGACGAAAATAACGTGGATCAATAAAAACATATCTTTTGTAGTCTAAATCGAGCTTACTGAAAACTTTTTGAGTAAATTCCTGTACTGAATGTGTTTCTCCGGTGGCGATTACAAAGTCATCAGGTTTATCCTGCTGTAACATAAGCCACATGGCTTCCACAAAATCTCCTGCAAAACCCCAGTCTCTCTTAGCTTCCAAATTGCCGAGATAAAGTTTGTCTTTCAGTCCAAGTTTGATTTGTGTCGCTGCGCGCGTTATTTTTCGGGTAACAAATGTTTCTCCACGTCGTGGTGATTCGTGGTTAAAAAGAATGCCATTAGTGGCAAAAAGTCCGTAAGCGTCGCGATAATTTTGTACAACATGATATGCATAAACTTTAGCAGCAGCATAAGGACTACGAGGCTGAAAGATGGTTTTTTCATTTTGAGGAGGTGGTGCCGCCCCAAACATTTCGCTTGATGATGCCTGGTAAAATTTAGCTTTAATTCCGGTTTTGCGTATTGCCTCTAAAATCCTCAAAGTTCCTAATCCAGTGACATCACCGGTGTATTCGGGCATATCGAAACTTACGCGCACATGACTTTGGGCTCCCAAATGATAAATTTCGGAAGGTTGAATGGAGTGCAGTAGATCCATCAATTGACCGGAAACGCTTAAGTCACCGTAATGAAGAAATAATTTTGCGTCTGGGTCATGAAAATCATGGTAAAGATGATCAATACGTTCTGTATTAAAAGTGCTCGAGCGACGGATCAAACCATGAACTTCATAATCTTTATTTAGCAAAAACTCTGATAAATAAGAACCGTCCTGTCCGGTGATGCCGGTAATAAAAGCTTTTTTCATTTTATGTCCTTAAGATGTTTAAATATTACAAGCGCCAGTAATTAATTCCTGATGATTTGGCTTTTGCCGGTTCAAAGACAGCTTTTATATCGAGTAAAACAGGAAAATTTTTACGACATAGTCCGGCAATACGTGTAAGTCCCATTTCTTTGTAACTGTTGTGTGCTACAGCCAAAACAACAGCATCAACATTTTTAATCCTATTTAGAGAAGCAAGCTCAATGTTGTAGTATTGACGAGCTTCAAGAGGGTCAGCCAGAGGATCGTGAGTTAAAACTTCAACACCATAATCTTTCAGTTCATTTATTATGTCGATAACTCTCGTGTTACGCAAATCAGGTACGTTTTCTTTAAAGGATAGTCCCAATACAGCGACACGTGCTTTCTTTACCTGGATGCCGGATGCAATCAACATTTTAATTGTTTTTTGGGCGACATATTTACCCATATTATCGTTAATTCTACGTCCGGCCAGAATGACTTCCGGACGGTAGCCGATACTTTCCGCTTTGTAAGTCAGGTAATAGGGATCGACACCGATACAATGCCCGCCGACAAGCCCGGGACGGAAGGAAAGAAAATTCCATTTTGTTCCCGCGGCTTCTAATACTTCAAGAGTGTCTAACCCCATTCTGTTAAAAATAATGGCCAGTTCATTCATCAACGCTATGTTAATATCACGTTGCGTATTTTCAATAACCTTGGCTGCTTCGGCAATCTTTATTGACGACACACGATGCAAATTGACTTTAACAACAGCACTATAGATGCCTTCCAGTAAATTCAATGTGGCAGCGTCCGAGGCAGAGATAATCTTTGTCGTATTGCTGATGGTGTGAATTTTATCGCCGGGATTGATACGCTCAGGGGAATAGCCCACCGTAAAATCTCTGCCGAATTTCAATTTGGATTCCCTCTCCAGTATCGGAACGCAAATATCTTCAGTTACACCCGGATATACTGTAGATTCGTAAACTACACAAGAACCGGAGGACATTTGCCTTCCGATGATAGCCGATGCATTTTCGATAGCGGTGAGGTCGGGAACATGAAAATGATCGACCGGTGTAGGAACAGCAACAATAAAAAGCTTGCTTGAGGAAAGGTCGGATTGTCTGGAAGTAAAAATAATTTTTGATTTTTTTAATTCAATATCGGACAATTCCATCGTGCGGTCGTGACCCTTTTTTAATTCTGAAACTATTTCTTCATTAATATCAAATCCGATAACCTTGAAATGTCGCGATAAATACGCCGCAAGGGGCAACCCTACATATCCGAGGCCGATGACAGCGATTTTGTTTTTACCCGCGAAAAAAGTCTGTGCGGTTAAAGTTTGTGTCATAACTGATTCCTTGTAAGAATGTTTTAGGAAAATTTTAAAAACTATTACAGAATCGACTGACAGTTGTCAATGAGCTGTTCATAGATTCTTTAATGTTTTGGAACAGCCATCAATCGTTTTGTCTACATCTTTTCGTGTATGAGCGAAAGATAAAAATCCTGCTTCAAATTGAGATGGCGCCAACCAGATACCATTTTTTAACATACCATGGAAAAAACGGGCAAACATTGCTGTATCAGATTTTTGAGCGGTGTTTAAATCGTAAACAGTACCCTGATGGAAGAAGATAGTAAACATAGAATGAACTCTGTTGATACAAACGGCAATGCCTTTTGCCGCAAACAAGCATTGTATCTCCTGACAAAGAATGTTAGTTTTTTCATCCAATAAAGAGTATTTTTTCGTTTTAAGGACCTTTAACGTAGCTAAGCCGGCGCCCATGGCCAAAGGATTTCCGGAAAGAGTTCCAGCTTGATAAATATCTCCCAGAGGGGCAAGTTTCTCCATGATTTCTTTTTTTCCGCCAACAGCGCCGACGGGCATTCCCCCGCCAATAATTTTACCCAAACAGGTCAGGTCAGGTTTAATGCCCGTTAAATTTTGATAACCACCGAAAGTAAAACGAAAGCCGGTGATGACTTCGTCAAAGATTAAAATTATGCCGTTTTTTGCTGTAAGTTTTCTGAGTTTGTCTAAGAATTCTTTACGTGGAGGGACAACTCCCATATTACCAGCCACAGGTTCGACGATGATTGCGGCCAGCCTTGAGCCATAGGATTTTATTGTTTCTTGAAGTGTATCAATATCGTTATACGGTAAGCTCAGTGTTAATTTGGCCAATTCTGGCGGAATTCCAGGAGATCCTGGTATTCCAAAGGTTGCCACACCTGATCCGGCTTTTATCAGAAGAGAGTCGTTGTGACCGTGATAGCAGCCGTCAAATTTTGCAATCAGATTCCTGCCGGTATACCCGCGAGCCAGACGAATTGCGGTCATGGTCGCTTCCGTACCGGAAGAGGTCATTCGCATAAGTTCCATGGAGGGAATTGCCCCGGAAATTAATTCTGCCATTTGTGTTTCTGCAGTAGTCGGCGCACCGAAACTGGTTCCCTTTCGGGCTTTATTACAAATAGCAGTTGTTAATTTGGAATGGGCGTGCCCCAGAATCATCGGTCCCCAGGAAAGAACGTAATCAATATATTCTTTGCCGGATACATCATAAATTTTGCTGCCTTTTGCATGGCTGACAAAAACAGGTTCGCCGCCAACCGATTTCCATGCCCGGACAGGAGAATTAACTCCGCCGGGAATTACCTTACATGCTTTGGAATAATAACTTGATCTGGTTTTTCTCACGAGAAATACTCCGGAGATTTTTTTTTATATTCATGGATACTTTCCAGTATTAGATATTCATCAATACCTGTAGCAGTTACCATATCACGAAGCAGCGGTAAAATGTTTTCGTCTTTAAAATGAATCATCGTAAAAAGGTTGTACTTTTCTTTAAAGGCGGGATTTCTTTCATAACAATGGGAGACAAAGCCATACGAGGATAAAATGTTACCGGTCTGCTCTATCTGCTTAGCAGGAACCGACCATACAACCAATGCGTTTTTCGTGTATCCTGCTTTTTGATGACGAAGTATTGCACCGAATCTGCGAACAATTTTTTTATTCAGAAATTCTTTGGTAATATATAAAACTTCTTTACCGGTTAGTCCACAAATTTTACCCATTTTATCGAAAGGAAATTTTATTACTGCCATGTCCTTTTGAATCAAACATGCAACTTTATTTTGTTTTTCCGTTAATTTTTTCATTATATAAATATTATCCTGCTTGAGAAATAAAATCAAGTTGCTGATGATTATAGAAATATTTCTTGACAATTGCTAATCTCACCGTTAAATAAATAAAAAGCCCAAAATAGTTAAAATTAAAGAAAGGAGGTGCAATAACTTAAAATAGAGGGCTTTTATAAGTATAATTAAATTTCACTAAAAAAGGAGAATTTAAATGAAAAAAAGCTTAATTAAGGTATTAGTAGCGATGTTAATGGTAGTAGTTAGCGCTCCTTATGTATTTGCTGCTAATGAAGCTGCAACAGGAACGGTGGATTACACAAAAGCGATTATAATAGGTATGTCCTTATTGGTTGCTGGTCTTGCAATAGCATTTGGTACTCTGGGAACCGGTTTAGGAATGGGCAACGGATTAAATGGTGCAACAAACGCTGTTGGAAGAAATCCGGAAGCTCAAGGCAAAATTCTTTTAACCATGATGGTAGGTCTGGCTATGATTGAATCATTGGCCATTTATGCGTTGGTTATCGCGTTGATCGTGCTTTATGCAAATCCGCTTTTGAAGTATCTAGGCTAAAAATTATTGCTATTATCATAGGGAGGGGGAGCGTGCATCGACTTTCCCCTCCCTTTTTTTGTGAAACGCCAAATTCAGAAACGAAGTGAACTGGAATGGGACAGTTGAACAATCCCGCGAGGCAAAGTGAACTGGTACAGTGATTGTGGACACCTCGAAAAGAGTGTTATAAAGAATAAACTTTTGGAGGTGAGGAATGACAGCAAAGCGAAGGAGCTATACGAAACAATTTAAAATAGATGCCGTTAAACTTGTAACCGAGCAGGGATACAACATTTCAGAAGCAGCCCGTAATCTAGATCTTCATCCGAATCTGTTGAGGCGATGGAAAGAGCAG
>LNQE01000851.1_pt1 | contig 32125 bp, 29 predicted proteins | sample 603111 | NCBI WGS metagenome assembly LNQE01 (sample SAMN04260313, study PRJNA301899) | hydrocarbon metagenome | isolation source: hydrocarbon-contaminated ditch | place: Germany: Bremen | collected 1998
GGGATGTACAGATCGATTCAGAGCTTTCTCCGTTATTGAACCGCTCAACAGCCAATATTCTCTGCTGCTTGTTTTTTTCTTTCATGAACACCTCCAAATTGTTTTAGATGTTCATGAATTTGCGTAGTAGCTATTCGATTGTCAAAGAACTTTGTCTACGATGTCCTGGCACAGATTTCTGTCTACGATGTCTTGGCACTCAACAGTTAAGCTCTACAAAATTTAAGTTATACAAAAAATAAAAATAACCGCAAGAATTCTATTTTTAGAAAAAAGGAATTCAAGCGGTTTTTTAGTTTCTTACAGATTTTTATCTGATGAGAGACAAATATTTTAAAGGAGGGTTATAGCTTTGGCAGAAGGAAAGGTAAAATGGTTTAACGAGAAGAAGGGATTTGGCTTCATTGAAAACGATGAAGGGGGAGATGTTTTTGTGCATTATAGTGCGATTAGCGGAACCGGATTCAAGACTCTTTACGAAGGTCAAAAAATTCGTTTCGATATCGAGCAGGGAAATAAAGGACCCAGCGCAACAAATGTTCAGCCACTATAATATCGCCATTAATTAAGATTAACTCAAACTATTAAACCAAAAAAAATGCCCCGCATGTCGGGGCATTTTTTTTAATGAGACAAGCTGAAAGCGAGCGTAGCGATGGTTGAAGCGTAAGTCGAATTATCCCAGGAGCGAAGCGACGCGGGATCGAGACAAGCTGATAATGAGACCCAAGCTTCAGAAATGAAGTGCGCTGAAGCTTGCTGGACGAATTATACCAGGCGCATAGCGCCGTGGTGAAGCGAGCGTAGCGATGGTTGTCCCTGCCATCTAAGAATGGCGGGATAGTGAACCTGTGGCTCCAGGTGGGAGCCCAAAGTGAACTATCCCCGAAGCGAAGTGAAGCGGGATAATTCGCTCTAAGATTTTTCGGAAACTACGTTTCGAAAAATCAAGGCTCATTAAAGCGTAAGTCGTAGTGAGACTCACTAAGAATGCATGGCGAAATTCGAAGCGTAAGTCGAACTATCCAATCCCGATTCTCGGGATGGGAACTATTCCTGAAACGTATTGGGAAATGAGACAAACTGAAAACAGGAAATGTAAATCAAATTATTTTGTTTCAATACGACGCAATTCCTTCCTGGCGTAAAAAAGGACTGCAAAGAGCGCCAATAAATTGGCAATAGGCGTTGCGAGCCAGGCTCCCTTAAGACCAAGCCATAATGGTAAAAAAATCAAAAGAGGAATCAGGGCGAGACAGTCACGAAAAAAAAGTAAAAACATAGCCAAGTTTCCTTTGCCCAGTCCTAGAAACATATTTATGAAAATGACAATGGGAGCAATTAAAATAAGCGACGAAGCAAAAATGCGTAAAGCAGGCGTGGCGATAGCAGTTAAGGATGGATCGCTGGAAAAAAGTCCGACGATCTGCCCGGCAAATATCTCTAAAACTATTGAAGCAACAAAGACAAGTGAAACGGAGAATTTCAAAGCAACAAAAACCGATTCTTTGAGCCTTTGATAAAGTTTGGCACCGTCACTAAATCCTACAATAGGCATCAAGCCAAATCCGATACCGAAGAGTACCATGGTAACCAGGCTATTCACCCGAAAACAAATTCCTAATGCGGCGACAGCCAGAAAGCCGAAATGCGCTAATACATGATTGTAAATGACCAGGACAATACTGACAACTAAATTTATGGCGATGGAAGGCAATCCGGTTGAAAAAATCGATTTGATTGTTGATAAATCAGGAAAAAGATGTTTCCACTTAAGATTATATTTGGATGATTTTAACTGGATGAAATATGCTGAAAACACAAAAGCAATGCACTGTGCGGAAACAGCGGCGAGCGCGGCTCCTTTAATTCCCATACGGGGAAAAGGACCGATTCCGAAAATTAATAAAGGATCGAGAATAGCGCTGGAAATAGAAGCAATTAAAACGACATACATGGACAGAAGAGGTCTTCCTTCCACCCGAAGCAAATAGTTGGACATCATCGAAAAGAACATAAAAGGTGCGCTGAAGACTATAACGTAAAGATAGTCGTGACAAAGAGGAAGTATTTCATCAAAGGCACCAAAGGAAACAAGAATTTTGTCTCCGAATAATAAAACTGAAACAATTGTAATTAAGCCAAAGAAAAAAGAAAGAAAAAAAATCTGCCCGGCAGTTTTTTGTGCCTCATGAATTTTTCCGGCACCAAACATTCGTGCTGAAAAAGAACCGGCGCCAGTGCCTGTTCCCACACCGATTGCAGCAAAAATCATTTGTACAGGAAAGCAAATTGTAAGAGCAGCCAACGCCTGGGGGCTTAATCTTGCCAGCCAAAAAGTGTCAATAAAATTATATATGGACATTGCCGTCAACGCTAGAATAGACGGCCAGCTCATTTTTAAAATCAAAGGGAAAATCTTCTCTTTTCCTAAATCAAGGCTCTTAATCATTTTTTAGCAAATGTTGGCAAAATAGTATTAATGTAGTAGATAATGCATATATTTAATGATTCATAATTTCAAGGCAATAGTAATATGGCGAAAAATTTAATTGTAATTCTTGGTCCGACAGCGTCAGGTAAAACGCGTCTGGCGGTGAGGCTTGCCCATGATATGCGGGGCGAAATAATTTCTGCCGATTCCCGTCAGGTTTATAAAAGAATGAATATAGGTACAGGCAAAGATTTAAATGAATATATTATTAATGGTCGGGAAATTCCGTACCATCTGATTGATATCATAGAACCTGAACATGAATTTAATTTATTTGAATTTCAGAACAGATTTTACGAAGTATTTAACAATCTGATCGAAAGAAAAATTGTGCCTGTTCTTGTCGGAGGAACGGGTCTTTATCTGGAATCGGTGCTGACCGGATACAATATGCCGCATGCCCCGGCGGATGAAAAAATACGGGAAGAATTAAGTCTAAAATCAAAAAGTGAACTGCAGGAAATGCTACTGGCTTTAAAACCCCGTATGCATAATAAAACTGATCTTGACGACCATGGAAGATTAATCCGGGCAATAGAAATTGAACTGGTGCGAAATTCGGCAAACAATCATCAAAGGAAAAGGCCTCATATTGATGCTCTAGTATTTGGCATCAGGTGGGAAAGATCAAACCTTCGGCAGCGTATTACGGAGCGATTGAAAGAACGATTAAATCAGGGAATGATAGAAGAAGTAATGAAACTGCAGGAATCAGGATTGACCTGGACAAGATTGGAAAGTTTTGGACTGGAGTATCGTTTTATTTCCCGGTATCTGCAGAAATTGATTACATTTGAAGAAATGGAAAGAAGATTAAATACGGCTATTCACCAGTTTGCCAAAAGACAGGAAACGTGGTTTCGGCGCATGGAGAAAAAAGGAATATTGATTAATTGGATTACCGGTAATGACTACACGTTGTTGAAAGAAAATGTGATGAAACATTGGCGATGAGAAAGAAGTCTTTAATAGATACTTATTTGTATAATTATTCAGTCGGAGAGAAATGGCGGTTAACAGCCAATGATACTGATAATATTTCTCAGGTTGTTGTCATACCGGTTTACGCAGAAAAAGAGTTGCTTTTTTCTACGTTGGCTTCAATTGCAAAAAATCCACCATCATCTTTAGAATATTCTTTTGTGCTGTGTGTTGTTAACAACAAGGAAGATTCACCTTCTGAAGATATAGAAAATAACCTCTGGACAATCGAATGCCTGGATGCGCTCACGAAGAGAAAGTCTTTAAAAAAATTCGGTGACGAACACAAAATATATTCTCTCTTAAGTGATATCGCTGAATCAAAAATGAAACTCGGCTACATCAATGCCGCATCAAAAGGGTGTGAAATGCCAACAAGAACCGGAGGGGTTGGTCTGGCGAGAAAGATCGGTATGGATATGGCCTTGCGTCTGTTAGAAAATAATTCAGCTTCATCTCCAGTGATTTTATGTCTTGATGCCGATACTCTGGTCAGGGATAGTTATTTTTCTGTGATAAGAAAATATTTTACACCGGAAGTAAAAACGGCAATTGTGGCTTATGAACATCAGATGCCGGATATTTATGAACAACAGGCTGCTATTGTCTGTTATGAGATTTTTCTGCGATACTGGACTCTGGGTCTCAGGTACGCTAAATCACCCTGGGCGTTTCATTCCATCGGCTCGACAATTGCCGTCTCGACTGAAGCCTATCTGGAAGTCAGGGGAATGAACAGACGTGAAGCAGGGGAAGATTTTTATTTCCTCAACAAACTCGCGAAAACGGGAGCAATTAATTACGTTAAAGAAACTTGTGTTTATCCTTCTGCCCGGTCATCAACGCGTGTTCCTTTCGGAACGGGAAAAAGCATACAAAAATTTCTTTCCGGAATCGACAAAGAAGAATTTTATAGTTTATATGACGTGAGAATATTCACGATATTAAGTAATTGGCTGCAACTTATGAATGAATGTATGATGGCAGATGAAGATGAAATTCTTACAAAAGCAGGAGAAATTCATGCTGTGTTAAAAAATTTTCTAAAAGTCAGTGACTTTGCCGTAATATGGTCAAAGATGCGCCGTAATTCAAAAGACGAAAAAATACGGGCCCGTCAGTTTAGTGACTGGTTTGACGGATTTAAGACTTTAAAATTGATTAATTATTTTACGACAGAGATTTATCCGAAAATCGGTATGTTCGAAGCTTTGGACAGAATTCTTTCCATGTCGGAAATGCAGAGGCCGAAACATAATTCAGGGACAAAGATTCCGGCCCTGGAAGATCAAATAGAAATACTGCAATATTTGCGCAGACTGACATAATGACCAATCGAACTTAACAAGCAGGGATAATTACCTTGACGTGAATTAGTATTTTGCATATAGATTATAATTATTGAACATTTTGATGAATATTTTGGGGGAGATTCATGAAAAATATGATTAATAAAAGTTGGCTGGTTATTTCTGTTTTATTTGTTTTTATTCTGGTGTCAGGTTGTGGTGATAAAGATAAGGACAAAAAAGAATCTCCGGATTCCGTGGTTTCCGGATCCATTACCGCCGGTAATGCACAAAATATTGCAGTCGGGGCTGGTGTGCCGGCTGATGCGGCAATCAGCGTTGATGGAAGAATATTGAAAAAAGCAGAACTGGAAAATCTGATTAAAGACAGATTAGCAATGCTCAAGGATAAGGTCCCGGCCGATAAACAAAAAGAGTTCAGAGATAACATTAGAAAAAGACTGATTGATGAATTTATTATGCGAACCATTTTGAACGATGAAATGGCGAGGAAAAAAATTGAAGTAAGCGAGCAGGAAATAAAAATAACAAAAGACAAACTGCAAGCCAGTCTTCCGTCAAACAAAAAATTGGATGAATTTTTAAAGGAAAATAAGATATCTCAAGAAGACATAATGTTGGGAATTAAAGTAGAAAAATTCATGAACAAGGAAATCGGTGATAAAGCAAAGCCATCTCAAAAAGAAATAAGCAAGTTTTATAATGAGAACAAAGATAAGTTATTTGTCAGTCCGGAAAGCGCTCGCGTTCGTCATATTCTGGTATCAGTCAACAAAGATGACAGTGAAAAAATAAAAACAGAGAAAAAAAACGAGATCGAAAATTTGCGCAAACAATTATTAAATGGAGGGGACTTTGTTGAATTGGCGCGTAAGAATTCCGATTGCCCGAGCAAGGAAGCCGGCGGTGATCTTAATTACATTAATAAAGGACAGATGGTAAAAGAATTTGAAGACGCAGTATTTTCGCAGGAAAGAAATGTTATAGGACCGGTAGTAACTACTGAGTTTGGTTATCATATTATTCAGGTGCTGGATCGTAAACCTGCAAAAACAATAGCTCTGGTGGAAGTAAAAGACAGAATATCAGCTTTTCTGGAACAACAAAATCGATCAAAAGTTTTTGCGGACGTTTTGAAGAAATTACAGCAAAACGCTAAAATAACAGTTTATTAACGAGACTTAAATCCGCTTACTTAAAACTATGTTCACTATCAGGGAAAGTTCCATGTTTAACTTCCGTGATATAGGTCTTAACCGCTTTTTTAATTTCCAGGTTTAGATTAGCGTATTTTTTTACAAATTTAGGTGTGAATCTTTCATACATTCCTAACACATCATTGATTACGAGAACCTGTCCGTCGCAATTAACTCCGGCTCCTATACCAATTGTCGGAATGGCAATGGAGCTGGAAACTTCAGCAGCCAGTCCTTCAGGAATGCATTCCAGAACAATAGAAAATGCGCCGGATTCTTCCAGAATCTTGGCGTCTTCAATAATTCTGCGGGCGGTTGCGTCTGTTTTCCCCTGTACCTTATAGCCACCTATTTGATTTATAGATTGAGGAGTCAAACCCAAATGGGCCATAACCGGTATACCTGATGAAGTAATTTTACGCACCGTTTCGGCGACTTCTCTACCACCTTCAAGTTTAACAGCCTGAGCATTTCCCTCTTTTAAAAATCGTCCTGCGTTGGTTATTGCTGATTCTTCGGACGTCTGATAAGACAAAAACGGCATGTCGGCAACAATTAACGCCTTGTTAGCTCCGCGTGCGACAGCTTTAGTGTGGGATAACATTTCGTCCATGGTGACAGGCAGTGTTGTATCATAACCTAAAACAACCATCCCCAGAGAATCGCCGACAAGAATAATATCTATATCGCTTTCATCCATTATCGAAGCCATCCCGTAATCATAAGCTGTCAATACAGTAATTTTCTCTCCCTGGATTTTCATCTTTTTTATGTCAAGGATTGTTTTGCGGTTAGACTTGTTTTGCGTGCTCATTTTTTTACTCCTTTTAAAATAGTGTTAATTTCTTTTGCCTGCCGGTTATTTAAAGTTCCTTTTTTTTGTGCAACTTTAACAGCTATTAATCCCAGGGAAGAATATAATGATGAATATTGGGGCAGATTTTTGCTAATGGCCGAAATATGTTTCTTAATAGTACCCAAATCTCCACGGGCGATGGGACCCGTAAGAGATGGAATCGAACCGGAATTCTCAATGTTTCTGAGACTGCCGTAAACTAAAGGCAGATAAGCCTTCTTCGCATCTTTTTCATTCAGTCCGATAGCCTGATAAATTGATTCCACCGTATTAATCAGAGCAACCAGATAATTGGACGCAATGCAGGCAGCAGCATGGTAAAGTGGTTTTTGATTGGAGGATATAAAAAAAGGAATTCCTCCCAGATGAACAACAATATTCCTTGCCGGAGCCTGAGCTTTTTTATCAGACGTGATTGCAAAATAACTACCGGGAATGTTTTTTATAGCTTGATTAATTGAAGAAAAACTCTGCAGGGGATGAATGCTGGCAACTGCTGCCCCCGCTTTTTTTGCTGACTCGAGAAGCGTCAGATCGCCGGCTCCGCTCATATGGAAAACAAGTTTGTTTTTTATTGCAGGGCAAAGAGCGATTTCTCTGCAAGCGGAAGAAATTTTATCATCAGGAGTTGTAATTAAAATACAGTCGGCTCTTTGCACGGCTTCTTGCGGATTGCGAAAAGATTCTCCTCCAATATAAGCTTGAGCTCTTTTCAATGAGGCAGGAGATTTGTCGGAAATGGCGGTTATTTTATATCCGGCTTTTTTTAATAAAAAACCTATGGCTGTTCCAACCATGCCTGTGCCGATTATGGCAAATGTATTTATATTTCGTTTATTCATAGTGTAAAAATTCCGCCTCACTCCGCTCCGGGGATTGTTCGGCTAAAAAATTTCAATGTACTTCGTTTTTGAAATTTAAGTCTCACAAACACAAAAGGTCTTCCGCAAAAAAGGAAGACCTCGACAGTTCACATTAAAATAAATACCGTCTCAGTCGATAAAATGGATCCAAGCGGTTAATGTGTATCTACCACCGGCAGGTAAGTTAGTCAAATACTTTTTAAATAAACAAACTTGTGTTTGCTGCAGCACTTCGTTATATTATTTAAAGGGGAAGTGATGAAAAAGATAGATTTAATGATATTTGATTTCGATGGCACTCTTGTTTCCACAGGTGCCGATTTGATTCAATCAATTAATTACATGTTGAATACACTGAAGCTAAGGGAAAAACCGGGACAGGAAATTCTCAGCTTTGTTGGTGACGGTGTCAGCAAATTGATTGAAAAAGCATTAGGCCCGGATAATATCAAATATCGCGAAAAAGCGATGACAATATTCACTGATTACTACGGTAAACATCTTTTAGATAATACAAAACTCTGCCCGCACGTCGAAGATGTCTTAACAAATTATAAAAATAAAACTAAAATTATTTTGACAAATAAACGCTATATTTATACCTTAGCCATAGCTCAAGGACTGAATATAACCCAATATTTTGTGGAAATAATCGGTGCCGATTCAACACCATTCCTGAAACCTGATAGGCGTGTCATTGATCATATATTAAGTAAATACAAAGCAGCAAAAGAAGATACATTAATCATCGGTGATGGTATGAATGACATTGTTGTGGCAAAAAATTCCGGAATATTAAGTTGCACTTATTTAAATGGACTGGGGAACAGACAGGCATTATTGGATGCCCATGCCGATTATTATTGTGAAGATCTTTTGGAAATTAATTATCTGTTTAATTAGAGAAACTCGGTGCAAACAAGTCCCGATGAATCGGGATGAAGTTTGCAGCGTTAGTTGAACTTATCCCAGGAGCGAAGCGACGCGGGAGTAGACATGATTGAAAAAGTAAAGAAAACCATAAAAAAATATAATCTGCTGAAAAAAGGCGATCGTGTTGTTGTAGCTCTTTCCGGAGGGCCGGATTCGACGGCTCTTTTTGCTGTCCTTGTCCTGATAGCACAGGAGCTGAATCTTGACTTAATAATTGCTCATTTTAATCATGGATTGCGAGGCGAAGAGTCAGACAAAGATGAAAAAAAATCCCGTGATTTAGCGGAGAAAAGAGGATTTGTTTTTGTTTCCGAAAAAATGAATCACGGAGATAAAGAGAAAGGCATTTCCCCCGAAGATTTTTATCGAAGGGAACGATATAACTTTTTAAATAAAGTTGCCGAAGATTATCAGGCGCAAAAAATTGCCCTGGGGCATAATATGCAGGACCAGGCAGAGACTGTTTTATTGAATCTGTTGCGTGGGAGCGGTTTAGAGGGACTCAAAGGTTTTTTACCAATACGCGACGGTAAATTTATCCGTCCGCTGATTGAAACATCCCGGGAGGAAATCATTACCTTTTTGAATAAAGAAGGGATTCGATATTGTGAGGATAGTTCCAACAAAAACAGTAAATATTTGCGCAATCAAATCAGATATGAATTGATTCCTTTTCTGAAAGAGAAGTTTAATCCGAAAATTGAAGAGAATCTGGCGCAAATGGCGGAAATATTACGCTCGGAAGATGAATATGTTAAGCAATGTATTGCTAATACTTTGAAATCATTGTTTATTCAAAAAAGGGAAAATCAGATTTTGTTTAAAATAGATGACACCAACAAACTACATCCAGCTCTTCGTTTCAGGTTATATAAAATCCTTTTGGAAAGTTTTAGTCCGGCAAAAAATGGATTTTCTTTTCCCCATATCAAAGCTTTGGATAATTTGGTTCAAAAGTGCGAATCCGGAAAAAGAATTGTTCTTCCTTTAGGAATTGAAGCCAGATGTGAATATGACGATTTAATTCTCGAGAGAAAAAGAAATATCTCAGAACAAAAGGGATATGAATATACCATGAATGTTCCCGGTTCTCTTTATATTAAGGAAAGAAAACTTACTATTCTTTCAGAACTTACAACAAAAGAAAATTTTGTGATGGGTGGGGAAAATAAAGTTTATTTAGATTTTGATAAAATTCAGCAACCTCTGATAATTCGCAATAGAAGAAATGGAGACTGGTTTCAACCTTTGGGTATGCAGGGCAGGCAAAAAATAAAAGTTTTTTTTATTGATCATAAGGTGCCGCGAGGCAGACGTGACGAAATTATGCTGTTTGTGGATGGCATTTCGGTAATATGGATAGAAAACATGCATTTAAATGACCGGGTTAAGATAAACGCAAATACAAAAAACGTTCTTAAGTTAAGTATTGTAGAATCATAAAAATAGCAAAATCGCTCGATCAGGTTTTTTTGTTAGATATTCAGAAATTATTTGAGTTATATTAGATATTATTATAAAGATTATACCAGTATAATTGATTTTAAGGAGAAAAATATTGAATCAGTCTCAAAAAAATATAGCCCTTGTACTAACCATAATGCTGGTGTTTTTACTTGTCTGGCAGCTCTTTAACCAGCCTAAAACGGGCACTAAAGACATAAATTATAGTGAGATGATCGCCTTTTTGGAGAAGAGCGAAATAAGTGAAGTAACTATGCAGGGAGAGAACATTACCGGTAAGCTCACTAATGGCAATGCTTTTAAGACATATGCGCCCAAAGATGAGAAGCTGGTCACACAATTCAGAGAAAAAGGGGTTAAAATAACGGCCAGGCCTACCGAGGATTCCTGGTATATGACCATCCTGGTTTCCTGGTTGCCGATGATCCTTCTTATCGGCGTCTGGATATTTTTCATGCGCCAGATGCAGGCTGGTGGCGGAAAAGCAATGGCTTTTGGTAAAAGCAAAGCACGCTTAATTACTGATAAATCCAAAAGAGTTACTTTTGCCGATGTTGCCGGTATTGATGAAGCCAAGGCCGAATTGGAAGAAGTTATCGATTTCTTAAAGGACCCCAAGAAATATACAAAACTGGGAGGAAGAATTCCTAAAGGGTTATTGCTTGTTGGTCCTCCCGGAACCGGAAAAACACTTTTAGCGCGGGCAATTGCCGGAGAGGCGGAAGTGCCTTTTTTGACAATCAGCGGCTCGGATTTTGTGGAAATGTTTGTCGGTGTAGGAGCTTCACGAGTACGTGATTTATTCAGTCAGGCTAAAAAGAACGCCCCTTGCATAATTTTTATTGATGAAATTGACGCGGTTGGCCGTCATCGTGGCGCAGGTCTTGGAGGAGGGCACGATGAAAGAGAACAAACTCTTAATCAACTGCTGGTAGAGATGGATGGATTTGAATCTAATGAAGGTGTGATTCTTATTTCCGCTACTAACCGTCCTGATGTTCTTGATCCGGCATTATTGCGTCCGGGCCGGTTTGACCGGCAGGTTGTTGTGCCTTTACCGGATGTAAAAGGAAGAGAAAAAATATTTGAAGTTCATGCACGCAAAGCGCCGATTGCCGAAGATGTTGATTTTGCGATTTTGGCCAGGGGAACGCCCGGAACTTCCGGAGCTGATATTGAAAACCTGATTAACGAAGCCGTGCTGAATGCTGCCCGGGCAAACAAAGAAAAAGTCAACATGAGCGATTTTGAGTTTGCTAAAGATAAAATATTAATGGGCACGGAAAGAAAAACCATGGTGATTAGTGATGATGAGAAACGCAATACATCTTATCATGAAACAGGCCATGTTTTGGTGGCGCGGATGTTACCGGGAACTGATCCGATTCATAAAGTTACGATAATCCCCCGTGGAAGGGCTTTGGGTCTTACCCAGCAGCTGCCGATTGATGAAAAACATACATATCCCCGGGAATATTTAGAAAAAAACATCGCTATTTTATTAGGCGGGAGAGCTGCCGAAGAAATAATATTGCATGATTTTACTACCGGTGCCGGCAACGACATTGAACGGGCGACAAATTTAGCCAGAAAAATGGTTTGCGAATGGGGTATGAGCGACAGGATGGGACCGCTAAGTTACGGAAAAAAAGAAGAGCAAATCTTTCTGGGACGGGAATTTGCCACACATAAGGATTACAGCGAAGATACGGCAAAAAACATTGATGCGGAAGTTGTATCCATTGTTAGCCGAAACTATGAGAGGGCAAAAAAGATCCTCACCGACCATATTGAAATACTGCACAAGATAGCCGGGGAGCTTTTAGAAAAAGAAGTATTAAACGGGGTTGAAGTAGATGCCCTGATTGGCAATGTTTTGCCCGGTGCGCAATCGGTCGATTCAAAAGAAATCTCTTAAATTCACGACTGGATTTGTCCTTGTTTCAATTGCCCGAAAATGTGCTGCAAATCATGGGGAATTTTATATTGAAATGGACTTCGGGTGTCTAACCTTTCTATATAAATATATTAAATTAATTTTAATATCGGTATAGTCTTGTGAATGTAATTAAAATAAATAATTTAGAAGAAGCCGTGGCAATATTCAATAAGATTGGCGTTGATCCTTATGGTATTGGCGCTATGGCTGCAAAAACAATAAATGTTAATATTTTACTTGAAGGTCGGCCTTGTAAAGTAGCGAATATTATAAAACAAGAAATGTTGTCTGTAGGAGGAGATGCGGCTGTTGCCAGAGGAAGTGTTTCCTGCAGTGTTCCTGTCAGCGATATTTTAATAATGGGTACGGTAAAACAAATACTGGCAATGGTAAAAAAAATTGAAAAACAACCGTTTGGATTAAATATATTTGCCGCCAACATACTCGAATTAATTAAAAATATCAGCCAAAAGGAATATACTTTAAAAACAAACAGGCGCGAAATTTATTTAGGTGAAAAAACTTTGATTATGGGAATTCTAAATGTTACGCCCGATTCTTTTTCTGATGGCGGGCTTTTTAATTCTCAGCAAAAAGCTATCGAACATGGATTACAAATGGTGGAAGAGGGGGCTGACATTATAGATGTGGGGGGAGAATCATCCCGTCCAGGGGCTGAATCTGTTTCAACTACAATTGAGTTAAAACGAGTACTTCCGGTAATTGATGGTTTAGTAAAGAAAATAAAAGTTCCTGTTTCTATTGATACAATAAAGGCGCAAGTCGCCAGGCAGGCTATAGAGAGTGGTGCCGAAATAGTCAATGACATAAGTGCATTACATAGCGATAAGAAGATGACGAAAACCATCAAAGATACAGGTGCCGCTGCGATTCTTATGCACATGCGTGGTAAGCCCCGAAATATGCAAAAAGGTAATTTGGTTTATAACAATCTGATGGCTGAAATTGCGGATTATTTGAAAAAGAGCAGCGAAAAGGCTTTGAAAGATGGTATAGAAAAAGATCGTCTGGTTATAGATCCTGGAATAGGTTTTGGAAAAACGCCGGAGGATAATTATAAAATTATTAAAAATCTTTCCCAGTTAAAAGAATTGGGTATGCCGATAATGGTGGGAACATCCCGGAAGTCTTTTATAGGTAAAGTAATTGGTGGCGAACCTAAAGAAAGAATTGAAGGCACTGCAGCAACTGTCGCTGCAGCAATTATAAACGGGTGTCATATTGTTCGGGTGCATGATGTGGCGACAATGAAAAAAGTTGCCGCGGTTACAGATGCTATTGTTCAAGCATGTTAGGTAAAATAATGATTTATGGTATTGGAATAGATCTCGTTGAAAATGGCCGTCTGGAAAAGATAGTTGAAAAATGGGGTGATAAATTTTTAAATAAAATCTTTTCTGAGGGGGAAATATTATACTGCAAAAGGCATGCGCAACCCTCCATACATTACGGGGCCAGATTTGCAGCCAAAGAATCTTTTTTGAAGGCTCTGGGTCTTGGTCTGGGTGGAGGAGTTAAGTTAGGCGATATTGAAGTTGTGAACGATGAAAACGGAAAGCCGGTGCTTCAACTTTATACAACAGCCAAAGCTCAAATTGAAAAAAGAAATATTACAAAGGTTCATTTGAGTTTGACGCATACAAAAAAATACGCTACTGCTGTTGTGTTATTGGAGAAAGAATAATGTATGCCATTTCTAAATCAAAGCGCTATTTTTGTTGGCGTCGTTGTCGTCTTCCTCAACGTATGTATAATACGCCTCGTCGCCTCAATATCATCTTTGATTTAGAAGAGGCATTAAACTTTTTATAGCTATTTTAAATGAGTCAGAAGAACACAAAGATTGAAATAATATCTGAAAGTGCAAAACAGACTGAGGAAATAGCATTCTTCATTGGTAAAAAGCTAGAAGCAGGTGATGTTTTAGCATTGTCGGGTGAACTCGGGTCAGGTAAAACCTGTTTTGCAAGTGGTTTAGCACGTGGTCTGGGGGTAAACGAAAAATATCAGATTACGTCTCCGACTTTTACTTTGATTAATGAATATCCCGCCCGCTGTAAGCTTTATCATTTTGATGTATACCGGCTGAAGGGTTACTCTGAATTTGAAGATTTAGGTTATGAAGAATATTTTTGCGCAAATGGTATTTGTGTAATCGAGTGGGCGGAGAAAATAATTCAAATTCTTCCGGCTGATGCTTTCTTTATAAGTTTTGAATATGTTGATGAAAACAAGCGAAAAATTATTATAAAAGGATTAAAAGACAGACTGAAAGAATTAGTAAGATATAAAAGTGGAGGTTAAACAAAATGGCTTTGATTGTTCAGAAATTCGGGGGAACATCGGTTGCGGATATTGAAAAAATAAAAAACGTTGCCGCTAAGGCAATTCGAGAAAAAAAAGCAGGTAATGAAGTCGTGATAGTTTTATCAGCAATGGCCGGAGAAACTGACAGGCTTATTGCCCTTGCACATCAAGGTGCTGAATCCCCTAATGAAAGAGAATTTGATTCCTTAATATCAACAGGCGAGCATGTTACTATAACTCTTTTAGCCATTGTTTTGAATTCCATGGGTTATCGGGCAAAATCATTTTTAGGTTTTCAGGTTAAAATACTGACGGACACAGCCCATAAAAAGGCCAGAATCAATCTTATCGACACGAAAGAAATTAAGAAAGAACTGAAAAAGGAAACGATTGTAGTTATCGCCGGTTTTCAAGGTGTAGATAAAGATAATAATATTACGACACTCGGGCGTGGCGGTTCCGATACAAGCGCGGTAGCTCTTGCTGCTGCTTTAAAAGCTGATCGATGTGATATCTTTACGGATGTTGACGGTGTTTATACTACTGATCCTAATGTATGCGCTAAGGCCCGCAGATTAAATAAAATATCTTATGATGAAATGTTGGAAATGGCTATGACGGGTGCAAAGGTTTTACAACCTCGTTCAGTCGAAATGGCAAAAAAATATAATGTTCCTGTTTACGTGAAATCAACTTTTACCGATGAAGGAGGAACACTTGTGACTAAGGAGGATAAGGAAATGGAAAGAGAAGTTCTTTCGGGTGTTACTTACGATAAGGATCAGGCAAAAATCACCGTAGTGCATGTTCCCGATAAACCGGGCGTGGCCGCCAGTTTATTTACGCCTTTGTCGGAACACAATATCAGTGTCGATATGATTATTCAGAACGTCAGTGCGGAGGGGCATACCGATCTTACTTTTACTGTGTCTAAAAAAGAGATGAAGGAAGCGCAGAAAATAGTAAATGCCACGGCCAAAGCAGTCGGCGCAAAAAGAGTTGAGGTTGATGATGATGTAGCCAAGGTATCTATAATCGGAGTAGGAATGGTTAGTCATTCAGGTGTCGCGGCCAAGATGTTTAAAACTTTAGCCAACGAAAGTATCAATATCATGATGATCAGTACATCGGAAATCAAGATATCATGTATTATTAAAAGAAAATATACAGAGCTTGCTGTTACTGCATTGCATGATGCTTTCGGGTTGGAAAAGAAAAAATAAATCCATGATTATTTCTGAAAATCAAATAAAGGGGATGATCGCCGTTTGTTTAATTATGGCGATTATCCCCTTTATTAATTATTACAATTTATTTTTTAGCCCTGAATTTCCTGTTTTTATCGATCAAATGGATAATGCACTGGCAATAGAAATTGTGGCAGGTAATCAACAGAAAGGAGTTTACTTCGTTGGCTCTGAAACTTCTTTTGGACAATTATTAAAAGATGCCGGTATTGGTGCAATGTTTTCGTCTCCGGACTTTAAACTTAAGAATGGAATGAAAATAAATATTAATTCCGAATCAGGAAATCAAAACATTGATGTTACGAAGATGGACGGAGCCAAAAGGTTGGCTTTGGGAATGCCTCTTGATGTCAATCAAGTCACAAAAGAAGAATTGATTTTAATAAAAGGCATTGGTGAAACGACAGCCGAAGAAATATTGAACTTACGTAAGAAGTTGGTACGTTTTAAAAGTGTCAACCAATTAATGGAAATCAGAGGTATTAAGGAAAAAAAGCTGGCGCAAATACGGAAATACTTAAATATCGAAGAAAGTAGTCGATAAATTCACCCCGTTAGACCCGGAGAGTCCCGCTTTTCAAATCGGGAATGAATGGAAAATGAAATAAAAGCAATCCAGAAAGCCCTGACCTTTAGACCGGAGTCTAACAGGGTTCATAGATTGCTGTAAGATTTATAGAAACTGAGAACGCGCTTAACGTAATTCTGGGTCTCGCGATAGGGAGGAATGTTGTAATTGTATTTGGAGACAGCTTTTTCTCCGGCGTTGTAAGCGGCCAGGGCCAGAGTTAGATCACCTTTGTAAGTATTGATTAGATAGCGCAGATAACGTGCTCCGCCTTCAATATTTTTTTCGGGATGAAAGCTGTCATCAACGTTCAGAGCGGATGCCGTCGAGGGCATTAATTGCATTAAACCCTGTGCCCCGACCCGTGAGACAGCCCTATGATTAAAATTTGATTCAGCTTTAATAACTGCTTTGATCAGTGCAGAATCCAGCTTAAATTTATTTGCAGCTTTTGTTATAAGCTCATCGTATTTGGTTACGTCAAGATTGGCGTTGAAAAGAATTCGTTTTTCTTTAAGAATCAAAACATACTTAACCTTATGATCGGTAGGCACGTTGGTTAAGTGGAGAACTCCTTCCTCATCCACATACTTGTAGATATCAGCGTGAGCAATATTGGCTGTGGTAATTATAAAAGCAGCTAAAACTGCCACAGCAATTCGCAGGAATAAACTTCTGCCAAAATTAATAAATAATATTTTTAAATATACCTTCATGCTTATATGTTACTTTATCATTGATTTCAGTTCAATGTTTTTTTAAGGATTGATTGAAATCTCTGTTGTGATGATATGATTTGAAGAAATATCATTAGATTGATCTTAATGCTATATAATCATGCCACCATCTATCACAAGTGTTTGGCCGGTAACATAACTTGATTCATCCGAAGCCAGATACATAACGGCTCCGACCATTTCTTCAGGTTCGGCCGGACGACCCAGCGGAGTTCTGCTCATTGCTATATTGAGGATATCCTTATTGCTTACAATAGCCTCGCTGAAGCGTGTATTTGTAATTCCCGGAGCGATAGCATTTACACGAATATTGTAAATAGCCCATTCTTTAGCCATTACTTTCGTGGCCATAATCACGCCGGCTTTGCTTATAGAATAAACGGGAAGTATGTCAGGAGTGATTCCTGCGGTAGATGAAACATTGATAATCTTGCCACCGCCTTTTTCTTTCATTATACGCGCTACCGCCTGACTCAGGAAAAATAATCCTTTTAAATTCAGATTCATAACGGAATCCCAGGCGCGCTCGTCTATCTCAATAGCCGGGGCCATTGTGGGACTTGTTCCGGCATTGTTTATGAGAATGTCAATTTTTCCGAACTCCTTAACAACATTCTGAACAAGATTGTTTATTTCATCCATTCTGCCGATATGAGCGGCAAAGGGAAGACATTTACTTCCTGTTTTAGTTATTTCCTCCGCTACCTTTTCCAGGTCGGATATTTTACGACTGGTGATTACAACATCGGCGCCGGCTTGAGCCATTCTCAAAGCGATTGCCCGGCCTATTCCGCGACTGCCTCCGGTAATTAAAACAACTTTATTTTTAAAAGAAAAATCCATTATGATCCTCCAGTGATAATATTAAATTAAGCAGGCATCACAGCCATAAAGAGCTTTGAATAAATCTTTTTCTTTTTGATGCATTTTATTTATTTCTTTTCTGGTCGTGTTTTCATGATTATAACCGAGCAGGTGCAAAATTCCATGGATTATCAAAAAATCGATTTCCTGAGATAAGGTTAAATTTCCGCGAAGGGCGTCTCTCTGAGCTGTTTCGGTGGAGATAATTATATCTCCCATAATATGGGGATTTATATCACTATATTCGCCTTCCAGGAAAGAAAAAGAAATAACATTAGTCGGCTTATCTTTGCCCAGATATTGTTTGTTTAACTTTTTTATCTTTTCATTATCGACAAAAGATAAACTGATTTCTTTATTCGCACAATCCAGAATCTTTAATGTTTTTAAAACCGTGCTGCGAATTTTGCGTTTATTTATTTTAATTATGTTTTGATTGTTGTCGATCTGTAATTTCATTGATTTATTTTTTACCGTTAGTTTCTTTCTGTGTTGGTTCCGGATAATCAACACGGTGATGAAATATCCCGGTAAGGATTTTTGTAAATGTTTCAGCTATCGTGTTGAGGTTTTTTAGAGTTAATTCACTTTCATCAAGTTGTCCGTCCATATAAATGCGTTCAATTCTTTCCCTGACCAGAGAACGAATTCTCGCCGGAGTCGGATTAGACAGCGTGCGTGAAGACGCTTCAACAACATCCCCCAGCATTACCAATCCGGCCTCTTTCGTTTGCGGTTTCGGTCCGGGATACCGGAAGTCGCTTTCCGATAAAGAACGAATGGATTCATCCTTATCTTTTTTGGCCTTGTCGTAAAAAAAGCTGACTATGCTTGTGCCGTGATGTTCACGGATTATGTTAATAATTTGTGGACCAAGTTTGGCTTTGGCAGCCAGTTCGCATCCGTCTTTTACGTGGGATATTATAATCAGGCTGCTCATTTTCGGTGAAAGCTTATCGTGCTTGTTTTCGCTGGTAAGCTGATTTTCAATAAAATATTGCGGCTTCATCAACTTGCCGATATCGTGGTAATATGCACTGACTTTTGCCAGAAGTGAATTGGATCCGATGGCTTCGGCGGCAGACTCGACCATGGATGAGACAATGATACTATGATGATATGTTCCGGGCGCTTCAATTATCATTCTCTGAAAAAGAGGCTGATTTAAATTGGCCAGCTCCAGCAGTTTAAAATCTGTTATAAATCCGAAAATACTTTCAAAAATAGGAGTAATTCCGGCGACAAGTATTCCTGTAAAGACTCCACCGACAAGTCCGAGAAGCAATCGTAAAAATAAATCATTGAATAAATTACCGGTAATAAGATTAAGGCATATAATCGCGGCCATATTAATAATTCCAAGAAAGAGACCGATTCTCAGGAAAACTGAACGCTGACGAATACGGACGATTTGATAAGACGCGGCGACTGAACCCAAAAAGGAAAAGAGAGGGAAGATGATTTTTTCGTCAAAAATAAAACCAATCATTAGAGACGTAAGTACGCTTACTATCATAGCAACATTTCTATTAATTAATATGGCGATAGTCATTGCTCCGAATGCAAAGGGTATGGCGTAGAAACAGGATTCGGTCGGCAAAAACGGAAAAGCTTTGTTAACTGCAAGAGAGATGAAAATTCCCATTTTGATAAATAATATTTGCAGAAGCGCAATAATGCCGAATACTAATAAATCCACGTTGGAACGGGCGGAAGTTGTAACCCAGTTTCTTGTGCGCCATAGATAAAGGACGATGGAAAGAAACAAGGAGGTTAAGAAGAATCCCAGGAGAATTGTTACTCTGGAAAAATTTTTATCCGTAATGGATTTATAAAATGCATTCAATTTGGCTAATTCCAGATAACCGATCTTTTCCCCCTCCCGTACAATCATTTCATTTTTCTGCACCTGGAAAAATGTCGAATTTGTTTCTCCCATAATGGCCAGTCTTTTCTTCTCGGTAGCTTCTTTATTAAAAGTTAAATTTGGCTCGATTAGTTTTTTTATCAGAGAGAAAGCAGCTTCTTTCAAATTATCGTCATCATCTTTAAAAATCATATTGACTGTTTTTAAAAGTGCTGCGTCAATTTCCTGCATGTTGAAAAATAAATTCTGGTCTGTAATTTCTTCTTCAATCTTAGTCTTTAAATTTCTGACAATAACGCCTTTCTGCTTTTCTGTTTTGCTGAAAACATTATTAGTAATAAATTTATTGTCATAGAAAGAAATGATCAATTTGGATAATTTTTGCCGGAGTTCATCTGAAAATTTATGCTCGTTAAGAACGTAAAACTCTTCTGAACTTAAATAAATGCCCAGATTTGTTTCCAGACTTTTCTTATCTTTTTGTAATTTGCTTACATCAAGAGCACCGCTTTTCGATGTTTTACCCTGAAGCGGATTATTATAGTTTTCTGACGCGGATGAGAGAGACTTGAGTAATTTTGATTTTATATTTTTCTGAACTTTAATGTCGTAATCATAAACCGGTTTAACATTCTCCGCGTCTTCTATTCTCTTCTGTTCCGTTGCCTGAGGATCTTCAACCAGAAAAGAATAGTCTGCTTTAATATTTCTGGGAGAAATCATACCCAGTTTAAAATCCGGTTCATAGATGCGGAGTTCAGGAGCCATCATGATTGCTAATATTAAACAGAGGGTAATAGCGATTGCCCATTTTTGAAAAGTTCTGTTATTCAAAAATTCAAAGGAAAAATTGTTTTTATCCCAAAGCTTTTTCAGCATTTTGGGGATCTTATTTTTTATTACTTCGACAAAATTCATATAATTTACTTATCAGAATCTATAGGTTTTTCTTTACATAAACGTTTATAAGCTCTGATGACATCCTGAACCAGCGGATGCCGGACAACGTCGATTTCCGAAAAATGAATAAAACGGATAAGGTCGATTTTCTTCAATATTTGTTCCGCTTCAACCAAACCGGAAACTTTTTCCGAAGGCAGATCAATCTGTGTGATATCTCCGGTAATTACAGCTTTAGAACCAAATCCAAGCCTGGTCAGAAACATTTTCATTTGTTCGGATGTGGTATTCTGAGCCTCATCCAGGATAACAAACGAATCATTTAGTGTTCGGCCACGCATGAAGGCAAGAGGTGCGACCTCAATAAAGCCCTTGCTGATAAGAGCTGTTGCTCTTTCCATGTCTATCATATCATAAAGGGCGTCATAAAGGGGGCGAAGATATGGATTTACTTTTTCTGCCAGATCTCCGGGTAAAAACCCCAGTCGCTCTCCTGCTTCGACGGCAGGGCGAGCTAAAATTATCCTTTGAATTTTCCGTTCCATTAAAAAGGATACAGCCATTGCCATAGCCAGATATGTTTTCCCTGTTCCGGCAGGGCCTATCGCAAAGACCATATCAAAATTTCTCATGTATTCAATATAAAGCCGTTGGGCTATACTTTTGGGAGTAATTACACGTTTCTTGGAAGATATAAGAACCGTATCAAGAAAGATACGATCCAACTCGAAAGTTATATCTTCGGAAAGAATGCGATGAGCATAGTCAATATCGGCCGGTTGAATATGCCAGCCCTTTTCCATTATAGAATAGAGCTGTTTCAGCATAGAGCTGATTTTACCAACGTTGTCACTTTTGCCGGAGACAGTAATATTATTTCCCCAGGCTTTTAATTTGACGGGCTCCAGCTTTTCGATAAACTTTAGATTCTTATCATGTTCGCCGCAGAGATTTTTCAGCAGGTTATGGTTGGAAAAAGAAATTTTCTCTACAGCAATGTTTTTGGTTGCCTGCTTCAAGTAATTGTCAGCCTCTAAAATTGTATTCTTATCCAATTGTCAGCACTCTATTTACAACGCAAAACAAATTCAAAACATTAATGATTCCTTCTATCATTTTGATTTATCCAATGCAATATAATTGATAAGGCCTTCGGAAGCTTTCAAATGCTTGTTTTTTAAAATAATAAACGCATTAAATCATAGTGTTTTCAGGAGTTTTTAATAATTATTTTTGCAGGAATAGGTGAGCAAATACCTTGGCATTGCCCGGCATGTTGTCAATAGGGCAGTTTTCGTCAGGTTGATGAGCTGTCTGGTTGGTCTTAGACCAAACGGCGACCGGGAAATTCTTCTTGCGTATGTAGGACGCAACCGTTCCTGCTCCGACACCTCCGGGATATGCTTTGACACCATACACTTCCTTAATGGCTTTTGTAAGCATTTGAACGATCGGAGCATCGGAAGAGGTCGGCTTTGCCGATTGCACATATTGCGCTATGGATATTTCTATCTGAACTTTGAATTTATTTTCAATTCCACGAACTATTTTTTGTATTGCCGTCATGACATCCTGTAAATCGTAGTTCGGCAGAACACGGCAGTCCATACAGAAGATATCTTCACCGGGGATAGTGTTGATGTTACCGACATTAGCCTCTTTTTTTGTCGGTTCAAACGTGCTTTGCGGCGGATCAAAAAGAGGATCAGATTCGGGAAATAATTTTTTCAATTTAACTAATTTTGTCACCAGATGCGATGCCGCGACAAAAGCATTATTACCAAGGTGCGGATTAGATCCGTGACATTGCTTGCCTTTTGTTTTGAAACAGAGCCAGAGCATGCTTTTTTCAGCAACCTCGATTAACGATCCTTCGGGGTTTCCCGAATCGGGAACAACTATCAGGTCGTCTTTATTAAAAAGAGGATCGGCGAAATCTATCATGTAATACAATCCCTTATTGCTTGATGTTTCCTCATCGGCAACAAAAGTGAGGTTAATGGAATTTTCCGGCACCAGTCCCTCGTCGATAAAGGCTTTGGCGGCAAAGATAGAGGCAACCATGTCCTGCTGGTTGTCTTCAACACCGCGGCCGAAAATATGCCCGTTTTTAACGTAAGCACTGTATGGATCGTGACTCCAGAGGCGCAATTCGCCGGGAGGTACGATATCCATATGCGTAATAATCCAGATAAACCTGTTTTTATTTTTACCTTCAATTGTTGTGATGAAATTGGGGCGGATGCCGGAGGAAACTCTTTCGTCCTTCGCGTCACAATGCCGGAAGTTTTTAAATCCCATTTGTACAAGACGCGTTTCTAATAACCCGGCTTTCATCAGTTCTCCGTCTCCGCCGTTTTCCGGTCCTATGGCGGAGACCGCACTGAGAGCGATCTGCAATTCAATCATGTCTTCGCGGTATGAATCGATTCTTTGAGATATTCTTTTAAATTCATCGTTGTTAATCATAAAGTTTCCTTTAATTAAAAATTTATTCTTCGGGAATAATAAAAATAAGCTGATCTTCAATTGCAGAGGATTTGTCAAACTTTTTGCTGTCTCCTAAAATCAAGACAACATTTTTTGTTTTATCCAGATATTTGACTGCAGCGTTGTTCAGATCTTTAACAGAGACTTTTTCTATATTGTCCCGGTAATTAATTAAAAAGTCCGCAGGCAGCTTTTCTGATTCGAGATGGACCTGCTGCCAGGCAATATGCTCTGGAGTATCAAAAGAAAAAACAAAGCCATTGATTATGGATTGTCTTGCCCAGTTAGTTTCCCCGGACGTGATTGTATTCGTTTTAATTTTTTCCAGTATTGAGTTAATCAGGGAAAGTGCCTTCATGGTTGAAGGCGTTTTAGTAAAAGCGTAAGTTCCAAAAACTCCGTACGCCGGTCTCGCCCGGTAAAAACTGCCGGCGCTGTACGCCAGTCCCTCATTATTGCGAACGGCGCTGAAAATTCTGGAAGAAAAGCCTCCGCTGCCGATGATAAAATCAAGTACGCTGAAAGAGTAAAAATCAGGATCGGTTTTGCTCGTCGTAAATTGCCCGCTGACAATTGTGGATTGGGGAAGATTCTTGTCGATGCAGTAAATTCCGGGCTTTGATTTTCCGGTTGGAGGAGGAATATAAGCCGGGATTTCCCCTGGTTGCCATTCGCCTAAATAACGTTTGAATATTTCGACAGCCTCTTCCCGGGTTATATCACCGCTGACAGCGAAGATGATATTATTCGGCAGGAAAAAACGGTTGTGAAATTCAAACAGATCATTTCGCTCAATATTGGCCAGAGAATTGTAAGATGAGAAAGAACCGCGCGGATCATTGGCATAGATCAGTTTGTTGAATTCACGGAAGGCAAGCTTTTGCGGATCATCTTTGATTCTTCTGAGCTCTTCTTTTTTTAATTGCACCGCCAGTTCGAATTTATCCTTTTCCAGAGCCGGTTGCATGACGATTTGTGAAAGCAGGTCGATTCCTTTTTTCAGGTTTTCTCTCAAGACAGAAAAATTAATCTGCGCGGATTCCAGAGACATGTTGATGGACACCGATGCGGCTATGGAATCAAGCTGCTTGTCGATTTCTGTGCTGTTTAATTTCTTTGTGCCCCCCGTTCTCATGACATAGGCCGTCAATTCGGCAACTCCCGCCTTGCCTTGCGGATCATACATTTTTCCTGTTTTAACCAGAGCATTAATATTAACCAAAGGCAGTTCATGGTTTTCCAGAATATGAAGAACAATTCCATTATCAAGAACCACGCGCTGGGTTTGCGGCAGATTGAATTGCAGGGGAGCGTACTTAAGTTTATCCGGTGAAGTTAATGGAGAACCGGAAGCAGCTTGTGCCGATAGTACACCTCCAGTCATTAATATCAGATTTATAAGAAAAGGAAGGCAATATTTAAACAGATAATTAATTCTTGCGTTCATATTAATATTCCCTTAATCCTTCTTTTTTTCCAGGACGGCAATTGTGCGGTTCGTTTTGGTAAAGTAAACTTCGGCAACTTTCATTATGTCTTCAGCAGTAACCTGATCAATTTTTTTGGGATATTCAGAGATATATCTGTAATCACCCAACAGAACTTCATAATAAGTCAACATAGATGCAATTTTGGAATTAGAATCAAGGTTTTTAATGTACTCCGTTTTCATAATATTTTTGGCTTTGGTTAATTCTTCGCTTGTAACCGGACTGGTTTTTATATTTTCTATTTCCTGAAGAATAATTTCTTCCAATTCCAAATTAGTGTGAGGATGACGGGGTTGGGAAAATATCGTGAAAAGATTCGGATATCTTGTTGCAGGAAGACCGTTAACAGACGATACGCTTTTCGCGATTTGTCTGTCCGTAACCATTTTTTTGAATAAACGGCTTGTTCTGCCGCTGGTTAAAATTGTGTCCAGTACATCGAGTACGTAATCTTCGCGGGCCGGAGCATTTGGTTTATGAAACCCGATAATCATCATCGGATTGGCATCGAACTCAACCTTTACCCGTCGTTCTTCTTTTTGTTGCGGTTCTTCCGGAATCACATTTAGGTATTTTTTGGCGGTGGAAATTCTTCCGAAATATTTTTCAATTAATTTTAAAGTTTCCTGCGGGTTAATATCACCCACAACAGCTATTACAATACTTGCCGGGTCCTGATATTTGGCGAATATTTCCCTTACTGAGGCCGGGTTCAGATTCATTAAATCTTTTTCCCATCCTATAATCGGTCTGCCGTAAGGATGAATTTTGTAGGCAGCGCTCATGAATTGTTCATAAAGTTTACCGTTTGGATCGGCTTCAACGCGTTGTCTTCTCTCTTCCATGACAACATCACGTTCCGTGTAAAATTCGCGAAAGACAGGGTTGAGCAGGCGGTCCGATTCGATTCTCGCCCATAATTCAATTTTGTTTGCGGGAAGACTGACATGATAGGTAGTCACATCCTGACCGGTGGATGCGTTCATATCCAGACCGCCGTTTTCGGTGTACAAACGATCAATTTCGTTCGGTATAAAATATTTTTTGTGATCATCTTGTAGCTTTTTCAGGCGAAGGGAGAGTTGTTCGATGGTTTTAGAGTCAGCTTTCGTCCCCTTTCTTTTTTCTTTTTCCAGATGATTGCCGGTTTCTTCAATTGCGTCCAATATTTTCTTTTCAGCTCTGTAATTTTTTGTACCGATAGTTGTCGTTCCCTTAAACATCATATGTTCCAAAAGATGGGCGGCGCCGCTTTGTCCGTTTTGTTCATCAACGGATCCGATGCGATACCTTATATAAAGAGAAACGGTCGGACTTAAATGACGTTCCAGCATGAGTACGGTCAAACCATTTTTTAGTTTTGTTTTAATGACCTTCTTTTCCAGATCGAGGCCGTAGGAAAGACCAGCGGTTAATAAAACTGCTGCTAATATGAAAATTAATCTGAGAATATTATTGCGCTTCATCATCATTAATCCTGTCCGGTTGTTTCTTAATAAATGAACTGGAGAAAAAATATATGATCCCGACAATACAAACTAAAATTAAAAGCGAAGCGGAAAAAAAATACATTAGAAATTCCATGGGATTGTTTATGTGATAAGACCCTATCAGGGTGTTAATGCCGATAATTAAAAAGAACAAAGATAATGCTAAAATTAAAATATTTTTTATCCACTTTAAACTATTCATGCCAGGTTGCCTGTTTTAAAATTACGTTTAAGCTTCTTTTTCAATTCCGTATAAACGGTAAAATTGAAATCATCGTTACGGCAGGGAAGCAAAGAGTTATTATGATATAGTGGTTCTCCTGGAATGTCAAAAGGAGAAGATTCAACTGCTTCTATCCACATTTTTGTTCCGGGAATGGGAGAATATTCGGCCAGAACCGGTTTGGCACCGCATTTCTGCACAAACTCAATACTGTCTATAACTTCCTTGGCTTTTTGACCGGGCATACCGCACAACAAATATATGCCTATTTCATCGGTTTTATAACCGGCTTTTTTTAAATGACTCACAGCATTGTATAGTTCTTCATTATTAACTTTTCCGCCGGTTTGCAACTGCCTTGTTAAATCTGATGTCTCGAAGCCAAAACGAATTGTCTTAAATCCTGAATTATAGAGCAAACTGCTTAACTCCTCATTAATTTCCCTCAAGTGTAATCCGTTAGGACAGTGAAAGCGGCAGGATAGATTTCTTCGCTTTAATTCTTTTAACAGAGGAATAATCATGTTTTGAGGATTGACCAGTAAAGCGTCATCATAAAAACTAAAATTATCCACGCCTGTTTTTTTCTTCCAATATTCAATTTCGTCGACAACTTTTAGCGGATCACGTCTCCTGAATTTATCATTAAAAGTATGCGTAGCGCAATAACTGCAGTGGTAAGGACAACCACGGGAGGTGATTATAGGTAATTGTTCTATTTTATTTATCAGATCGAAAGCAGGGTAGGGGTATGAATCAAGATTGTTTTCATCCGGTATGAATAAAGGTTTTTCGTCGAATATTTTATGAAACAACTGAAGAATCGGCTTTTCACCGGCACCGGTAATGATGAAGTCCGCTCCTGAAAATTTCAGGGCATGATCATAGCAAAGTGTGGCATATTTACCACCCAGTACTAGGGGTACTTGAGGCAAGACTTCTTCTATTATCTTAATAACTTCAAAAGCTCCCGGATACCAGTATGTCATCATGGAAGTGATTAAAACAATGTCTGCATCCTGTTGTTTTTTCAATTCTTCTCTGAATATTTCCGGTGAAATGCCGTACCGACAGTAATTTCTTGAATACATTTTCAGTGCATCAGGTGTAGAAATAATCTGCCGGAAAAATTTACCGTTGCCGAAAATATGACGCTTTGGCGCTTTCTTATCTTTTTGAGGCATAGCCGGATGATATGGATCAAGACAATCAATAAAATGAACTTTATGGCCGTTTTGGCGTAATAAACTGCCTACGTATAACAGGCCAAGTGGTTTTATCCAGAAATCATAGGCAGCAAAGTCGTGAATCCAGGGGTTTATAATAAGAACTTTTTTACTCATTATACCAATCTAAATCAAAGCGCTATTTTTGTTGGTCCCGATTAATCGGGATTGTCGGCTTCTTGCCCGGCGTATGCCGGGTCCTCAACGCATGTGTAGGGGCTGTTCCCCGAACAGCCCGCAAATTTCGGCGCGTTCAGGGGAACGCGCCCTACATTCCTGTAATTCGAGTTTTACTGCAGCCTCAATATCCTTTTGCATCCAAAGCGTTATTATCATAGCGGCCGATTATTTACAAAAATATTACTTTATCAGCGAAAATTCAATTCTAATGAAATTTAAAGAGGTGAAGAAAATGTACGGAGACAGTGATTAAATTGACTTAAGTATTCTTTTATGCTAGGAGCATACGCAAAAGATATTAAAAATATATAGTTAATTGTTTTTGAGGTCGTAAAAGAGTGAAAAAAACAACTTTAATGAAGATTTTTTTAAGATCTTTTTTTATCCAGACAACACTTAATTTCCGGCGAATGCAAAACGTAGGTTTTGCAATGGCGATAACTCCCCTTGTTCGGGAATGGCAATTACGACAAAAAGATTCAGCAAGAATGCTTAACAGACACTTGCAGTTATTTAATACTAATCCCTATCTTTCAGCTTCGGTAATGGGTTCGGTTGTTCGTTTGGAGGAGGAGCAGAAAGATAAAGACGATGATTCAATCGTTCTGTCAATTAAACAAAGTTTGATGGGATCTTATGCTGCGATAGGTGACATTTTTTTTTGGGGAGCCCTAAGGCCTTTTGCCGCTATAATTGCAGTTATTTTATCATATATGGGATTCATGCTTGCTCCTGTTGCGTTCCTGTTAATTTATACGCCGGCTCACATTTGGATAAGGTTAAAAGGTTTTATTGAGGGTTACCGGGGAGGGAAAAACGGATTTGAATTTATTCGCTCTCTGGCTTTGCCCAGTGTCGCGGTGAAAATTCGTTGGTTTGCTTTGGTTGTACTGGCAGGTTCTGTTACTTGGCTGTCGGGATTTGGAGATTGGCCTTTTACAGTGAATTCAGAAATTATTATGAAGTTGACGGCGATATCATCTGTTTTGATATGCCTTTTACTGATTAATAAGGGTATGTCGCAGATATATATTATTTATGGCGCTGTTATATTATTTTTCCTGATTTCCGGGAGGGGATTATTGAATTGACAGAAATCAGAACCTTGCAATTGAAAAATAAACTGGGAATGCATGCGCGGGCAGCGGCAAATTTTGTAAAAGTGGCTCAGCAGTTTAAGGCTGGCATTCATATCGAACACAAAGGTCAGACTGTTGATGGCAGAAGTATTCTTGATATACTAACACTTGCTTGTCCCAAAGGCGGAACGTTAACAATTAAAGCCGATGGAGATGACGCTTCAGCGGCCATAGAGGAACTGGAAAAACTTATTGAAAATAAATTTGGAGAGACTTAAACAAAAAAATGAATCCTGATCAGACAAAGAAAACATTTGTTCTTAAGGGTGTTGGTGTTTCTCCCGGCGTTGCTATTGGCAGAGTTTACCGTTTTGATCCGCTGGACAGTCAGATTTCTTTGTATAAACTTAAATCATCTTTATTGGTTCCCAAGGAAATTCTTCGTTTTAGAAAAGCGTTAAAAGAATCGGAATACCAACTGTTGGAGATTCAAAAAAATCTCAAAAAAACCAGGGTTACAGAGCCTCTTTATGTAATTGATGTTCATATTCTGATTTTAAAAGACAAAAAATTTATAAACCGTACAATTAAATACATACAAAGATTGAAGATTAATGCGGAATGGGCGGTTCGTCTGACCTTGGATCGTTATGAACAAATATTTGAAAAAGTGGAAGATAATTATATACGAGGACGTATTAGCGATATTCAGAATGTCAGCCAACGAATTCTAAGCAATCTTTTCGGTGGAAAAAAAGAAACTGTCTGGGGAACTGATGAGAAGGTAATCGTTGTTGCGCAGGATATTTCTCCGGCCAACACAGTACAAATGAAACTGGATAAAGTTATAGGTTTTGCCACAGATGCCGGTGGCCGTACTTCACATACAGCGATTGTTGCACGCGATATGGAATTGCCTGCTGTAGTAGGTTTGGATAATATCACGCGTTTCGTGCGCACGGGTGACGAAATAATTGTTGACGGTATTTCCGGACTGGTCGTTGTCAATCCGTATCCGGAAATGTTGCAAAGATATGAAGAAAAAAAGCTTCTCTATTCGGCAGCCAAGGATGAGTTTCTTAAAGACGCAAAATCGCCTGCAGTCACTATTGATAATCATACGGTGCGTATAGGATGCAATATTGAGTTTGTAGAAGAAATTCCTTCAGCAATCGCACATGGCGCGGAACATATCGGTCTTTATCGTACGGAATTTATATATATTAATCGACAGGAATTGCCGACGGAAGAAGATCATTTTAATAATTACCAGCAGATTACCAATACAAAAGATTTGCTGTGGTCGACAATCCGAACTTTTGACTTGGGCGGGGATAAATTTTCTGCCAGTCAAAAGCCGGTAAAAGAATTAAATCCGCAAATGGGAATGCGGGCAATTCGTTTTTGCCTGAAGGAAGTAGAAATTTTCAAGACTCAACTGAAAGCCATTTGGCGAGCAGGGGCGTTTGGGAAAACGAAAATTCTTTTCCCGATGATTTCAAGCGTAGAAGAAATTGTTGAAGCAAAGAAATTATTGGAAGAAACACGTAAAGAGCTTCTGGCGCAGGGCGAGAATATTGCTGCGAAAATGGAGATAGGCGCAATGATTGAAGTGCCGGCGGCTGTTGTGATTGCGGATAAACTGGCACGTGAAGTGGATTTTTTCAGTATCGGCACAAATGATTTGATTCAATATTCTCTGGCCATTGACAGGTCCAATGAACGTTTAACGTATTTATATGAACCTTTGCATCCGGCAGTTTTGAAATTGGTAAAGAGTGCAGTGGATACGGCTCATGAAGCAGGTATTAGTGTGTCGATGTGTGGTGAAATGGCTGGTGATCCGATGTGTACATTGATTCTTCTGGGAATGGAATTGGATGAATTGAGCATGAATCATCTGGCCATTCCACGTATAAAGAAAATCATAAGAGAATCAACGTTGAAGGAATCAAAAATATTGCTGGATAAAGCTTTTTCTTTTAATATGGCGTCTGAAGTGAGAGAGTATGTTCATGATTATATGAAGGAACGTTTTCCAGTTGAATTTAAAAATGAAGATGATTAATATTTTGTCAGGAAATATAAGATCAATCTGCTGAAATATTTATAACGGCTGGTTGAACATGTATATTATATGTAGAAAAAAAATTAAAGTTAAATTCTAAACCTCCCCCTTTGCTATTGGCGAAGAATTTCAATCCAAAAACCTGGAACTTCCGCTCCAGGTTGGGAAAGAATATGCCATGACTTGTGGGAGGTTGTATTGTTATAGGGATTTATTGGCTTGCGCCGCAGGAGATCCAACTAATGAAAGAAACGATGAGTTCAGTCAAACCAGATCAAAATAAAGAATATTATTCCGGAAATATTTACGATGAACAGAATTTTCTGCAATTCCGGCTTCTGAAAACATTTCTTTCGCGGGTTTCCATTGCCGATGAATACGTTGACGCGATTAAGAAACTTTCTGCCGAAGGAGTTGTAGTTTACGCTTTGAACCAAAGAAGCGAACTAAACAGCCTTGTCATCTATGAGCTTTTCAAACGCAAGGTGATTCCTGTTCCTGTGTATTGTCATGGAATGAATATGTCGTTCTGGCAGCCCCTGCCGCAAATGCTTAAATTTTTGTGGTCTTCCTTTTTGCGACGTTTGGGTAAGGAGCAAAAGGCGTGGATGGGCAAACTGGCGTATATCGAGCGAACAATTAATCAAAAAAAGAGCATCGTGATTCATCTCGGTGAATCGGAATTCATTGAAAACAGATCTGCGGAAAGCGCGATAGCAAGCCTGCTTAATGTCCAAAAGAAAGTCGATTTCCCTATTTTTGTCGTGCCTGTTCTGGTTTCTTACGGACGCAGGCGCGAGAAAGAAGATGAGAGTGTTATCAATATTCTTTTCGGACAAACGGAGCACACGGGGGCGTTGCGCCGGCTGATTACTTTTATACGTTATTCCGGCAACGCTTTTGTCATTCCGGCGGAACCGGTCAAGTTATCCGAATATTTGAATACAACCAAAAGCGTTTCTAAAGAAGCTATGGTTCACGAACTGCGTGGAGAGCTGATAGACCGTATTGAAAAGGAGAAAAACACTGTTGTCGGGCCCGCTTTAAAATCGCGGGAAGAACTAATAGGCATGGTGATGAGCGACGAGCCGCTGAAAAAATTCATTGCCGATTATGCGGAAAAAGAAAATAAGAAAAAAGTTGCGGTTGAAAAAGACGCCCGCCGATATCTTTATGAAATTGCCGCTGATTATAACGAAACGTTTATAGGATTTTTGCGAAAAGTGTTGTCCTGGCTATGGAACGACATTTATGACGGGTTATCAATTGATAAAGAAGGTTTGGCCAGAATAAGAAACATTTCCAAAAAAATGCCTTTTGTTATTGTTCCCT
>LNQE01001878.1_pt1 | contig 31676 bp, 29 predicted proteins | sample 603111 | NCBI WGS metagenome assembly LNQE01 (sample SAMN04260313, study PRJNA301899) | hydrocarbon metagenome | isolation source: hydrocarbon-contaminated ditch | place: Germany: Bremen | collected 1998
CAATTTTCCATACCGATTTCAACTATGATTCATGCGGTATTGTGGTACATTTTATTTTATAAATTGTAAAGCATACTTGACATATTGATTGTATGAGACATATAATATATGTAAAGCATGCTTTACAGTGTATTGTTACCGGGGGAGGAAAGCTTATGCAAAACCAGCTGATCAAACTGAGAGCCATTAATAATATGACTCAAGAAGATCTGGCCATCAAAGCCGGTGTTTCCCGGCAGACTATCATATCCTTGGAGAAGGGCAAATATAACCCTTCTTTGCAGCTGGCATACAGATTGGCCAAAATATTTGGACTGCATATTGAGGATATCTTTATCTTTGAGGAGGGTGATGATCAATGAAAATTAAAAACAACAGATTAGCTTTTTATCTGACTATAATACTGCTCATAGTTCTGGGTGTTTACCTGATCAGCACGGGGGATTCCGGCATGGGGACCGGGCTGATTGCAGGTGCAATAGGTGTCTTTTCAGTGAAATCTATCCAGCATAACAGAATGGCAAAACTGGAATCAGAAGGTAAAGTAGCCTTTGATGAACGTTCATTGTACTTGAGTGCCAAGGCTGCCCTTGCTGCGATCAGGATTTATATTCTAGTACTGGCAGTAGCCTTATTGGCAGGCAGCGTATTTGATCCGGTCTGGCCCCTTACTCCCTGGGACCTCATAGGTTTTATGCTGGCACTGCTGGTCTTTCTTTGGATAGGTTTTTATTATTATCTCAACCAGGTGGAATAATATATTAAAAACGGCACATGAGTTATATAATAAAAGCAAAGTTTATATATGGTAATTGAGTATGATTGCACCAATTGCAAACGCATTTAAATCTGTTTGCAAAACTTATTATACGAGGAGGTAGGATTATGGAATTTTTCGAGGTCATATATGGCAGACGTGCCGTACGCAAATTCAAGTCTGATCCAGTCAACCGTGAAGATATTCTGAGGATACTTAATGCTGCCAATTATGCTCCTTCCGGCATGAACCGTCAGCAGTGGGAATTCATAGTGGTTTCGGGAGAAAAGAAAGATCAGTTGGGAGACAGTTATGCAGTAATCGCAGATGCCTATACCTCCGGCTGGGAACAAAGAGAACGAGAGCAATTCATGAATTATGCCCGCACCTATGGAGGAGCTCCTATCGTTATCGTGGTATTAACGGACGCAAGTGATATGGATGGGATAAGAAAAATGAACCTGGAAAGTGCCAGCGCAGCTATGGAGAATCTGCTTCTGGCGGCCAGAGCATTGGATCTCGGTACCTGCTGGATGACAGGACCGCTAAATGATGAAGCATCTGTCCGTAAAATCCTAAATATTCCTGATAGCAAGGAAATCGTTGCGCTTACCCCGCTGGGATATCCAGAAAAGTTTCCCCAAGCTCTACCTCGTTTAGATCCTGAGCTTAAGGATAAGGTCCGCTGGTTGGAATGACATACCTGCTGACTATCGTGTGAACTTATTCAGGCGAGCCTACCTATGATATAATAATCAGGTGGGCTCTCGCCCGATTAAAGTATGTTAGCGAGGTATACTTATGAAATCCCTGGTAATAGCAGAAAAACCAAGTGTGGCCCGGGAAATTGCCCGGGTCTTAAACTGTAATAATAAAAACAAAGGTTATATTGAAGGTCCTTCCTATGTGGTAACCTGGGCTCTGGGTCATCTGGTCACCCTGGCTGAACCCGAAGATTATGATCAGAAACTGAAGCAGTGGCGGATGGAAGATCTGCCTATGATGCCAGATAAAATGAGGTTAAAGGTAATCAAGCAGAGTTCTCACCAGTACCAGGTTGTAAAAAAACTCCTGCACCGGGGAGATGTTAAAGAACTGGTTATTGCTACAGATGCAGGACGGGAAGGAGAACTGGTGGCACGCTGGATCATGGTTCAAGCTAACTGCAATAAACCATTTAAACGCCTGTGGATTTCTTCTCAAACTGATAGTGCCATCCGGGAAGGCTTCAAGAATCTTAAACCAGGAAAAGACTACGATAACCTCTACGATGCTGCCGTATGCAGGGCAGAGGCTGATTGGCTGGTGGGCCTTAATGTTACCCGGGCCTTATCATGCAAGTATAATGCCCAGTTGAACGCCGGCCGGGTGCAGACTCCAACTCTGGCTATGGTAGTTCAACGGGAAAAAGAGATACAAGAATTCAAACCCCAGCCTTACTGGACAGTACGGGCAGATTTTGGAGACTACTATGGTGATTGGCGAGATTCCAAAGGCCAGAGCCGTATTTTTGCCCAGGAAAAAGCCACCCAGATAACTGCCCGGATCGAAGGTCATGATGCCATAATAGAAGAGATTCGCAGAGAGAACAAGAGTGATGCTTCTCCGCTGTTGTATGATTTGACCGAACTCCAGCGGGATGCCAATCGCAAACTAAACTTCTCGGCTCAAAAGACTTTAGCAGTTTTACAAAAGTTATATGAGCAGCATAAGATCGTTACCTATCCCAGAACCGATTCGCGTCATATAACTACCGATATAGTACCAACCCTTGGCCACAGGTTGCAGGGGGTTTCTACCGGACCATACCAGGCTATGGTAAAACCGTTTGTATCTCAGAAATTAAATCCTGGCAAACGTTTTGTAGATAACAGCAAAGTCAGCGACCACCATGCTATTATACCTACCGGTGAACCAGTTAATTTGTCTGCACTGCTCAATGATGAAAAGAGGCTTTTTGATCTGATCGTACGGAGGTTTATCGCTATGTTTTATCCTCCCTATACTTATGAAAAGACTACTATTTGCACCTTGATAAATGGAGAACGTTTTTACTCGCGGGGTAAAGTAGTTAAGGAACAAGGGTGGAGAACCGTAACCACCAAAATTGAGGAAGAAGACAAAAACCAGCGCGAGGCACTTCCCGAACAAACCCTCAACCGGCAGGAAAAGGGGAACAAAAAACAACTTAAAAGCTGCAGGACAAACCGCGCTATGACTACGCCACCCGCCCGCTATACCGAGGCATCACTGCTGACAGCCATGGAGAACCCCGGGAAGTTCATAGATGATAAAAAGCTGCGAGAATCATTAACCGGCAGTGGTCTTGGTACACCAGCCACCCGAGCAGAAATTATTGAGAAATTGATCAGCAGTTTCTATATGGAGAGAAACGGGAAACATCTGGTCCCAACTTCCAAAGCCAGGCAGTTAATAGAATTAGCCCCCCAAGAACTAAGGTCACCCGTTTTAACTGCTAAGTGGGAAGAAGAGTTGAATCATATCGCCAGGGGCAAAGGAAGCAGGAAAGCATTTATTGAAGGAATAAGAAGAGGTGCCCGGGAAATGGTCATTGATATTCAAAGGTCCAGCAATGAATACCAACCAGATAATGTTACTAAAAGCAAATGCCCGGCCTGCGGAAAGAATATGCTCATAGTACAGGGGAAAAAGGGTAAGATGCTGGTCTGTCCGGATAGGACCTGTGGTCATCGCCAGCCTGAAAAAGAAGACCACGATGTCTTTAAAAAGAATCGACACAGTGACCGCATCAATCAAAAATTGATCAAGCAGTACAGTGATAACGAACAAATTGGCACCAGCCTGGGTGACAAATTAAAAGAGGCCATGAAAGCAAGAGAAAAGAGAGAAGACTGAGCAGCAGCATAATAATTTATCACTTAGTGTTACGTAGTTGGAGACGCTGCTGATCCCCGTAGGATAATCGAGGCAGTTGATGAAGGTGTAAAAGCAGCCCGCGATATTTCTGCTATGCTCTGATGCTCAGCAAAGTGCTAAGCTCCAGTTAATAATTGGCATGTACTACACAACAGGGATAGTCTACAGGGTATGATATAATAGAAGAACCAGAGGGTTTGGGTATTACTTCTTGCTTTAAGAACAGAGCACTCCAGTAACTTCCTAAAATGCAACATTCTTTCTACCGGCACACTGGCGCAAACAATCCTTCACCATATAGGAGATAAAAACAAGGGGGCTATTTTAATGACAGGATTTGTATATTATACAATTCTTCGCCGCATGATCAAAAACTACAAGTCTAACGGTTACGAGGTAGTGACAGGTAAACATCCAGATTATCCTGTTGATATTGATAACATTCTACATGGATATCGTCCAGACGTCGTTGCTCACAGAAATGGTTCATATATAATATGTGATGTAGAGACTATTGAGACTATAGACCTCAGCGATACCATCAAGCATTGGGGTATGCTTTCTAAAAGCAACTACTCTCTGCATGTAGCTGTACCTGTTAGTTGCTATGATCATGCCAAATCGCTGGCTGACCTGCATAATATAGAAGTCCTGCACTGGTGGACAGCAGCTGTCTGATCATCTTGCCTCAGCATCGAATGGTAATGCTTCTATCTGGGTCAAAGTTGCTATTTAGCTGGGCTTATCGGCATTGATCTGTTTCTAATCTTAGCAAAGTTCGAGTTAATTTCAGATAGTATGGTATAACTTTTCGATAACCTTAGCCTTTACCACGGTGTTGGGGGATTCCTCCCGTTTCCTGGTGAAGGCTTGTTTTTCCCATGTAGATATTAAATGTCCCCTGTCTTTCAAAGAGACCCCTAATCACCATCCAACACATTACCCACATTGATGCATATAAGGAAAATATATCCTTAACCGCAGGCAATATATGGTATATAATTATTGATACTGTATCTTTTCCATTTTAGCAAGTGATTTTTACAGGGCCTGCATCTGAGCCGAAGTAATTGTTGCAGCGGTAAAGATCATACCGTATAGGTAGAAACCGGTTTAATTTGTTTAGGGCTGTACCGGTAGAAGGGGAGAGAGATATGTTTAAAAGGCCAAAAGCACAGATAATTATCGGATTAATGGCCGCCTGGTTTTTGATAAGTATTTACTTTTATTTTCAGCATTTAGTTACAGTAAAGACTGATCTGCTTTTCGAAAAGATGGATTTTGGTGATGAAAGCATTATTATCACCGAACTGCGGCTGGACAACTACCAGCGTAAACCCAGGGAAGCTTGGGATAATTTACCCTGGTATTATAATACGAAAATACCCCATCAGATACTGTACAGATTTTCAGAGGCTATTTTATTCTATAGCAGTCCGTACACCAAGTATGATGACAGTGGTTTTTTGACTGTAAGAGGAATGAAAATCGGATCAATCGATAATCAAGAGCCTCATAAAAGCCTGGATGATTTCAGAGAGCGCTACAATATAAGGATAGCCGACTTCGAAGATCAGCCTTTTTCCAGAGATTCCCGCAGCAGTGCTACCATAGAAAACAATGCAAATATCCTCCATTTCCAGCATGATGATGTCCCTGTATCTGATGATATCGATACCATAAAATTTGTGGTAACAGATAATCAAACCGGTTTATACCAAACTCTTTTCCTCCATCCGCAATGGGAAGAACATAAGCTAAGTTATTTTAGCAGATACAGCATCTATCCTTCCAGAAATTATGAACCAGGAAAAACTGCCAAGACTTTTGTTAATTCCATCCTGGATGAGCATAGATATATTTCCGAAAAACTGCTTCATCCTAAGTGTAGGAAAAATATCGATTGGTCCATCTTAGATCATGAGTTGTGGGACAGCCAGAGGGAGGACTGTGTTTTATATGAAGGAAGCTATCAGGGCTTTCATGATGTCTTTTCCTACTATATGAACTTTACGAATAGTGATGGGGCAGATGCCCCCATCACTGCGAGCCAGAAGATCTATCTGCTCTTCCAGGACGATACATGGAAGGTACTGGACGTCAGCCCACTAGAAAATGTCCGCCAATGATTACACTCCTGCTGATTATTCAGTATAAGACTAGAAATTTATCTTCCAAATGGTCTTGATTATGAATCGTGGCTTTCGTATCCTAGCATGCCATTATAATTACGCTCATAACCAACTTAATGCTTAGAAAAGACCACGCTGCATATACCATATATTATCATCTTTGCTAATTAACATTTCCAAGCCTGGAAAGAGCTGTCATAATAAGAGTAGGATGAGGAGTATCAACTAATCAATCAAATTTGGTACTTTCTTAATCTGATCATTGCTATTCTGAAAGGAGATACGTTATGGAAGAAAAACAGGCGGTTAAACCTGAGCTCCGGGTCTTTGTTATATATGTCTTGATACTTCTGGCCATTGGGTCCCTCCTGCTGGTAATGCTACTTAATCAGAAACCAGTCAACATTTCTATTCCTTATACGATTGAGCTGGTTGAAGATTCGTCTACTCCTGATGCGATTCAATACACCTGGCATGTAGTAGTGCAGGAACCGGTTCGAATCCTGGATTTAAGATACACAGCAGAAAGGCTGATAGAAGAAGCTCAAGCAGGCAGCAGCTTTAATGCCCTGGAAATTATGATCTATGATTATCCAGAATATATAGGGTATGGATATACCCTGGCCCGGGTGGTATTTGCCCCCGAGGGAGACTTGAGAAAAGCTAATACTATAAAGCCGGGTGACTACGATCAGATGTCAATTCAATGGGATCTGAGGGAAAAGATCTGGGAAAAACAGCTCAGCCAGGATGAAGTCGTAATATGGAAGGCCTGGCAGGACTATTATAGCGAACAGGCTGTAAAGGAAGCCATGCCGGATAAGAACCTGATTAGTGAAGTTATTGCTGATACATATAACATGGAACCATCAGATATTGATGCTATCCGATTGAAACAAGAATATTGGAGATATGCCAATTTTGACTACATTACCAGGTAATTCCTCTGTAAAATTTGCAAGGATCAATATGTTCATGCGTAATCTTTAGTAATTAAGGATATTTACGGGGAAAGGGGAATACATATGACGACAAGAGTAAAATTTATGGCAGTACTGTTGATCATCCTCCTGTGCACCTTATTTGCCGGGTGCAGCAGCAATGAAAAACCAGCTGATAACAACCAACCTCCCGAACAGAACGAGCCAGCGCCCATAGATAACAATGACTCCGATGAGTTGATTACCGACACCGGTACATTTACCGGCCGTATTGACGATCAATCCATCGAGATCCACATCAGTGGAGTACCGGAGGATATTGGTTACCGGGCCTTTGAACTAAGTGAAGAACTGAGGCAGGATTTCGACTCCTTTGGTTTTGAGACTGGCGAACAGGTGATCTTCAAGTATCAAGCAGGATCTGAAGGCCGACGTGGAGTTATTAAGGAAATAAAGCTGATTGAAAACTAGTTGACTTTTGCTTATAAAATAATCTAATATGATAGAGAATTAAATATGGATCAGGAGAAGAATTTATGTCGGAGTCTGTTATCAATTAACCATAACCGAATATGGTAGTCTTTAGGGTAACCAACGGGTGCCGCTGGGCTTTGTTGTTGACCCATTAGACTGGTTATTGAGAACGCGGATATAATTCATTCCTGTGAAACAGTGTATAATACTATGCCGTGCTCATTGCAGGGCATTTTTATTTTCATATCTGTTCCATTCCAGGGTTAAGTCAAATCTTATCCTGGAGGCTGTTAACGTATCCGTTGATCCGATAACAGCCATTTTTTCTGGGTTATGTAATAATTGACCAGCTATCATCATATTAGGAGGTTGTAAAACCATGAACTCATATGTCTTGGAAGTACTTGAATATGAGAGAGTAAAACAGGATCTAAAGGAGTACGCCTTGTCCAAGCAGGCCAAAAGTAAAATAGATAAGCTCAAACCTGCCACTAATCTAAAATTAATCAGAGCCTGGATGAATGAGACTACCGAGGCCAGTAAAATATTGCAGGTAAATTCCAGTATTCCCCTTACTGCATTAGAAAACATCAGCGAAGAAGCTATCATCATCGAAGGCAGGGTTATGACCCCGGATGAACTGGCGGCGATAAAGGGGCTGCTGATATATGTTAAACGATTGCAGAAGTTTATGGATTCGATGCAGACTATTGGCCCTACCGTGGCATCCTATGCCTCATCCATGTTTGATTTGCCACAGCTTTATGATGAAATCGATCGCTGCATAGCTAATGGAAGAGTGGATGACCGGGCTACTCCTGAATTGAGCAGGCTCAGAAAAAAGATCAGGCTCACCGATGACAGTATCAAGCAGAAGCTTAACAGCATATTATCTTCTTCCAGGTATTCTGCTATTATCCAGGAGGCTCTGGTTATCACTAGAAACGGAAGGTTTGGCATTCCGATCAAAAGGGAATATCGCAAAAACATTGTCGGCAATGTACTGGACATTTCATCCAGTGGTTCAACTCTCTTTATAGAACCGGCGGCAATCGCAGTATTTCAGGAAGAGCTGAATATTTTAAAGATCCAGGAGGAAAACGAAGTATTCCGGATATTATCCGAGCTCACGGAAATGGTTAATGCCAATACCCGGGAGATTTCCATCAATGTAGAGACTATGGTACATTATGATTTTGTTTTTGCCCGGGCTAAATATAGCAAATCCATGGATGGGTCGGATGTACACCTTAATACCGGCAGTATCATCAAAATAAAAGGCGGCCGACATCCTCTTCTGGGTAAAGAGGCTGTACCTCTTGATTTTCATATTGGAGACGATTATAGAGCCCTGGTCATTACCGGTCCCAATACCGGCGGGAAGACGGTCACCTTAAAGACGGTGGGCCTGCTTACCTTGATGGTTCAGTCCGGCCTGCATGTTCCAGTTTTAGCAGGGAGTGAATTTGCGGTTTTCAGAGATATTCTGGCCGATATTGGTGACGGCCAGAGCATTGAACAGTCTCTAAGTACATTTTCCTCTCATGTTAAAAATATCGTGGGTATTATTGAACACTCTAATTTAGATTCGCTGGTGATTATGGACGAGATCGGTGCGGGTACTGAACCAGGGGAAGGAATGGGATTTGCCATTGCCGTCCTGGATGAAGTATTCAATAAAGGGGCCACGATCATAGCCTCAACCCATATAAGTGAAATCAAACAGTTTGCGGAAAAAACTCCTGGGTTTAGAAATGGATGTATGGGATTTGACATAGAATCCCTAAAGCCCCTCTATAAACTTGAGATAGGTCAGGCTGGTCCCAGCAATGCTTTATTGATAGCTTTAAGGTTGGGAGTAGAGAGACGAATTATTGAGCGTGCCCATGAGATAACCTATCGAGAAAAGAAAGACTATTCTGCTCAGCAAATTATAAACACCCAACCTGCGCTCAAGCAGGAAGAAATAATTTACGAGCCAAACCCAGATATGCAGTTCCGTACCCAGCAGAGTAAAAAAGCCCAGCTTAAAAAAGATTGTAAATTTCAAAAAGGTGACTGTGTCTTTATAAGCACCATGAACCGAACTGGCATAGTCTATGAACCGGAAAACAGCAGGGGAGAGGTAGTAGTCATGGTAATGAGAAAGAAATATAAGATAAATCACAAGCGACTCACTCTGCAGGTGGACGCCCGGGATCTATATCCTGATCCTGACAACTACGATCTGGACATCGTATTTGAGAGCAAGGAAAACAGAAAGAAGCGCAAGCAATTCAGCAAACATCATATGGAAGGAATCGTCATCGAAACTCAGCCAGATGAATAGAACTCCAGTGGGAGCAGCGATAAAAGCCGCCAATCACTGGCAGGGTTTTCGTGCCCGGCACAAAAACCCTGCCAGTTATTTAAGTGCTCAGCAGGTCATTGTTTTGCCTGTAGCTGCACATCTAATTCAACTTGCTCTCCCTGGCGAAGCAGAACTATTTTTACTTTATCATTTACTTCCTTTGATTGTACCGCCTCCTGTAGATCAGAGGCCGAGGTTATTCTGTTGTCACCCAGCCTGATTATGACATCCTTTGGCAGCAGTCCGGATTTATCAGCAGGACTTCCGTCAATAACTTCAGCTACCAGAGCTCCGGTAGTCCCAGCAGGCAAGTTAAGCTGTTGTATAGCTTCGACACCGACATCAGTCATAGAAACCCCCAGAAAAGCTCTCTCAATTTTTGTTCCGGCCAGCAGGCTGTCCAGTACTTTCGTAACCGTATCAATTGGAATAGCAAACCCTATACCCTGAGCTTCCGTACTGATGGCGGTATTTATCCCGATGACCTGCCCCTGCATATTTAACAAGGGTCCTCCGCTGTTGCCAGGGTTTATTGCGGCATCGGTCTGAATCAGGTTAGTATAATTACGGTCTTCAATGCTTATGGGTCTTTCCTTAGCTGATACCACTCCCGTGGTGACGGTGTGATCCAAACCATAAGGCTGGCCTATTGCCATCACTGCTTCCCCTACTCGCATTTGCTCGGAATTACCCAGCGGTAGAGTAGGATAGTTGTTTCCTGCTATCTTTATTACGGCCAGGTCCAGATCATAGTCTTCACCTACTAGATAAGCCTCATACTTTTCTTCCTGATCAGGTACGGTTACCGTAATCGTTTCAGCTCCATCAACAACATGCTGGTTGGTGATGATGTATCCATCACTGCTTATGATAAAACCGCTGCCAATAGACTCCTGTACCTGGGGTGTAGTCCGGAGATTTCCCCCAAAAAACTGGCGATAAAAGGGGTCGTTTAATAGCGGATTATTCCTGGTGCTGGTGATTTCTATATTCACCACCGCAGGACCGGCCTGCTCAACAATGTCAGCCACACTCAGCAACTGCACGGTTTCTGAATTGGCCACCGTATAAGCCGGTTTTTTATCGTTCGTTATGGTACTCTCACTGCCTGGCCATAGTCTGGTCTTAATAATATCAAAACTGTCCGCGGCAAAAACACCGCCTAGAAAGAATGCTATTATAGATACCGACATCAGGGCGGCAATAGTTCTTTTCAAAGTGCTCATCTCCTTGATGGTCTTCCGGTGGGTAGTGAGACTCAATTATATTAATATTATTAATTTACCCTATAAATATGGCATCAATATGAAAAGATTATGGGTTTTTCTTGATAATTTATAGTAAAGTGTGGGCTACAGACTCGTTTCCCCTCTAAAGTCTGAATGCTCATCTCTCCGGACTTATTCATCTGTTTTTTCCTGTTCTTTATTAATGCTTGACCCTTTAATTTCATGGCGGGTTGAGGATACGGAAAAACAGCACCTCCAGGTCGGTACTTATCCTTAATAAACACATAGATTAGAGCACCCAGCAGCAGCAGTCCAGCAATACCTACTGCTGGATAAAGGGTTCCAACCAGATTGGAAAAGCCAAACTGAGCCAGGCCAAAAGCGACCAGCCCGCTGCCTACTGCTATAGGGCGGTAGTGTTTTGTACTGTTGCCGGACAGTCGAGCGGTAAATCCAAATAAACTGCTTACAGCTGTAGTATAAATTCCCATTAACAAAATCAGGGTATATGCAATTCCGATAATCGGTGAAATGCTTGAAGCTATGAAGACCATGGGCACCTCATATCCAACCGATGAACCCAGGGTAGATAAAACAGCCATGGTGATTGCCAGCGCTCCTGCTCCCAGACCAATGCCTCCCCAAACTGCACCTTTTAATAAGGTGTTGTGAGAGGAAATACTCCCCATGGGAGCTAGAATAGCTACTGATAACAATATGTTATAAGAGGTGTACAAAAAGGCGGCGAATACCCATGAAGACACCGGGGCTGCCCCGGGATTGTAATAGCCGGTCATTACATTTAATAGAATTTCATAATTAACGATAACGGTATATATGGATAATCCGAGCACCGAAGCTATGAGCAGGGGTACTGTAAAACTGATGGAATTTATTACTCCCTTGATACCTAGAATGACTGTAATAACCGCGGCAATAATTAATAATATAGTGCCCATAATAAATGGCAGATCAAACTGCTCACTAAATACAGCACCGGCACCGGCTGCCATCGTAACCACTCCGCCCAGCAGAAAAAAGGTTATAACCCAGTCAATTGCCGCTCCTACCCACTTACCGCCGGCATATTGGATGACCTCCAGATGGGATGACGCATTCCTGCGTCTGCCAATATCCAGAATTAGATAACCAAAAAATATAAAAAGGCCGGTGGTCAAAAATAAGCCTAAAATGCCATACAACCCAAAGTGGCCAAAGAATTGCAGCACTTCCTGTCCTGATGCAAAACCTGCTCCGACCACAGTACCAATATATACAGCAGCTATATAAAAAGTAGATGATCTATTATTATCGCTCATAAATGTAGTTTGCTGATTTTTTATTTTATCTAAGCATGGTAAATTATAATCAACATTGGTCTAAAGATTTTATGATGGTATTTTGTATGAGGAGTCGTCTTTAGCGGTGGGAAGATAAGGTGCATATGATATAGAAAGAGAGGTTAGGTATTCTGATGATTCCCATATATGGTAATCATTAATTTGCTATTCTCAATTATACTATTGATCATTACCGGGTTTGATAAGCTATTTTTAATTTTAAGATCTATCTGTCCATAAAATACTGTAGCATCCTGTCCATGAGGAGCATATTTAACTGGAATTGTATGCGGTGACCGTTCAACTATCTCTAATCCAGTAAGCAGGGAAGCATTGTACAAGGTGGTTGCTACCTGGCAGATACCTCCCCCGACATCTTGTTGTACAGAACCACCAATGATTACTGGCGCATTTTTAAACCCGGTCTCCAGACTTCGTTCTCCGATTACCTCATTAAAAGAAAATATATCACCAGGCATAATGATAGTTCCGTCCAGCATTTGAGATGCCAAAATAACATTGTCAGTCCGATTATCATTATCTATATCGATTTCCGTATCAAAAACTGCCACTACAGAATCGACCGCAGTAAGATCTTCGCTGACAATTTCAGGCATAATAGTCTTTTTAACGATATTTACTATTTCTCCGTTATTAGATCTAATGCTTCGTATAATGTTTTCTGTGGTTGATTCGAAATCGGTCTGCTCACCTGATTGCCCGTCTACAATCAGCACCTTCCCGTCAACAACATGTAAACTGGCATTCCTAGCGGGTATCATCGTTTCTTCATTGATAGAGGCTAAGAATGTGTCCAGTCGATCTTCATGCCATGATATTTCAAAAGGTAACTCCAGCTTCCTGGCTTGCAGTTTCAGTAGACTAAGCACCATGGGATGGCTATCTGCCCATGGTGGCTCCTGCAATATGGCATCTACAGTTTTCCCATAGTCATATCTGAAGTCGAAATCTTTCGTGGCTAAGTACCATTCCCTTGACCCATTTTTAATTACCATCTCGGTATCAATTATATTACTGGCATTGTTCTGGTAAAGATACGCCACTAACTGTTCTCGATTAAAGCCTCCAACCTCATGACCATCAACAGTGATTCCATATGGAACAGTTTGTGAGCTGCGAGGCAAAATCCAAGCCAGACCAACGGAAGTATTCAGAATAAGTTGAAAGATAATAATAAGTGGAATCATCAACATTCTTCCCTTAATATTATCTTTTAGTATTCTGAGTTGGTCAGGGTTAGACATCCAGCATCAATTCCTTGAATTTACCAGCCAGAGTCACCTGGTCGATCATTTCCTGGGTTATTACGTCGCCTTTATTAACAATAACAAGGCCATTTTCATCCTTTATATTATTCTTGGCTGTCCGACCTATTAAATACTCGCGCTGTCTCTGCTCAAATAGCTTGACTGTTTTGTCACGATCCGTTAAATTGTCATTCGCATCCGACTCCAGGACTACTTTTTCATCAACAACTGCTTGAGTTTCGGGTTTTGTTTCGGAAACATTTTCAGCAGCACTGATAATGGGATTGATTTCTTCATATTCTTCCATACACTGCAGCAGTTGGTTATCTATATTGTTATCTACCACTAGAATATCTTTCCCGAAGGTCAAAGCAGCACTGCTGGGGATGACACCTTTAGTATTATTATCCATGTCCACCAGCTCACACCCGGTAATTTGTCCGTTTTCGGCGTTGACATAATACTCACTAATTTTCCCAACTATTATCCCTTTTCTAGTCAAAACCCTGCTGCCTATAAGCCTTACTCCACGCTCAAGCAATTCAATGCTGGCCGGTTCTTTATTCAGTTCTTTCAGAGCGGTTCCTGCTTCGACCATAACGGCATCTTTTCCTATTCCCACTGCCATATCCAAGGCAATAACATGTGAACCTAAATACCAGTTAGGAATCTCAACAACTAAATACTCGACGGCTTTGTGGTCCGGATTAATTAGTAAATCTTGTACCTTTCCAATCTCTTTTCCATCTGCAATGCTAAATACAGCTAATCCCTTAATTTCAGCACTCCGCATCATAATATACCTCCTAGAATAATAATGAATAGCTTGGGTTGACCTGTATAATAAAGAAGTAAGACAAACCATATATTTTTTTTAATATTTTCACATCACAACCTTGATTATTCTATCTTAAATAGTCCAATTGCTCCCGAGTGGTTATCGACATATGACCATAAATCACAGCTAAGATATCTTATCAAACATAATATAAATATCTTCAACAATAAGCTTTTTAATATCTTCCGACGGTCTCCGTCTAAGTATTTGTTCAAATATCGTAATAGCAGTCATATAATCTTCTTTACATTTGGCTATAAATGCATCATCTATTAACTGTTCTATGCTTGGCAGATCTTCCTGTAAGCTTTCAACAACTTGCAGGATCTTTATAACTGTTTCTGCTTCCGACTCAACTGCTTTCGGCTCACTCATAAGTATTTCACTTACAGCTTCTGTCTCAACTATTATGTCTGGCGGTTTTTGGGGGGCATCAACCTCTTTAACTGTCGCTGCTTCCGGCCCGCTTATGACTTCTTCAGTTAAAGCTTCTTTATCAACTAGTATATCTAGTTGCTGGGGCGGGGCATCAGCCTCTTTAACTGTTTCTGCTTCCAACTCCACTGTTTCCAGCTTACTCATAAGTGTTTCACTTATAGCTTCTGTTTCAACTATTATGTCTAGCGGTTGGGGCGGATCAATAACATCTAAAGCTGCTGTTTCTGGCTCAACTGCTTTCGGTTCACTCATAATTGTTTCACTTATAGCTTCCGTCTCAACTATTATGTCCAGCGGTTGGGGCGGATCAACAACATCTATAGCTGCTGCTTCCGGTTCACTCATAACTTCATCCCTTACAGCTTCTGTCTCAACTAGTATGTCCAGTTGCTGGGGCGGGGAATCAGCCTCATTCACCTTCTTATCTCTGTAAGCTAAGGCAGCTTGCATATTTAGCAAAAATTCATGAGGGTGCCGCGGGCTGCCAACTACACTTTCATTTTGCATCAAACATGGATTATCTGAAGTATTATGATTGGCTTTTTCCAGCTTTATATCTTCAAAACTTGACAGTATGATCTCGATTAGAATAATAGATAATCCAACTGCTGCAACATAGAATACGGTTATCCACTTAATAGGGATCCATATCAATAGATAGGGGAGAGGAACTGCCAGCATATAGGCATATAATGTAGTGGAAATTAGTAATTTTAACTTTTTGGGTTTGTCTTTACAAAAAAAATAAACCATTGCTAGAACAGTTATATTTAACAACAATAAAATCTTCTGATATTGCAAACCTCATCCTCCTCATAGCAATGATTAAGAGAATTTCTTCGACAAAACTTTAGTAAAATCCTTTCTAACATTTAACTACAAAGGGATAAATTTATATTTTATTTTCCAATTTTATACGAGTTGATTAATTTACAGACAATATTTTAGTTATTTCTACCTGATAGTCCCTGGTTTTCCATTCAATAATTCTGGCCTTTATTTATAGGCAACCCTGCCTTGCTCAGTATTTTATCTTCCAGCCCTGCCAGTATGGGAGTTCTAGCCAGGGAGAAGACTATCAAGCCTATCCAGATTACTGTGAATGATATCAGATGGCCTCTGGTAAAGGGTTCGTGATAAACAAACACGCCTAATAATAAGGTCATAGTAGGACTGATGTATTGTAAGAAACCGATCAAAAACAACGGCAGGCGCCTGGCACCAGCGCCGAACAGGAGCAGGGGTATTGCTGTTACGATCCCTGCTCCGCACAATAATAATGGTGCCGCCGAGAAGGATAAATGAAATGCGCCTGTTCCTGCAATATTTATATAGATTAAGTAGGAAATGGCAAAAATACTAGTAAGCATGGTTTCCAGGGTCAAACCAGTAATCGATCCCAGGTTTGTGAGTTTCTTAAACAATCCATACAACCCAAAGGATAGGGCCAGGATCACAGCAATCCAAGGAAATGCACCATATTGTATAGTTAGGCTTAATACTCCTGCTGCAGCTAAGAGGAACGCCAGCATCTGCCATAAGGACAGGCGCTCATGCAAAAAGATTATCCCCAGCAGAACACTTACCAGGGGATTGATATAATAACCCAGGCTGGTCTGAATAATATGGTCATGGTTGACTGCCCATATATAAGTACCCCAGTTGAGATTAAGGATCAGACCGGTTACAAGAATTCCCAGAATAGTTCGAGGGCAGCGTGCTAAACCCTTTATTTCAGTAAAGAAAGCCGATCCTTTTCGAGTGATCGCCAGAAGAACCCACAAGAAGATAACGGACCATACGATCCTGTGAGCGAGCACCTCGAGAGCCGGCACAGTTTGTAGAAGTTTCCAATAGACAGGCAGTATTCCCCACAATATGTAGGCTCCACCGGCGAAGATTATTCCTTGATATTTTTCATTATCTGGTTTGAATTTCATATTGCTGCTCCTAGTTCAATTCCTCAATATATTATAGGCATGTATATTGTTTGGAGCAATGTTATAAAATTGCTTAGAAGAGAAATAATAACCCATTGCTGTCACATTCAGAAGATTATCCTAATATAATAACGGGCTAGATTTTGTTGATTTTACTGTTCCACAGCAGGGAAAATACAGAGTTATTGCGAATAAAATAAAGTATACATAGAATATTCTATCTAGAGGAGGAGTTAATCATGTTCAAAAACATACTGGTTCTAGTTGATGGATCTGAATACTCCATAAATGCAGCACGAGCAGCAGCATCTATGGCAGACCAATACTCAGGAAAGCTAACCATGCTTCACGTAGTAGGCAAATCTTTTAGCAAAACTACCATGCCTGATCTGGAACAGGAAATCGCCGGGCTCAGATCTGAAGGAAGTCAGATTCTTTCTTCTGCCATAGCTGCCACAGGAAAGTCAGAAGATCAAGTAGAGGCAATTCTATCATGGGGAAATCCATTGGATATAATCTTAGAAGAAGTCCAGGATAAGAATTATGATCTGATTGTTATGGGCAGCAGGGGATTGGGTGCGATAAAAGGTCTGCTGATGGGAAGTGTCAGTGAACGGATAAGCAGGTCAGTTAAATGTCCAGTATTAATAGTTAAAGAACTTGATCAATAAAGGACTTATGTATCAGTACGAAGCATCTGGTCCTTTCCTGCGTTTCTTTTGCCACTGAAAAGGAAGATAGCTATCCCCAAAACAGCAGATAATATCGAACCGATTATTATGGCTATTTTCGCCTGATATATCGATATGGAATCTACAAAGGCCAGATTAGTAATAAACAACGACATAGTAAAACCTATTCCGGCCAAACATGATACAGCCCATATCTGGCTCCAATCTACCTTCTCGGGCAATAGGGCCAATCCCAATTTAACGGCTAACCAGGCAAACAAGGTTATACCAAGTTGTTTCCCCAAAAAAAGACCCGCTATTATACCGATGGAAATGGGGTTGATTAAACTTGTACCCTCACTTCCTTGAGCCATATTTACTCCGGCATTAGCCAGAGCAAAGATCGGGATTATGAAATAGGATACTAATGGATACAGATTATCCTCAAGTTTCTGTAAGGGAGTATCCATATTATCAACAGTATATTTGAGCTTGTGCATCATACTTCTCTGAGCTTCGTCTACCATCATTATTCTGAAATCTTTTTCAGGGAACTCTTGTATTATATTATTGGTTTCTTTCCTAAATTTCTCTTGATCATATCGCGCTCGGGCCGGGATAGTTAATGCAAGCAACACGCCAGCGATGGTAGCATGAATGCCAGATAGGAGAAAGGCAACCCATAAGGCTATACCAAGCAAAACATAAGGGTAGGTTTTTCTTACCCCTTTTTTATTTAATAGTATCGATACCAGTAATATTAATATCCCGATGCTCAGGCTGACCATGCTTATTTTATCAGTATAAAATAATGCGATTACCAGAATAGCTCCTAAATCATCTACTATGGCAAGAGCAAGGAGAAATACTTTTAAGGAAAGAGGAATTAATGATCCTAGTACCAGTAAACAGCCGAGTGAGAAAGCAATATCAGTAGCCATTGGAATACCCCATCCTGCACTTCCGGGTCCCCCCTGGTTGATGACCCCGTAGATAATGGCAGGGACCAACATACCGCCCAGAGCTGCTACCGCAGGCAGTGCAGCTTTTTGCACGCTTGATAATTCTCCTACCAATACTTCCCGCTTTATTTCCAGTCCTATAACAAAAAAGAAAATAACCATAAGACCATCATTAACCCAGTGACCCAAACTTTCAGAAATTACATATTCCCCAATGCTAAAAGCAACGGGGGTATTCCATAACGCGAAATAGCTGTTGGAGTAACCTGAATTAGCCCAGGCAAATGCTATGATAGCGGCCACCAGCAACAATACGCTCCCTAACATTTTGCCATCAACAAACTTGGATACTGGTTTCATAATATGCCTAAATAAGTGGTTGGTGTTTTCTTTCATGTGCTCTACCTTTCTTTTTATAGATATTGCGATAATTAGAGGAGTGTAAAGGACCAATCATATTGTGTGTATATTTTACCATAACTATATGTTGTATTTTATTCTTGAAGCGTGATTATACATCAATGAACGATTTGTAAAGCAGCGATAAGGCCTACTTAAAAATTTCAAACCGAATAGGTAAAAAATAAAGGGCAAGCCATACTAATTTTACTTGCCCTTTATTATGCAATTTTTATCTAAAGCTCGCAGATTTAAACGTTACCATCAAATATTCATTTACGATAGATCGTTTGGTAACTCAATGGGATTAATTTGTAAACCATTGGGTTACAAAGAGATAATACCCATCCTGATAGAAACCTAAACCAACTTTTTTGAATCCGTCATTGAGTATATTAGCCCTATGTCCAGATGAATTCATGAACGCGTCATGGGCACCTTTCACACTGCTGTTTTTGGCGATATTTTCTCCTGCCAGGTTGTAGGTAACACCGAGACTCTTCATCATATCAAAAGGACTGCCATAAGTGGGCGAGGTATGGCTAAAATATTTATTTACTGCCATATCCTTTGACTTAAGAAAAGCTCCCTGGCATAATTTTTCATCCAGGACTAAAGGTGCCAGATTAGCTTTGATACGCTCGGCATTAATATACCCCAGCATCTCGCTCTGCATGGAAGATGTTACGGGTGTTGGTTCAGGTTTGGGATTGGGAGCAGGTTGCGGAGCTGGCACCGGTTTAGGCTGGGGATTGGGAGCAGGCTGGGGTGCCGGCACCGGTATTTTAGGCGTAGTTGGAACAGTTGATGGTTCTTGCGTTCTTGGTACCGGGGAAATGTATTCCACACTCAGCGGAACCCCATTGATTTTTATTACCGGCTGAGAAAGTTTGCTGCCGCTGTAAAACTGTGTTGTCCTTTCCCGTATAATCCTGACGGAGCCAGGACTCTTACTCGTATAGTAAGTATACTGCCCTGCAGATTTGCCCGGTACTTCTAGTTTTACAGTACTGGTCGTGGGTGTAGTACTGGTACAGCCAAGTATAGTGCCGACTGGCACCAGAACAAATATTAGCATCAATAAACCACTTAGCAACTTTTTCATAATATATTACCTCCTTGTCCGTACCATAAACCATCTTATATGTACCTGGCTAGTTGTAGATTTTACCAGCTATCTCACAGCAGTGCCGTATTAAGGTATCATTGGGCATTTGTTGTGATTGCAGGTAAATATTGCCACATACTCCAGACTATATAAAAATAGAAAGAGCCTTCATTAATAAAGGCTCTTTGGGATTTACTTTATATGGGTGGCGGAGAAAGGGTTAATACTTTGAATTTGATCTCTCTTCTTTGAACCACCGATTTTAACCTAACATGGATTAATTAACTTGAATTAACTAACTTGGGTTAACTAACTTAATTGACTGACTGTAAATACTAACTTGGACTCACTGATTTGGGCTAACTAACTTGGATTAACTAACTTGAATTAACTAACTTGGGTTAATGTTTAGTTTACCTAACTTGGCTTAGATAACTGTGATTCGGATTTAATAACATTTCCTGAGTACACAAAACTTACTTACCTTGAAATACTTATTTGTCTCCGCCACCTGTGTTCATTATATGGTGATTCAAACAAAATATCAATAGCCAAAATTGTTTTTACTAAAATTATTTATAACCCCGTTCTCTATCGATTGCTTCGTCCCTGATTTCCTCTCTGAAACCATCCAGTGCTTCTTCTCTTCTCCTATTTTTAGCTTTTAGTTCTTTCTTCTGTTTTTCATCACCAGTGATAGCAATTGTCTCTTCTGCTTCTTCAATGTTCTGAATAGTATGGTCTATACTGGCCTGGATCCTTTCTACATTATCTCGGCGATCGTCCGGCTTTCGTTTCATAATTTAATCAACTCTCCTTTAAATATATTTGAACTCTAACAATATTCTTTGATAATTATCGTTTCTCCATACCATGTTCTTTCATTGAATTACTCTGGGGATCAAGGTTTTAAATCAATAGGGCAGGGAAGAAAATGCGCTGCCGGCTTGTAGGTAGCGCTCCCGTTATCGTTAGTAAATAATTGTTTACTAACAAAAAGGTGTGATATATAATGTTCTAGGTATAATATGTACAGGCAGGTGGCTATTATAAGCAACTCCGAGAATACAGTAGATAATTTCATATCCTTATTGACATATATTCGGGACAACTTCTTTCGGCCAGCCGAACAGATCACTCGTTCGCACTTAAGTCCAGGTCAATTTCAAGCCTTATCGATCCTCTATAAAAAGGGATGCCTGACCATGTCGGAACTAGCCAGCTGTATGCAGATATCCAAACAGCAGCTTACTCCGTTGATAGGCAAACTGATTGACCGGGGTCTGGCAGCCAGGAAGACTGATGAAGACGACCGGCGTTTCATTCACATAGAAATTACCGATGCCGGGAGAAGTATGATCGAGACCCTGATGGCAGAAATGAAAAGCACTTTCGCAGCCCGGCTCAATGAGCTCAGCAACACAGAATTGACAGAACTAGGGCAGATGCTGAGCAGAATCATGAAGATACTGCAGGGCAATTAACCAGTGAAATTAACCGAGTGGAGTTTTCATATGCTTGGATTATTTAAAAATTTAAAACCCTACACCTGGAGTTTGATAGCGGTAGTAATATTCCTTTTCGCTCAATCCTTGGCTGAATTGTATCTGCCTACCCTGATGGCAGATGTAGTAAATAAAGGCATGATGCAAGGGAATATCAGTTATATCTGGAAGTTTGGCAGTTTTATGCTTCTGGTAGCTCTGGGCAGCACTGTTTGTTCCATAATCAGCAGTTATCTTTCATCAATCATAGGTATGGGTTTCGGGCGTGATACCCGGGAAAGAGTCTTTTCTCACGTCGAGAGCTATTCCCTGCATGAGTTTGATAAGTTAGGTACAGCTTCACTCATTACCCGGACCACTAACGACATAACGCAAGTCCAGACCGTGCTAGTTATGGGTTTGCGCTTCATGGTCAATGCGCCCATAATGTGTATCGGCGGTATTATTATGGCTTACCTGATGGATAAAGAGTTGACTCTTATTCTAGCAGTGGTTATTCCTCTCATGTTAATATTTATACTGGGTATTGCCAGGTTTATCGTTCCACTATTTAAAGCTATTCAACGCAAGCTTGATAAAGTCAACCTGGTTTTAAGAGAAAACTTGACCGGTATCAGGGTAATACGAGCCTTCAACCGACTTTCTAGGGAAAATGAAAGATTCCGACAGGCTAACCGTGACTTGACTGATACTACCATTAAAGTTAACAAGATCATGGCCGCCATGCATCCCCTGATGATGATCTTTATGAATCTGACTTCCATCTCTATAATCTGGTTCGGAGGCCTCCGAATAAGTCAGGAGCAGATGCAGATCGGTGACATGATGGCTTTTCTGCAGTACGCTATGCAAATCATGTTCGCTCTTATAATGGTGACCTTTATGTTTGTGATGCTTCCTCGTGCTCAGGCATCAGCCATACGCATTAATGAAGTTCTCAGTATGGAACCGGAGATACTAGATCCCAATGAGACTGTACAAACATATTCCAAGAGGGGACAGGTAGAGTTTCAGGATGTGACTTTTTCTTATCCTGGGGCCGAGGAACCTGTAATCAATAACATTACTTTCAGCGTATATCCTGGCGAGGTAACCGCGATTATCGGTGGTACCGGGTCGGGTAAATCAACCTTGATTAGTCTGATCCCGCGGTTTTATGATGTGGACAGCGGGGCTGTTTTAGTCGATGGTGTTGATGTGCGGCACATGACCCAGAAGGATCTTAGAGCAAGAATTGGGTTTGTTCCTCAGACTCCGGTCCTTTTCAGCGGGACTATAGCGGAAAATATTCGTTACGGCAAGATGGACGCTAGTGATGATGAGGTTATGCATGCAGCACAGATTGCGCAGGCCAGCCAGTTTATTACGGAAATGAAAGATGGGTATGATTCGATAGTATCCCAGGCAGGAACCAATCTCTCCGGTGGTCAGAAGCAGAGACTTTCAATAGCTCGGGCCCTGGTCAGGAAAGCAGGCATCTACATACTGGATGATAGCTTTTCCGCACTGGACTTTAAAACCGATGCCCGGTTAAGGGCGGCCCTAAAAGAAGAGACTAGTAATTCTACAGTAATAATAGTAGCCCAACGCGTTAGTACTGTTATAGATGCCGACCGTATTATAGTGATGGACGAGGGCAGGGTAGTTGGAATTGGCAGACACAGAGAACTTCTACACAGCAATCAAGTTTATCGGGAAATTGTATCTTCACAATTATCGGAAGAGGAGATCGCATAAGCTTATGAATAGAATTCAAGAGCCTACCCATAAATCACAACCGGCCCCTAGAGGACCTATGGGCCGAGGTCATGCTTTGGGACAACCGGTGGAGAAAGCCCGCAATTTTAAGGGAACATTGAAGAGACTGGCTGTATACCTGAGGCCGGATAAATATCGTTTCATAATCGTTTTCCTACTGGCTATCGTTAGCACCCTCTTCTCCATTATCGGCCCCAAGGTTATGGGAATGGCAACCACTAAACTGGGGGAAGGAGTCCTGGCCAAATATGACTACCAACTTCAATTGGAAACAGCGAGGCAGAGCCAGATGCCAGCTGATTTCATCAGTAAACTTCAGAGCCAGTCTGCTCCAGGCTTCGATTTCGATTATATAGGAAGAATCCTGCTGTTTCTGCTTGCCCTTTATTTGATCAGTGCCTTCTTCGCCTACCTTATGTCCTACATAATGGCCAGCGTATCCCAGGAAACCGTCTATAGGATGCGCAATGATGTTAAGAAGAAGTTGGACATCCTTCCATTAAAATATTTTGATGAGCGAACTCATGGGGAAATACTAAGCCGGGTAACTAATGATATGGACAACGTCGCCAATACTCTGCAGCAGAGTCTCACCCAACTGATAACCTCACTGGTGACGGTGGTAGGAGTTATAATCATGATGCTCACCATTAGTCCTATTATGACACTTCTGGCATTGGTAACACTACCTGTTAGTGTGATGATTACTGCTAAAATCACCGGGTATTCTCAGAAATATTTTGCCAGCCAGCAAAAGTGTCTGGGAGAACTGAACGGCCATGTGGAGGAAATGTATTCCGGACACAAAATCATAAAAGTATTTGGACATGAAGAAAATTCCATCAAAAATTTCAATGAAATTAACTCCAGGCTATACGAAGTAGGCTGGAAAGCACAGTTTGTATCTGGAATCATCTTTCCCGCCTTGAACTTTGTAAGTAATCTGGCTTATGTAATCATTTGTATTGCCGGCGGCATAATGGTGGCCAGAAGATCGATGCAGATCGGAGATATTCAGGCTTTTATTCAATATATGAGGAACTTCACCCAGCCCATTACTCAGGTGGCTAATATAGCCAATATCCTCCAGTCGACCGTAGCCTCTGCCGAACGGGTATTCGAAATCCTGGATGAGGAAGAGCAAATTCCTGACCAGGAAGATAGCAGGGTTATTTACCTGCCGAAAGGCCGGGTAAGATTTGAGCATGTCAAGTTCAGCTACCAGGCCGACACTCCTCTTATCGAAGATTTGAGTCTGGACGTCAAAGAGGGGCAGACGGTAGCTATTGTGGGACCAACCGGAGCCGGCAAAACTACTATGGTTAATCTTATCATGCGTTTTTATGAAATCCAGTCCGGTCGGATCACCATAGATGAAGTGGATATCAGAGATCTTAAGCGAGAGGATCTGCGCAGCTTGTTCGGTATGGTGCTCCAGGATACCTGGCTCTTCAATGGAACTATAAAAGATAACATTGCTTACGGGCGTGATGGGGCCAGTGAGACAGATATTATCCGAGCCGCCCGGGCTGCTCATGCTCATCATTTCATACTGACTCTGCCTGATGGTTATGATACGGTATTGAATGAAGAAGCAGCCAATATATCACAGGGTCAAAAGCAGCTTATTACTATCGCTCGGGCCATCCTGGCCGACCCGGCTATATTAATACTCGACGAAGCCACCAGCAGCGTTGATAGCAGAACCGAACTGCTGATTCAGAGAGGTATGGTAAATCTTATGAAGGGTCGGACCAGTTTTGTGATTGCCCATCGCCTCTCTACCATCCGCGATGCAGACTTGATCCTGGTCATGAATCAGGGGAGTATTATAGAACAGGGTAAGCATACAGAACTGCTTGCCTCAGGGGGCTTCTATGCTGAACTTTATAACAGTCAGTTCACAGGTGGTCATATTCCTGAGCAGGGTGTTTCCTAAAAGACCAAACATGGATCGCTATGTCCTTGCCCTCTATTGCCAGAGTAGTGTAATGTTCCAGCCCTACCGGAATAGTATTATTAATTAGTAAAGGCACAACCTTACCCAGCCACAGCAAAATAATAGCTACGCCAGGAAGAGCTGGCAACCACCTTTAAGCGCTATTCAGGACCTAATTCTGATGTGCAGTGAGGACATCTGCTGGCTCCCAGGGCTATAGTAGATGTACAATAGGGACACTTTTTAGTGTCTTCAGCCGGAACAGGTTCAGGCTTTTTGAATCGTTCAAACTGTTTAATAACGATAAAAATACAAAAGCCTATAATCAAGAAATCAATAATATTGTTTATAAACAAACCGTAATTTATAGTTGCTGCTCCGGCCGCCTGAGCTTCCGCCAGGGATTCAAATTTTGTATCACTTAAGTTGTAGTATAAGTTTGATAAGTCGGTTCCTCCAGTAAAAAGGCCTGCGACGGGCATGATAATATCATTAACCAGAGATGTAATGATTTTGCCAAACGCTCCCCCTATAATAACTGCAACTGCTAAATCGATAACATTACCTTTAAGAATAAATTTCTTAAATTCACCCAAGGAAAAACCACTCCTTTCAAAAATATTATCCATATTTAAGATTATACCAAAGAAAACACGGGGTCAGGCACTAACTTACTAACTGATTAATTAGTAAGCTAGTGCCTGACCCCTTCCAACTCCTATCTTCTTACATAGTTCACTATCAATTTTGGTGCTCTCGAAGATTCACTGCTATAAAATCCTACCAATGAATTAAAGACTTCATTACCTCGCAGCATTATTCCCAGGTTTGACGTTTGTCCGCTGTACCACCTTCTTACCAGCGCTGTTACATCGATGGTTATCGTTGACCCCGGCCGTCTGGCAGAAGAAATTCTGAAACTGGATATAAACCTGGTGCTGGGCTGATTATTCCAGGTTACAGTAGATTCCCGCCAGGATTGCAGGGCGCGCCGCAGACTGGCTCTAATGATTCTGCCAGACGGAATTTCATTTCTGTAAACTGTCAGCTGCAGGCGAGCTGATACAATCCGCCTGCCGGCAGGAATAGACCCGAGTGAAAACTGCAACAGAGAACGATAGTCGTCTCCAATTTGCCGATATTGACTGATATACAAAAAAGAACTGCCGCCAAAGTTTTGATTAGGATAAAATTCAGATATATACGCATCTCTTAATGGAGTTATAGTTCTAATGGTCAAGAATAATTACCCCTTTCTTTGTTTTTTATTAGTACATATTATTAAAACTGGTATAATTTTGTGTCCTTTGTGGTCAGGTACCGGTTTGTTAAGTTGTGGAAATAGATAGGTGAATATGTTGCCAGCTAACACCAGATAAAAGGGTAAACTAAATAGGATAAAGATAGAACGGGGATGATTATTTGTCGATTGGTTTTGCCTGTCTGGTAATCGGTGAAGTCAATACTGCTCTTTCTCACTGCAGGCTTATAAATGCTGCTGAGAGCAAGCTCAAAGGTATAGCTAGCGCCAACCTATCAGCTCTGGAGGCTATGGTAGATTACAATATCCGGCAGGGGATCTCGCTATTTCGTATAAGCTCGGATATAATACCCTTTGCTTCACATCCAGAGATTAAATTTGCATGGCAGGATGAATTTGGGGAGCAGTTTATGAGAATCGGCAGCAAGATAAAAAAGGCCGGACTAAGAGTATCTATGCACCCGGGGCAGTATACAGTACTTAATTCTCCTCAGCCTAAGGTGGCAGAAAATGCTATAATGGATTTGCAATACCATGCAGCATTTATGGATTCCCTGTCAGTAAGCCAGAATGGTAAAATCATACTTCATATTGGTGGAGTATACGGGGATAAATATAAAGCATCTGCTGCATTTATTGATAATTTTAAACGTCTCACCCCGAATATCCAACGTAGACTGGCAATAGAAAACGACGATAGAAATTACTCGATAAAGGATATCCTGGAAATAGCCCGAGTTATCGAAACCCCTGTGGTGTTTGACAACCTTCACCATGTTCTCAATCCTTCTTTACAGGAGTGCAGTTCCTATGAATTGATCAAATTATGCGGCAGCACCTGGAAAGATGCGGATGGCAAACCAAAGATCCACTATTCTCAGGGTAAAGCAGGTGGCAGCAGAGGAGCACATTCTAATACCATTAAGGCCCGTGAATTTGCAGCTTTTTATAACGGTCTGCCGGATAAAAACGTAGATATCATGCTGGAGGTCAAGGACAAGAACCTCTCCGCGATTAAATGTATTAATGTTGTTGAACCCGCATTTCCTGTTCAGCGAGTAGAAGAAGAATGGGCTAGATACAAATATCTGGTACTGAGTAAATCTGCATCTAAGTACAATGAGATAAGAAATATGCTCAAAAATAAGCAGCGAATTAAAGCCTTAGATTTTTATGATGCAATAGATGAAGCAATAAAACTGCCTGAAGATAGGGGAGCAGAGTCGAATGCAGCTCAGCACGTATGGGGATATGTTAAACAGTCCGCTCCAGACGCAGATAAAAAGCGCTTTCAAAAGCTTTTGCAGCAATACTCATCAGGTACCACCCGGGTCGGATCGCTTAAAAAACATTTATTCAAATGTGCTGTCAATCAGAAGATCCAATATTTGATAGATTCCTACTACTTCTATCTATATTGAAACCTATCCCCCTGTCTCCCTGTCCCTCTTGACATCCTGTGTTTAACCAATACTATAATAGTAGGGTTGTTTAAGGAAACCCAGTAAATGAATTCTTTGTTCCTGAAAGCAAGCCAATATCTAACCATGCGAATTGAACCATCTGGGACAAGGAGCCTGTCGAACCTGTGCCCCTGTCCCCGGGAAAGGTATTATGGATAAATTAGATATTGTTATCATTGGGGCTGGAGTCGTAGGTCTTGCAATAGCCTGTGAACTAGCTCTTAAAACGAATAATACCCTGGCAGTTATTGAAAGCAACCGGAAAATCGGACAGGGAGTATCCAGCCGCAATAGTCAGGTAATTCACTCCGGAGTCTATTATGCTCCGGATATGCTCAAGAGCATACTGTGCATAAAAGGTAATAGATCGCTCTATAAATTCTGTGAAAACAACAAAATACTTCATCAACGGTGCGGCAAGCTTATCATTAGTGTTGATGACATGAGCAGAGATAGCCTTGATTTGCTGTACACGCAGGTAAAACAGAAAGAGATAAAAGTAATTCCTCTCTCTAAACAAGAAGCTGCAGTTTTAGAGCCAGAGATTAACACCAGTTCTGCACTTTTGTTTCCTGATTCGGGTACGATTGATGTCCAGGAATTAATGCAAGCACTGTACTATAACGGCCGTCAATCCGGAGTAGTCTATCTCTTTGATTCGACGGTACACGGAGCCGCATATACGGGAAGTTATTATCAATTGGAAACAGACAAAGAAATTATTAAGGCCCAAATGGTGATTAACAGCGCCGGTTTAAGGGCAGATACAGTTGCTTCCATGTTGGGGATTGAAGCCGAGCAAGCTGGATATAAACTCCGTTACTGCAAAGGAGAATACTTTCAAATAAATCGCAAACTGAATGTAAATAGACTCATATATCCATTACCAGGCGAGAACAGTCTGGGTATTCACCTGAGCCATGATTCTCAGCGGCGTCTGCGCTTAGGCCCTAATGCCCATTACGTAAATGATATCGATTACCATATTGATAACAGTCACAAGGAAGAGTTTTTCGAGGCTGCCAGCAGATATATTCCAAACTTAAAATGGGATGACTTAAGTCCCGATTTTGCCGGTATCAGACCCAAGCTGCAGGCGCTGGGTGAAGAGATGCGGGATTTTATTATTGTTGAAGAGGATGAAAGGGGGTTTCCCGGGTGGATAAACTTGATCGGCATCGAGTCCCCTGGTCTAACTTCCTGCCTGGCTATTGCTGAATATGTAAGAAACATAGTGTCAAAGGGACGGGGTTGTTGACAATGTAGAGGAGAGTACTATGCAGCTATCATTTCAGTATGAAGATAACACTATTCTATTCGATGTTGATTACAGCAGGAGAAAAACTATTGTAATATCTGTTGAGACTTCTGGGAAGGTTAGTGTTGCAGCCCCTGAGGGTATATCTGATGATGAGCTGCTTACTAGAGTTAAGAGTAAAGCTGGATGGATCATTAAAAAGCTCTGCCAGATCCAGGATATTCAACCTGTTCCACTGCCTAAAATGTTCGTTAGCGGGGAGTCCTTTTTGTACCTGGGCAATAAATATTTATTAAAAATAGTAATTGATAACATGATCGAAAAACCTGAGGTAGGAATATGCGAGGGCATTTTTACCGTAATTACTCCTACCCCTGATCCAGAAACGCTGAAAAAATCAATCGAAGCCTGGTACCGCAGCCAGGCTCAGGAGTATATTCAAGAACGAATTACATACTACCAAACCCTGCTGGGGGTCAAGCCAGTCAGGGTAAAAATAAAGAATCAGCAGAAGAGATGGGGCAGCTGCAGCTCTTTAGGCAATCTTAACTTCAACTGGAGAGCGGTTATGGCTCCAGAACCTGTCATGGACTACCTCATCGTCCATGAACTATGTCACCTGGTCCATCCTAACCATTCCAAAGCCTTCTGGCATCTGGTTTCAGCCATAATTCCTGACTATAAAGAAAGGCGCGACTGGTTGAAGAAGAATGGGGGACAGTTGTTTATATAATTTCTACACCAAAGATAATGGAATTGGCCTGGGCCTGGCTATCACTATAGCATCGCAGCCCGTCACAAAGCCAGGATCGATTTTCGAACCCAGTTGCGAGGGAACCACTTTTAAGGGATATTTTCCTTACCTATATGACAGGCATAAGAACTCTATAACTGCTCGGGGTCAACCTCAATCTTTGGCTTCACTGCAAATCCCGGGTTAGTGGTAAGAAACACTCCGCCCAGGACAAAAACCGCCCCAATAAGTTGATGGACAGAAATCATCTCGTCTAGAAGCATAGAAGCAGATAACACAGTAAATACAGGCACTAAATTCATAAATATGGATGCCCGGCTGGGCCCTATAATACTGACTCCTTTAAGCCAGGCCACGAGAGCAATAACTGCCACGACAATAACATAGAAGATGGCAGCTGCCGTTTCCCAGGAAATTGAATAAAATGAGTTGGCATGGTGTTGTACTGCTCCAAAGGGTATGAAGTAAATCGCCGCAAACAGTGTTGCGTAAGCGGTAACATATAAAGCAGAATATTCTAAAGTAGGTCTCCTTCCATAAATGGTATAAAGCGCCCAGCAGGCAGCTGCCAGCAGCATCATTATATCACCGACGTTGAATTTCAAGGAATCGATTACCGTCCACGATCCATTAGTAATTACCCACCCGACGCCCAAAAAGGAGATTATTACTCCTGATAGCTGGACGACACTTAGCCTTTCCTTGATTATTATCCTGGAAAGCAAAATCGTTAAGATAGGTATGGTGCCATTTATCAACGAACCGTTAATAGCAGTTGTATATTTAAGGCCGGTGTACTGGAGAACGTTAAAGCCAAATATCCCTACGAATCCTAGCAGGGCGAGTATCTTGATATTGTTTCGGCTTAGTGATTGCCCCCCGGTAATACGAAGCACCACCAGTAATATCGCTGCCGCCAGGACGGTTCTCACCGTAACAACTACCAGATGGGGCATGGCCTGAACTACATAGCGAACCGCAGCCCAGTTGCCTCCCCAGAGGATAACCGCAATTAACAGGCATATATATGCCAATAAATTGTTGTTTTTGTTGCTCAACCTAAAATTCTTCCTTACTGTTAATTACTATCTTTGCCATAGCCATACCGCTGTGCCTAAAAATCATGATCCCTGGTAATGTTATTAGCTCTTTTCCAGGTAATAGATCATAAAGGGACTTTTCTCGGAATCAAAACTCCCCCTGTAATAATCACCATATAACTTTTGCACCTTAAAACCTGCCCGGTCGGCCAAATACTCAAACTTCTCTTTTTCTACCAGGCTAAAGGCAATGCCGATTTGGCGATCCAACAGCTTTTCCCCATTTTTGTTGTTGATCGTATAGTGCTGGGTGCCTCTTATTAGACTGTGAACGGGATCTATAGTTTCCTCTGAATATAGAACAAGGATTTGATCGTTCGGCAGATGGAATTCCCCACGCAAAACCTTTTCTCCTGAAACCAAACGAGTTCTCTGGGCAGGATTATGCAATGTGCATAGGAATACCCCATTGTTGGTCAGGTGGGCATGTATTCTTTTCAAAGCAGCAACCTGTTTTTGCTCCCCGATCAATTCCATGAAAGAGTGAAAAGGGATGAAAATATTTTCAAACCTGCTGCCCAGATCCATATTGCATATATCTGCTTCTACCAAACGAGCCTGCAGTTTGTTCTTGACTAGTTTATCCCGGAATCGCTCCAGCATTTTGGCAGAGTAATCCACACAGGTCAATGAAACACCTTGTTTAATGAGGGGTATGGAGACTCGTCCCGTCCCGCACATTAGCTCCAGAACATTACCCTTTTGGTTCATGTATTCTTCCAGATAAAAGGGGATATCAATCTCCGTTTCTACATAATAATCGTAAATGTCTGCAACATCATCAAAGTCGATCGGTTTCTCCACCAAATCTCACCTCCGTTATCACTGTTTCCCATATTTAACATATCATAGTAGTGCTAATATATAATATAGACATTAATATAATATAGACA
>LNQE01001858.1_pt1 | contig 31233 bp, 34 predicted proteins | sample 603111 | NCBI WGS metagenome assembly LNQE01 (sample SAMN04260313, study PRJNA301899) | hydrocarbon metagenome | isolation source: hydrocarbon-contaminated ditch | place: Germany: Bremen | collected 1998
GGCTAATAGTATATAATATACAGTTTCTGTTAAGGGTAGATTCTTATCCCGACGCATAACTGTCCTCCCCATAATAAACGACATATACAGCACAACTGTATAGTCTAACTATATACATTTGTACTGTATATGTCAATATAGAAAAGATGATCTTTTTAAGTATGACATAATAGATCAAAATAGTGGCTTGCCCCATTATTCTAATTAATTATTAATTCCTTGCCTGAGTGCTTCATCAGTTCAGTTGACACGTGATCGGCTTCGCAAGCAACCACATTTCCGAATTTTTTATATACAAACATAAAAATGCTGGAGACACGATTCCTTGCCCCAGCTTTTTATGAACATATTATATTAAATCTTTCGTTATCCAAACATGGCCAGAAGAAAGCCCGCAGCCACTGCCGATCCTATAACCCCCGCAACATTAGGACCCATGGCATGCATGAGCAGATGGTTTTCTGGATTGGCCTTTTGGCCTTCCACCTGGGATACCCTGGCAGCCATTGGAACTGCAGAAACACCTGCTGAACCGATGAGAGGATTTATTTTGCCGCCGGACAGGAAACACATCAGTTTGCCCAATAGCAATCCGCCTATAGTGCTAAACATGAACGCCATCAATCCTAAAGCGATGATCTTCAGAGTTTCAGGCCTTAAGAATGTTTCGGCAACAGCCGTAGCACCTACGGTAGTTCCAAGGAAAATAGTCACGATATTGATCAGTGCATTTTGCGCAGTATAACTTAGCCTTTCCACAACACCGGATTCCTTGAATAGGTTACCCAGCATAAGCATTCCGATAAGGGGTGCAACAGCGGGAAGCAGCATGCAAACCAGAATAGTTGCAAGTATAGGAAACACGATTCGTTCAAGCTTGGAAACTTCTCTAAGCTGTACCATTTCAATTTCCCTTTCCTTTTTCGTGGTGAGCCACCGCATGATAGGCGGTTGAATCATAGGAATAAGGGCCATATAAGAATATGCTGCAATGGCGATGGCCGGAAGCAAGTGTGGCGCCAGCTTGGTGCTGAGGAAGATGGCAGTTGGGCCGTCAGCACCGCCAATGATCCCAATAGACGCAGCTTCTTTAGGATCGAAGCCCAGGGCGATCGCAACAATAAAGGCGACGTAAATACCCAGCTGTGCGGCCGCACCCAGAAATAAGCTGGAAGGCCTTGCGATCAGGGGAGCAAAATCTGTCATAGCGCCAATACCCAGAAATATCAGGGAAGGATAAATTCCTAATTTCACTCCCTGATAAATATAATAAAGAAGCCCTCCTGGTCCGGAATGGTCATCAAGCGGCGCTGCCATGAGATTGGTCATAGGCAGATTCGCCAGAAGCACACCGAAGGCGATAGGCAAAAGCAGCAAAGGTTCATATTTTTTTACGATTGCCATATAAATCAGAATACCTGATACACAGATCATCACCAGCTGCTGCCAGGTCATGGCCGGAAAACCAGAAGTGTTCCATATTTTTAATAGTGTGTCAACTAAAGAGAAAGACATTATTATTCCCCCCACTACTGCAGCGCAAGAAGGATGTCACCTGTTGATACAGACGCTCCTTTAGCAACGATAATCTGAGAAACTACTCCATCTCTTGGAGCTTTGATCTGGGTTTCCATTTTCATTGCTTCAAGAATAAACAAAACATCACCCTTGTTAACTGAAGCACCTTGATGAACTTTCACATCAAGGATGGTACCCGGCAGGGGAGATTTCAGCGGCTCGCCAGAGACAGTATTAGCCTGAACTATTGGCGCAGCAGGTGTCACAGGAGCAGCAGATACGGGTACAGATTCCTGGACAGGGACTACGGCCGCTTGAGTAGTCTTCACGATACTTGCTTGCCCTTTTTCTACTTCAACTTCATAATTCTTACCATTGATTGTAACAATGTATTTCATTCCTATTACCCCCCATTAGTAGGATTTATATGTTCTAGTCAATTGCCTTGATCATCTTGAATTGCAGCTCGGATAGAGGTATTTGGGACTCATGGCTGACAATGGCCATAATCATTGCAGCCGTTTTTTCATCAACACCCAAAAGCTTCAATTCACCTGCAGACCATCCTTCAGCAACTATTTCGGGCACTTCTGCTGTAAATGCCTTTTCTGCCCCAGTCGGGACATTTCTTATATCTGTTCCTTTGGTCGCGGTTGCATATCCCAGAACCACAGTCTGAAGCTGTATAAAAACGCTCAGCACGATCAGTACGAAAAACACAATAGCGAAACCGATCAGGGATACCATCAAGCTATCCACTAAAGTCATAGACACACACCCTCCTTTAGATTTTCGTTATGGTATAATTTACCTTTAAAGTAGCGCTTTCTTCTCTATTTTGGAAGAATTTTTCAGCAACCGGTGGAAAGATGATATATGAAAGTACATCTTCATCGTTTTTTGCCATGCTGCCAATCTCTTTCTTTGCCTTTTCAAATTCAGGCTCCAGGGTATCTGCAAATCTCCTGGTCATAGGCTCTTCATCTCCCAGAACTTGTTTTACCAGCTCTGCATCCACTTCACCTGGGGCCTTGCCATATTCACCTTTCAAATAAGACTTTACTTCCGTTGATATGCTCTCGTATCGGTTTCCCAGCAGCACATTGGTAGTGGCCTGAACACCAACTATTTGGCTCATAGGAGTCACCAGGGGAGGGTATCCCAAATCTTTTCTGACTCGGGGAATTTCCTGCAGCACTTCTGCCAGCCGGTCCAAAGAATTATTCTGCTTCAACTGTGAAATGAGATTGGAAAGCATTCCTCCCGGCACCTGATAAACAAGGGCATCTGTCTCTGAACCGAGCACATATGGATCCAGTACACCGGATTGAAGAAACTTATCCTTGACAGGTTTGAAGAAATCGTTGATTTCCTTAAGAATGTCTTCGTTGAGTCCTGTTTCATAGCCTGCCTGTTTTAATGCGAAATGCAAGGATTCAGTAGCAGGTTGGGATGTTCCGCCGGAGAAAGCGGAAATGGCACAGTCGATGACATCACAGCCAGCTTCAACGGCCTTGAAATAAGTGATTGGCCCCAGACCTGTGGTAGAATGGGTATGAAGTACAATCGGCTTTTTGACGGTTTCCTTCAATGCCTTGATCAGATCGTAGGCTTCCTGAGGCCCCATGATGCCCGACATATCCTTGATGCAGATGGAGTCTACGCCCATCTCTTCCAGCTGTTTTCCCAACTTCACATAGTTTTCAAGATTATGAATGGGGCTTATGGTATAGCAAATGGTTCCCTGGGCATGACCCCCGCTTTTCAAAGTCTGATCCACAGCCACTTCGATATTTCTAAAATCGTTAAGGGCATCAAAGATTCTCATGATATCGATTCCATTTTGAATGGCATGTTCGACAAACTTCCTGACCACATCATCCGGATAATGCTTATAGGCGATGAGGTTCTGGCCCCGCAGAAGCATCTGGAGCCTGGTCTTCTTGATCTTTGATTTAATCTTTCTAAGTCTTTCCCAGGGATCCTCATTCAAGTACCTGAGACAGGAATCATACGTTGCTCCACCCCAGCATTCAACTGAATGGTATCCAGCATTGTCGATTTTTTCAAGAATGCCTTCAAAATCACTGAAAGGCAATCTTGTTGCAATCAAAGATTGGTTGGCGTCTCTTAAGACAGTTTCTGTTATATTTACCTTCATAACCCCACTCCACTCTGCATTATTTTTATATTAATTAGGGTTTGCCTAAACAGCAAATAAATGGTATTAAAATCCAGGTGTATCCACCCCAGAGTAAAATCAATCTGATGTTACTGATTGAAATCCAGACTCTACGTCCCAGGTCCAAACAGTATCAAATATCAGATACTGTTTGATAGCTTTGCACCAAAATCTACCTCAGCCGGTTTTGCCACGAACGATTGAACTGCCAACGGGCATATGCAAACTCACGATTCGATCCTCTTGTTCCGGAAATACGTCATGAGGGATGCAGCAAAGGCAGCTTCCTTAACCAAGGACAACAACCCAATGAAGAATTGCATATAAAGACTTCCTGTGAATCCTATGGTATCTAGATCCAACACGGATGTTATGGTTTATATGAGGAGTGCTCCCAGCACCAATCAACAGGATAGGCAGCTTGCCTTTTCGGGAATTAAAGTTTTTGGCATGTTCCCTGTCCACTTGGTACCAGGGGAATGTGGAACTAAGTGACACCATTGCGGATCCAATTCACCGCTAAATGGTTTAAGAAAATCGTGTGGAAATGTGCTCTGTTATTCCGTACTTTTTTCAAGACACACTCCAAGTACAGGTTATTATATGAAAAATTACTGTTTCCATGTTCTATTTATACCTGTAACGCCTTCAAACCTGTTATGTATGCAGGTTCCAGCTTCGTTCAGCAAATCCTTAAAAATCATTTTGACATAAAAAATGATCCGCCCCTGGTAACCCACTCATCAACTTCACTGATTTTTAATTCCCAACCTGCCTAATTGTGTGCAGGCATTTGTTTTCTTGCTATCCAGCTATAAGTTTTATCCTTGCTAACTCAAGTGTTCGGCAATCTCCATTAACGCATCCAATTTTCAGTTGTTAGTTCTCCAGGCTGAGAACCCCTTTCGAAATATACAGAATATATTTTATCAATATATTCTGTATTTGTATACGATTTGAGCATGTATACACATGCTGTATTTCCTTCCAATTAAATTGTTGTCATATTTATGACGTTAATTTATTCCTTCATACTTTCCTTGTAACCGTCAAACAATCCCCACCTTGCTTAAAACAAGATGGGGATATTTCTGTTTGCATCTTACAGGTCTGTATAGTTTGCTCTTGTGTTATTATACATAAGCCTTTTATTCGACTTGCTGTTATACTTTACCTTTAGGGAAAACTTAAGTATATTGTATTCTCCGCTCAGGCACACATGCACTGGCTTGCTCAAATGAGATCTCTTCTACTGTAGAAACCATAAGTCAGATAAATGGATACAGCAGTAATAGCTGCAGCAATCAGTACATATAGCTGGCTGATACCTTCATTGATGACTGCCCGGACAGTAAAGTACCGAAAAGGCGATAGGAAATTCAAATGGTCAACACTGCCAAGATATTCTAAAATCACCGCAATAACAAATGATGCTAAAACAATAAGGAGGGACGCACTAACCCCTGCTTTATATTTCCTGAACAAAGCGGTACATAAGAGGCCCAACCCCAGAAATACCAGCTGAGTAAGAAACATACCCAACATGGTGATAGAAACAATGCTGAAAATAGACGCTCCGTCAAATAGAGGCAACAGTATACCGATTGTAAACAGCCACGTGCCCAATGCCATGATGGATACATGAAACACCCCGACTAATATTTTGGCAGTAATAATGTCGCTTCTTTTATATGGCTTGGCAAAAAGAAACTCCGATGTTTTGTCTCTTTCCTCTTTGGCAATTATGGTCGCTCCAACAAAAGCAGCGTGTGTGAATATTAATAGGGAGTACCAGAAATACATGGTAATATAGTAGTCAAGAGGCTGCTGGAAAGTCAATCCTTCCACTCCAAACATAATCCTTACTATCTTGGGCAGCATCTCAAAAGTTGGCATGATTGATTCCATGTTTTGTGACATCATTGGATATTCTGCAGCACCCATACCGGCTGTTAATAGAATGGCAGTCAGCCATATAAAAAGGCCTTTTCGGGTAAGCTTTAAATCTTTCCAAAAAATCGTCCCCATATTTGTTCCCTCCTATGAAGTCAGCATCACATCTTTTTTACAAAAGACCTGATGCCCTGTAATTGTAAAGATCAGTAATAATGCAACAAACATAATCATATAGCCAGAACTATATCCATTATTAAGAATTATCCGTGTACCATCAAAATAAATATATGGTGAAAAATATCCTACGAGCAAAATACCCATCTTGCGCGAGAAACCTCCCAGGAGGTAAGTTGCAAAAGCAACTCCTACAGCTATTGCAATAGGGGTTCGGATATGCGGAAAAACGACTCCAACCAGCATTCCCAATGTGAGAAAAAGAAGCTGCATAAATATTATACTGACGGCAATCAATGCAAATGGAAGAATATCAAAATTTCCTTCAGTTCCCCTTACCATTCCTGCCCATGATGCAATAAAATAAGCAATTCCAATGATAAAAACAGCACTGGCTGCAGCCAGTAATTTGGACACAAATATTTTCGACCGCCTATGAGGCCTGGTGAACAGAAAGTCTGTTGTTCCATACATGTATTCTTTAGTTATAATGCCAAGTCCAAGGTTCATTCCATTGATTGCACTGGCCATCAGCACAAACACAGTCAAAAATGAATATGCCCCAATGGGAGTTGACAGGATTTCAATGTTGGTTCCGATAACATCGAAGAAACTATTACCGGTAAATTCCCCCGGGGCCGCCATTGCCCCGGCGTTGCTTAACATCTCAATATATACTGGCAGCATGAAGAATATACACACGGCTAGAGCAGCCGACCATATTACTATTGAACCTTTTAATTGTTTCATTTCATATTTAAAAATTGTCATGTCTTCACCTCCTAACGATAGTAATGAAGAAATATTTCTTCCAGGGACGGCTCCTCTATAAACACATCACTTACCTCTAGCTGGTATATCATTTCTACAATTGCCGCTACATCTCCCCCGAAAATAAAAGATGCGCTATTTCCTGTTTGCTGATAATCAGCTATATTATCCATTTTAAAATATCCTTCAGGGATACTCTCTTTTGCTGTCAATTCAACTTTTTTGTAACCGTATTTGCGAAGCTCAATAATCTTCTGAATATCAATGATACGGCCTTCTTTAATTATGGCCACTTTATGGCAAATTTTTTGAATCTCACTTAGCACATGAGAGGAAAACAAAATAGTTACTCCTTTTTGGTTTTCCTCTTTAAGTATCGCAAAAAATTCCTGCTTCATGAGCGGGTCCAGGCCACTGGTTGGTTCGTCAAGGATGATCAGCCTGGGCGAATGTGATAGAGCCGCAACGATCCCCACCTTTTTCTTATTGCCGAAGGAAAGATCAGTAATTTTGCGGTTCACATCAAGCTTCATCCTCTCTACCAGCTCAGATATGCGTGCATCACAATCCTTTTGATAAAGGTCAGCTGAGTATTTAAGCAGTTCCTTCACCTTCATCTTCTCATAATAGAATGTTTCAGAAGGCAGGTAACCAACTTCCTTGGCAATCTGATGAGCTTCCTTGATGCAATCCTTCCCGAAGATAGTGGCACTGCCGGAAGTGGGGTGAATAAGAGCGAGTAGTGTTCGTATGGTAGTTGTTTTGCCTGCCCCATTAGGTCCGATAAAACCAAAAATATCGGCTTCCTCCACGTTAAAGCTTACATCTTCAATGCCTCGGTGTTTTCCATAGAATTTTGAAAGGTTATTAATTTCAATAACATTTTTATTCATGCAAATCTTCCTCACCTTTCTTATTTACCCAAGTTTCGCACTTCACAGTACGATAACGGCTAGTGGCTGGTGGGCAAGTGCGAAAATTAATTATTTACTTATAAAGCAGCTTGCGCAGCAGTTCCACGTATTCTTCAAATTCTTTGAAGAATACGTCATAATGGACTTGATATGCTTCCAGGTCATCACCATATCGAAGCAGACTGTCGGAAAAACCGCTCATCGTCCACAGAACTACATTTTGAGCCTTTTCCTGGTCAATATCCTCCCTGAACAATGACTTGTCAGAGATTTTGAGGATTTGCTGGAGAAGTGTCTTATTCGACTCAGGCAAATCCCTGGGCAAACCCTCCGGGAATACCTCACCCAGCGAGAAATACGCTTTCCCTATAAATCTATATACTAATGGATACTGAAATGTCATATCCATTGCCAGCTTAGATACCACAGTAATGTTTATCAGAAAGTCTCTGCTGCTCAAAATAACCTTTGAATATTCGGTGTTAACGATTTCACTGCAATATTTCAGTAAAAATAGGAACAATCCCCTTTTCGAGCCGAAATAGTGAAAGATCAATCCCTTTGATATACCAGCCTCTTTGGCTATCTCATCTGTATTTGCCATACCGTAGCCTTTGGAAAATTCTTTTAACGCAGCTGTAATTACTCGCTCGCGCTTTTCCATCTCCATGGTCATAATTTTGTGATCTTTAAGTTCATATTCGCAGATAAACTCGGCGTCTTTATCCCTTCTAACGATTCAAATCACCTCCAAGTCCAGCAAATTCAGATTCCATTGACTTGTTAGTCAATGTTACAACTAGAGCATACTGTCTATTGACTTGAAAGTCAATAGACAGTATGCTCTGAGCAGCTTAATATTAAGAAATCTAATAAGACAGACCCAAATGACAATTACTTCAGCCGGTCATAGTTGTTTGCTATATCAATTTCCCACTTAATGGTCCGTTCCATCCAGAGGCTTATTGATCCCATTATTGATGCCAAATCATATCTAACTTTCTTTACCTGAATAGGAGGTTGCATATATAGATGGACGCTATAAACCCGGTTATATCGGCTGTAAGTCCAGTGACTATTGAATAACCGTATTTCTTTATTCCTACCGAGCCAAAATATACCGTTAGGATGAAGAAGGTAGTATCTGTTGTTCCCTGCATGACAGATGCCAATCTGCCGATGAATGAGTCCGGTCCATAAACCCGCATCAGATCGGTGGCCATCCCCAGGACCGCACTTCCTGACATGGGGCGCATAATAGCCAGAGGCAGGACTTCAGAGGGGGCACCGATCCGTGATGTTAATGGTTCCAAGATCATGCCCAGATAATCCATCGCTCCGGAAGCACGAAACACTGATATTGCTACCATCATCCCTACCAGGAAGGGTATTATTTTAACCGCCGTCTTAAAGCCGTCTTCAGCTCCTTCAACAAAGGCTTCATATACCGGTACCTTTTTAAGATACCCGTATATGGGAACCGCAAGCAGTAAGACCGGTATGGCCCATTTAGATATCAGATTTAATACTGCATGAAGCATCTTATCTTTTCCTCCAACGGCTCCTGGTCCTAAACCAGTAATCCAGGGAAACGGCAATGACCATGCTAAGAGCGGTAGAAAAGATACATGCACCGACTATTTCAGTAGGATTGGCGGAATCGAAGGATAGGCGCACAGCTATGATGGTAGCAGGAATCAAAGTTATACAGGAGGTATTCAAGGCCAGAAATGTGCACATGGCTTCTGACGCCTCATCAGACTCCCTGTTCAACTCCTGCAGTTCCTGCATAGCTTTCATTCCAAAGGGGGTAGCAGCATTGCCCAATCCCAGCATATTCGCGCTCAGATTTAAAATAATAGTTCCCATAGCCGGATGGTGGGATGGTACGCTGGGAAAAAGCCTGACCGTTATTGGTCTTAACAGCCTGGCCAGACTCTGCACCAGACCTCCTGCTTCAGCGATCTTCATGATACCCAGCCATAAAGCCATGACTCCAACTAAATCAAAACACACCTCAACTGCCCCCTTGGCAGCGCCCAGTGCTGCCTCCGTAACTACTTCAATGTTGCCATTAATCGCTGCTACCACTATTCCTGAGGCCAGGAGCAGCAGCCATATTACATTCAGCACATTCATCCCTCCCGCAAAGGCTTTCCCTCAATTGAAGGGTATGTCTGTACACAAAAAAATAGAACCGTTCGATATGACCCGAACCGTTCTGACAGAACCGTGCCAGGTACTAACTTTATTAACTAATTCTGAAAATTACCCGATGAATAAGTTAATAAGTTAGTGCCTGGCACCGAAATAATAGTTATTGGTGATCAGATTGCTTATTAGAGTGCTGGGGGAAAAGGTGTTCCAATTTATCAACCACCTGCGGTACGATGTCAATCAAGCGCTCGGCCAGCATATTTCCTGAAGTTGATATTAATCTAACATCATTCATTCTCACAACCAGAAACCCTACTGGCTTCACTGAAACCCCGGCACCGCTGCCGCCTGCAAAGGGAAGGGCCTGGCTTTTGCCTCCGGTACTGCCGCTGGCATCATATTCTCCGCCGCCAGCAGCAAATCCGCAGGCTACCTGGGATACAGGTATGATGACAGTTCCATCATTGGTCTCTACCGCATCACCCACAACCGTATTGACGTCAACCATCTCTTTTATACTTTGCATGGCGGTATTCATCAAGCCTTCAATGGGATGGCTGGGGTTTTCCTGCCGTTGTGAATCCATTTATATACCTCCTGATTTTAAAGCAAATTATATGGATAACTATAAGCATAATATGTGCCATTCTGAGTTTAAATATACAGCTGAGATCGCTGTATACCCTCTGGTCATCAAAATCAGGCTCTACATTTACCATTACGGTTTTGGCAGTGCTCAAACAGGTCAAAGCACTGATTATAATACCTTTTATTGCCCACATACTCCCGCTGCTGAGTGCGGTATACATGGCATCTCCAGTACCGATGGTGGTATACCATTTAAATTCCTGGATATAAAGATGTTTAAAAAATACGGAGATGATTTTAAGGGATTGGTTTAACGGTAATTTGATGGGTGACGGTCTAGAATTCCGGGCTGCAGTTATTTTTGATATTACGAACTGCATCCCACCTGCTGGAAAACTCTGTTCCCGATGGATAAGGTCAAAAACACTTATCTGTACTTTTACCTGCCCATCACTGCTGTTATAGACCGCATATAGAGATACCTTAATGAAAAGATTCAAAAAGATGAAAATAATAAGTATCATCAATCCGGCATATAAATAAGGCATGGTATTTTCTCCTGTTTTTACCTATTGTGCCCACCGGATCACTGCTTATACCGCTAATCGTTATTCAAGCTTTCTTCTATGAGCGATTCAATGGATATAATTATTTTATACATCTCGTCATCTATTAGTAGATTTGCCCTTCCCAACGTGTAAGTAGGGCAATGCAGATTATAATCTATGATTTTCTTACATATTTTCTCAAGGTCACGGCGCTTTTCGGAAAAAAAGTAAGCCTTTTTGCTCTCATATCTGCTTATGGCCATTTTCTCGCGTTTGCTGCTTAAGATGATGGATGTATAGCGTTTGAAATACTCTACATCATTTTGGAGTTTCTCCCAGTCCCGGTCGATTTCTTTACCCAGTTCGATAAAATAAGGAGCAAAATCATTATCTTTTAAAATCTTATGAATCATCCTGACTTCTGGTGGTTCATAAGGATTTTCATCAAAAAGGAGTGGTTTGCCAGCCCCTTCCAGATTATCGAATTCGCCTCTTTCCATGGCCTTACGTATCTGATTTTCTACTAGGTCCTCGGTACTGCTCATATAGCGAGCTAATTTCTTTGATTTCTGCGCTTGTATTTTTATTTCTTCTTCGATGGATTTTTCCGTCATCATTGATCCTCCCCCACCGCTGGCAGGTCTTTCAAACTACTCAGGCCAAATATCCGCAAAAATTCGCTGCTGGTTATATACAATATAGGTTTTCCTGGCACCGATTTATAACCGTCTTCCTCGATCAATCCTTTGTCCAACAGACTAGCTAAGACACGTTCTGATTTTACCCCTCGTATGCTGTCTATCTCTGACCTGGTGACAGGCTGGCGATAGGCAACTATAGCCAGTGTCTCTGCAGCAGCAGGCGACAGTCTCTTCTGTGCTGTTTTGTCCATCCGGGCTAAAATATCTCCATAATCGGGCCGGGTGCACATCAAATATCCCTTATCCACCGCTACTATCTGTATTCCCCGTTTCAGTTTATTATACTCCCCCATTAATTCTTCAATAATTTCTTTTAAATCCACCAGAGGAACTTCCAGTATATCAACCAATTCATCCAGGGCCACCCGTTCACCTCGGACAAATAATACCGCTTCAACCGCAGCTTTTATCTCATCACGCATCAACATATATCGTCACCCGCCCGCAAATAAACTTTTATTTCCGAAAAGGAGCTTTCCTGCACCGCAGCTACCTGCCCGAGACGAATCAATTCCAGCAAAGCTAGAAACAAAGCCATTACCTCTCGTCTCCTCTTGGCTCCAGCAAAGAACTCATGAAAATCCAGCCCGCCCGGGTAAAGGTTTAACCGCTCCAGTATTTCTTCCATCATACTTTCTACATTAGCATCTCCTTCCGGAATTTGAAAGGGTTCTATACTTTCTTCCGGGATACTGTTTATAACCTTGCTATAGGCCCGGACCAACGCCTTTAAGTCCGCTGCAATTTCTACATTCTCTGTCACTGCTTCGTCCGCAGTTCGGTAAAATATACGAGCGAAATCTTCAGTCTGTCTTGACATGAGATATTCTGCAGCTTTCTTATAACGCCGATATTCTATCAGCTTTTTTACCAGCTCTTCCCGTGGATCAACCATATCTTCTTCTAATTCTTCATCATTAACAGGCAGAAGCATTCTAGATTTGAGATTGAGCAAATAAGAAGCCATACTCAGGAAATCACCCAATTTATCCAAATCAAAGTCTCCGGTAGCGTGCAGGTAAGTCAGATACTGTTCAGTAATATTAGCTATCGGAATATCATAAATATCTATTTCATTTCTATCAATCAGATATAGCAAAAGATCCAGTGGACCATGGAAAGCGTCCAGATCGACCACATAAGTCATTTGATCACCAACTCACTTTTAAAAAACCACACCATATAATACACCATACAAAAAATTGGCTACCGGTATAAATATCTTAGATGCTGCCCCGGTAATTATCAGCAGCAACAGCAAGAGGGGACCGTACTGTTCCAGAGAGTACATCATTCGAGCACCGGAATCCGGGAGGAGCCCGGCAAGTATTTTTGAACCGTCTAAAGGCGGCAGGGGGATAAGGTTAAAAGCCGCCAGAATAATATTTATCTGGATCAAAGGGAGTAGAAGAGTCGCTGTGATTCCCCCCCATTCAGAAAACTGATAGGGTAATAGCAATCTCAAGAGAATCAGGCCGATAAAGGCCAAGAGCAGGTTCATCATTGGTCCGGCCAATGATACCAGCATCATCCCCTTCTTGTACCCTACTTCTTTAAATTTAGCAGGATTTACCTGTACCGGCTTAGCCCAGCCAAAATGAAATATGAACAGCATAGCAAACCCTACCCAGTCTATATGCGGCAGGGGGTTAAGAGTCAGTCGGCCCTGGTAATAAGGAGTGTCATCCCCTAATAAATCGGCTACTTTGCCATGAGCATATTCATGAAAAGTCAAAGCAATAAGTATGGCCGGCAGGGCTACCAGCATATTAGTTATGTTCATTTAGATATTCTTCCTCCTCGAGCATATTCTGCAGGGCAATCAATTCTTCTTCTCTAGTCTTGATTTTACCGTCAAGTTTCATCTTATACAACTTCGCCAATAAAGTGCTATAAATGGGACCTGGCTTTAATCCCATTTCCTTTAATTGCTCTCCATTGATTTCCAGCTTGACTTCACTTTTTACATCCAGGTAACTGACGACTTTTTTCCAGGTATTCTCATCTTTGATGCAGCGCAGCAGACAGATGATTCCTTCCTGGGTCCAGTTGCCAATCTTGTCATCTATGACACTGGCAGGCAAATATTCCTGCGAGGAGAAATATCCGGCCAATTCCGGGGCCTGGAATGATTCCTCCACTGATTTAGCTATCTCGCGGGAAGTGAAAAATCTCTGAATTGCTGCCAGAGCTGTTTCTTTATCAAGATTAGAAAGCATAAGCATCAGGTATATGAGCCATGTTTTTATTTTTGTCAGCTGATATCTTTCATTCCACCAGACGTTTATCACCGGGACCCGGCGCAGCTCAGTCCAATCCAGAAGGTTCAGATCGATTTCCGGGAATATATAAGCCCATACCCCTATCTCTTTCATCCTTTCCAATGATGGAACCGGATCCTTTTCGTCCAGAATTAGCATTAGTTCATGCATTATGCGTGAATAAGACAACTTATCCAGCAGCCGACGTGCAACAGCATCCCTCGCAAACCTCAAAGTATCGGGTTCTATATTGAATTTGTATCTCTGTTCAAAACGAATGGCTCTAAGAATCCTGGTGGGATCTTCCACAAAACTAAGGTTATATAATATCTTAATATGGCCTTTTTCCAGGTCTTTTCGGCCTCCAAAGAAATCTATCAGATCCCCGAATTTATCAGGATTTAATGCTAATGCCAGAGTATTTATAGTGAAATCCCTTCTATATAAATCCTCTCTGATCGAGGCCCTCTCCACACTGGGCAGGGCCGCCGGAAACTCGTAGTATTCAGTCCGAGCGGTTGCTACATCAACTTTTAACCCATCTGGCAATATTACTACAGCGGTCTTGAACCGTTCATGGATCCTTGCTTTTCCACCTAATCTATCAGCCAGTTTTTTTGCGAGAACGATGCCATCCCCTTCAACAACAAGATCCACATCGAAATTAGGCAGTCTTAGGAAAAGATCTCTTACAAAGCCGCCTACACAGTAGACCTTGCCCCCCAGTTCTTCTGCTACCTGCCCGGCCAGTCTCAAGGTAGATAGTATCCTTACTGGCAGTCGGTCCTGCATCAGATTCAAACAATTCTCCTCCTGCGTTATGCTGGGAGAGTAAAGTATTTCGTGGTCTTCTGGATATTGGTCACCATGCAGCGTCCTAAGTACATCTGTGCGTGATACGATCCCAAACAATCTGCCATTCTCAACTATAGGCAACCTTCCGATATCGTATTCAACCATGAGTTTTTGAATTTCATTTACCGGAGTGTCTGGCGTTGCGGTCCAAACCCCACTGGTCATGAATCCTTTTACTGGTGCATGAGCAAGTTCATGAATTCTAGCTTTTTCCACATCACGCCTAGAAATTACCCCAATCATTTTATCTCCCTCTATCACCGGCATTCCAGTATGGCCATATCGCAACATAGTCTTACCAGCTTCTTCCATACTTATATCTCCGGACAGAGTTTTGACAGGGCTGGACATGATGTCACGGGCCAGGAGACCTGGTTTAGCTTTATTTTCGGTTTCGATAATAATAGTATTAATGATCCGCTCTATGTCCTGGTCTTTAACTGTTGCTGAAGCGGCCTTGGCGTGCCCCCGACCAGATAACTTGTGGAGCACCTCATTAACATTGATGTTATTACTGCGGCTTCTCCCTACTATATAAGTCTTTCCTTTCATAGCTGCTACTACAAAGGCTACTTCTCCATTTTCTACTTCCAGTAGTCGGTGGGTCAAGGCATCCAGACCTTGTATGAACTCTTTCGTGGAGGTATGGGAAATGACTATTTCTGTATTTTTAATATTATAGTGCCTGGTATTCTTTAATAGATCCTGTAGAAGCTGCCTTTGTTCGCCGGAGAAGGACTGCTCCATGAAATTGGCTACTACTGAAAGGTTAGCACCCATTTCCAGCAGGTAGGCGGCCGCTTCAATATCCCGGGGAGTAGTGGAAGTAAACAGCAGGCTTCCGGTATCCTCATAAATACCCAGGGCCAGTATAGTAGCATCAAATGCACTTACAGGCTTATTCTGCCTTTTAATTTCTTCTACCAGTATGGTAGTAGCAGCCCCTACTTTGTGTATTTCCACAATGTCTCCAGTCAGGTCATCTTCGGCCCCTGGATGATGATCGAAAATATAGAACTCCATGTTTTCCCGGGCGGCAATATTTTTAAGGTGTCCCAACCGGTTTATGTTGGCGGTATCCACCACTATTATACGCTCGATAAGGTCTAAATCCAGCTCTTTAGGCGTTTTTATGTTTATCAAGTCTTTATATAAAGCCATAAATTTCTTGACATGCCTGGACAAAGTCCCAGAAAATACCTTTATAGCCGAAGGATATAAGATTCCGGCGGCTACCATGGAAGCCAGGCCATCAAAATCCAGGGCATTATGCGAAGTTATGATGTTCAATTGAATATTCCTCCTCAAAGTTATAAGAATTATACCACACCTGCCATCATAGTAGCACTCGCCGCTCAGGAGCAGATTATCAATATTATAGTTGAGGTATGGGGTTTTTCAAGTTATTTTAGTATGCTATTCTATCAATCGATTCAATTTCAAAGATTCGCTTGATGGTCATCAGCCTCTGAAACTAATATTGCATCAGGACTAAGTTATTCTTTATAATAATGAAATACATATATTGCAGGGGAGGAATGACGAAGTGTACGAAAAATACGAAAAGTATACGGTTCACCAGATTGAGCCCCATATCTTTGAAGTATCAGGAGAATGGAAAGATGATATCCATGATCTGAAGACCCGGATATTAATCAACATATATACTTTTAAGATTACAGCGGCAGAAGCCAGCGGAGGGGGGGTTCCTTTTGAGATATGTCATCAAGGGATAGGTAGAATCGGGGATATTATTGGAGCAAATATAGGCCCTGGATTCAGCCGGATAGTCCGGAGCAAAATCATGGGGCCTGAAGGATGTACCCACCTGGGGGAACTGATACTGGGAACGGTAAAAGCCTTTATCCAAGCTGCTTCCCGGTCGATGCCAGATAAAAAGCATGAAGCATTATATGCAGCTCGCTGGGATGAATGGATGAGCAACTATTCTGACCAGTGCGTCTATTTTTCGCAAGCTGATGTATCCCGTGCAGAAATTGAAAATGCAATTATAAAAGGCCGGCAACGGAGTTAATAATCTTCTGTTATTGGATTGAATTCTCCGCTGCAAACACAGCCTGCCATTTTATCGACTTTGTCGACAACCTGAGCATCCGGTTTTAATGGATGCTTTCTTTATTTATTTATTCTGTTCATGTGCGGCAGCTGCAGCTTCGACACCTGCTTGACTGACCGCACTTTGCTCTTTGGATTGTTCCAGACTTTTATTCATCTTTTCCAGCTTATTGTTGCTGGCTCTTAATTCTCTTATGGTCTTGGCTATCTTAAAATAGCGAAAGGTGTCCAACATAAAGGTAATAAATGCCCCGGATATGACGGCCAGCATAATTATTAGTCCCAATTGTAGCTCGGGAGAATTCCAGCCCAGAAATTGTACAACTACCAGAGTAGGGTTCTGAAATATAAAGACTGCAATGACTATCAAACAGACCAGCGCAAGAAACAGAAATATCTGCATATACCGTACCTTCTTTCGTTATAACTTGTCACATATTTAAATTATATGACCAGATATTTTATTATACAAACATTTTTTCATGACTGCATCTCTACCGCCGGCTCGACATGAATTAAGACGGTGGAGTATATGACCTCATTCTGTATCCGGTTTTCTATTATATCACAAAGGGCGTGGGCTTCCTGGATACTCATTTCTGGTTTAACCACCATATGCAGGTCAATGTGAATATCCCGGCCTGCCCTCCTGCTTCTCAAATCATGATATTCAATAAAACTCTCGCAAAATTCGCCCAGAACCGTAGTGACCACCTCTAAGGTATCTTCATCGGCTGCGGTATCCATAAGCGGCAAAAAGGCCTTTTTGGTTAAATCGTAGGCAGCTTTTATTATTAGGAGGGCTACCAATATAGCCACAATAGGATCGATAATCTGGTACCCGGTTATTTTGATCAGCAGCAATCCAATAAAGACGCCCAGTGATGTATAGACATCTGTACGGAGATGTATGCCATCTGCTTCCAGGGCTACTGAGTGCTGCTCTTTCCCTACCTTGAGAAGATAAGAGGATACTATAAAATTCAATAGAGCAGATATCCCCATAATAAAGATACCCCAGCCGGGCTCCATAATTTCTCCGCCATGTCTAAGTTTTTCTATGGCTTCAGAGATGATAAATCCAGCCGCTATAAATATCAGGAGTGCTTCGATAGTCCCGGCAATATTTTCAATCTTGCCATGCCCATAAGGGTGTTCCTTGTCAGGTGGTTTATCTGACTTTTTTACTGCAAAAAGGGCTATGAAGGATGCCAGCAAATCATTGGCGGAGTGAATCGCCTCCGATATTACACTTACCGACCCTATCATCAATCCGATGATTAACTTACCAACAGTAAGCACTATATTGCTGGCCACCGACAACCACGCTGCTCTGATTTTGATATCCATACTTCTTTTCCCCCCCTTGAATAAAAAGGGACTTCATTTATCAATGAAGTCCCACAGATGTTTCTGCTGCTCTCAAAGAGCCCGGCAGGTATGCCTGACTGTTATTCGTTTTCAATAGTATTTTACGATTTTAACATATATCTAATATTATGTCACCCTCCATTTTTTATGCCGTCTTTTTAATTTCATACCAGAGCGGGCTGGCGATAAATATGGAGCTGTAAGCCCCTATCACAAAGCCTATCAACATTGCGGCCACGAAGAATTTTATGGTCGCCCCGCCCAGCAAGAGTAATGCTATTAGTGTAAACGCCGATGTCAAGACGGTATTGATGGAGCGATTCAGAGTTTGCGTGATGCTCTTATTAAGAAGTTCTTCGTAATCCTGTCGTTTAGTCTTTTTCATGTTCTCCCGGACCCGGTCGAATATGACTATGGTATCGTTTATACTGTAACCAATAACAGTTAAAATAGCAGCAATAAAGGCGGTGCTTATCTCCCACTGCATTATGGAGAATACCCCCAGCACTACGAGAACATTGTGCAGTATGGCCAGGACTGCGGCTACCCCAAAAGTCCATTCGAAGCGCACAGTAATATATAGCAGCATTAATACTGCTGCTATTCCCAGGGCCAGGAAAGCATTGCGGGTCAATTCACTTCCAATTGTGGCTCCAACCGTATCTGAACTTAAAAATGTTACTTGCTCAAATTCTGTTTTCAGTGCTCCCATGATTTCGTTAGTTTTTTCCTGGGTCAGTACCTCGGTACGCACATAAAACTCATCACCGCTCTTCTGGACTTCGCTCCGATCAAGATCAAAATCAGACAGCACACTTCTCACTTCTGCTGAAGTCACTGAACTGCTAATCTTCACATGCAGTATCGAACCGCCTTTAAAATCAATACCCGTATTAAGCCCCTGAAAAATTAGGGAAAGCAATCCAGGTATGATTATTATCAAAGATATGATGTAAAATATTTTCCTCTTCTGTATTATCTGCATCCTGCTGCCCCCCCTCTATACCCCGTACAGTTTCTCGTTTTTACTCAGATTGGCGAGTAATACGAGCACATAACGGGTGAACGTTAACGCAACGGCTAGACTGGCAATTATACCTATGGACAGAGTAACTGCAAAACCCTTTATAGGTCCGGTGCCAAAGTACATGAGAACCATAGCAGTTATCAAGGTAGTAACATTGGCATCAAATATGGTCCAGAAAGCTCTCTTGAATCCCGAGTCTATGGCCGCTCGCAGGGTTTTCCCCATGCGCAGCTCTTCTTTTAGTCGTTCATATATTATGACATTGGCATCCACGGCCATTCCTATAGACAGGGCGAACCCGGCAATACCCGGCAAGGTTAGCACGGCCCCCAGCAGACTCATGGTTCCCAATACTATTACCCCATATAAGAGCAGTGATAGATCAGCTACCAGTCCAGGCAGACGATAAAAACCAACCATAAACAATAATACAGCTATAAGACCTATTATTCCGGCCTGGATACTCTTATCGAGGGATTCCGAACCCAGGGTCGGTCCGATGGATCTCTTCTCCATTATCTCAAAGCTAACCGGTAAAGCACCTGATCTTAATAGAATAGCTAGATCATTGGCTTCTTTAGCTGTAAAATTTCCTTCAATAACTGCGCTGCCATCGGTTATGGCAGTGCTTACTGTAGGAGCACTTATTATCTCCTGGTCTATAACGATAAGCAGCGGCTTGCCTACATTAGCGGTAGTTGCTGCGGCAAATAATTTGCTTCCTTCACTATCAAAGTCCAGCAGAACTTCACCCTTCTGGTTATCAGTTCTCACCCGCGCCTGGGCATTCTTAAGGTTCTTACCGGTCAACAGAACATTACCCTGTTCATCCCAGAACTCCAACTGGGCCGTGTTTTTTAGAATAGCGACGGCTGCCTCAGGATCATCTTCTCCAGCTATTTCAATAACTACTCGATCGTCTCCCTGGGGGTATAAGGTAGTCTCTTTGACTCCCAGACTATCGACACGTTCCCTTATTATACCTAATGCCTTTTGAATAGTGTCTTCCGTGACCTTTTCCCCTTCATTTTCCTGTGCCTGCAGTACTACTCTTAATCCACCTCTTAAATCCAGGCCTAACTTTATGGTGCTCAATATGGGTTGATAAGAAAAGTAAACTAACAAGCCCAAGACTGCTACTACAGCCACCAGAATAATACTGGATTTTGTCCGCACCAGTATTTCCCCCTTCCAACTATCTACTGTTTCGTTTATCTGCTTTATAGTAATTTAGCTCCATTAATTATTAACTCAAATTCACAACCGAGAAAGCCAGCCGCTCTACGACATAAGATCATGCGGTGCAGAAATATCTCAAAATAGTCCATTACCGGACATATCTCAGTGTCTATCTCTAGTTCCATAGTTATCAAATTATTTTCCGGATCTATATCCACAATAGAATACTGTACCGCATAATTAACCCGATCATGGATATCAAATGCCGCCAGGCCGGTATTTCTGACTCGATTTCTATGTACATGTGATTTGTCTGCCAGTATTAGGGCTGCTGCCACTGCATTGACCGGATGTCCCATGCCTTCATCGTGATTGCCAATAGCAGCACAGATTATGGCATTTTCATCCATATCCATATCCAGCTTTTTTAAGATACCCATGGCCATTATAGCACCACTTTGACTGTGACCCTGCCGGTTTATCACATTCCCTATATCATGAATATACCCTGCTATCCCTGCCAGTTCAGCAGTACGCCGATCATAACCCATTTTCAACAATATTTCCCGGCTCAGCATACTTACTAATGAGACATGAAGATAGCCATGATCAGTATACCCCATGGCTCCCAAATGTTCGTTACCCTTCTCAATAAAAGCATTTATGATCGGATTCTGTTTGATCTCGGAAAGAGTAACCATGACTATTTTGGTTCCTCACCTGCTTTATAAGCTATAGCTTTCTTAAGCATTTCCATCTGTACGGTATCATTTATTTTAAGTAAAACCGTATCATCTTTGATCTTGGCTATTTCACCCTTAATCCCACCTATGGTCGTTACCTTATCGCCTTTTTGGAGTTCTTCGAGCATGTTTTGATGCCTTTTTTCCTGCTGCTTACGCGGCATGAGGACAAAAAGGTAAAAAACCCCGACCAATACAACAAGGTAGCCCAGCATCATAATCCATTCATTACTCAGCATATTCTACAATCAACTCCTTAAAAATGTTTAACTTTTATTGTATTCGCTTAATCTGTGCAAATTCCTTTAATTAGAACTGATATTCTTCCAGAAATTCATGGTAATAATCCAAAAACCGTTCTTCTGTTATTGCGCCTCTAATTTCTTCCATCAATTTGATCAGGAAATATACATTATGATAGGTCAACAATCTATGGGCCAGCATTTCGCCTGCTTTTATCAGGTGCCTTATATAAGCCCGGCTGTAATTCCTGCACACCCAGCAATCGCAGCCATCGTCTATCGGCTTGAAATCCTCGGCATATTCTGCATTGCGCACCGTGATTCTGCCCTGATGAGTATATGCGCTGCCATGTCTAGCCAGGCGTGTAGGCAACACACAGTCAAACATATCTACGCCGCGCCTGACTCCTTCCAGGAGATCTTCGGGCGCTCCCACCCCCATTAGATAGCGGGGTTTATCCTCGGGTAGCAACGTATCCATCAAATCCAGCATTGAATACATATCTGCTTTGGGTTCTCCCACACTTAACCCTCCGATCCCATAACCTTCGAAATCAAGGGCTTTCAAATCTTCGACGCTCTTATGTCGCAGATCTGGAAAAACGTTGCCCTGTACAATACCGAATAAGGCTTGATCTGCTTTTTTATGAGTATCCTTGCATCGCTTAGCCCACAGGGTGGTTCTTTCCACGGCTTTTTCTGCTTCTTCATAGGAACAAGGGTAAGGAGAACATTCATCAAAACACATGGCAATATCTGCCCCCAACTGCTGCTCGATTTCCATTACTTTTTCCGGAGTCAGAAAGTGCCTGGAACCATCAATGTGTGAGTTGAAAATAACTCCTTCATCACTTATCTGCCGCAGTTTGCTTAAACTAAATACCTGGAATCCACCACTATCAGTTAGTATACCCCGTTTCCAATTCATGAAACCATGCAGTCCTCCGGCCTTTTCTATCAGTTCTGAGCCGGGCCGAAGATACAGATGGTAAGTATTAGATAGTATTATGCCTGCTCCTATTTCATAAAGATCTTCTGAAGTAAGAGTCTTGACGGTTGCTTGAGTGCCTACCGGCATAAAAATTGGGGTGTCGATAGCCCCGTGAGAAATTTTGAGTTTCCCCAACCGGGCTGAACACTTATTATCTTTTTTTATAAGTTCGTACTGCAACATTTACTGGTATCCCTCCTGGAAATATTCAAGGCTTTTACTTCTATCACATTGCTTTTAGTTACAAGGCGGGAAGTGCCTGCTTTTAGTATTATTATGCCCCGGGGGTCTAATGTCTCACTATTTTATGAACATGGCGTCGCCATAGCTGAAAAATCTATACTTATTCCGCACGGCATACTCATAAGCGGATAAAATATTGCTTATACCCCCAAAGGCCGCCGCCAACATGAGTAATGAAGATCCTGGCAGATGGAAATTCGTAAGTATTTTATCGACGGTTTTAAACTCATAACCCGGATAGATGAACTTATCAGTATAGCCCTGGGAATCTGTAAAGTCACAGCCTTCATTATATACTGTTTCCAGAGTCCTTACCACAGTAGTACCGACTGCAATAATCCTTTTCCCGCTTTGGCGAGTAGTATTTAGCAGATCTGCGGTAGTCTTATCCATCTGATAATATTCGCTGTGCATACTGTGTTTTCGTATATCTGAACAGCTTACCGGCCTAAAAGTGCCCAAACCTACATGCAGCAGAATGGTAGCAATGTTGACTCCCCGGGCCTGGATCTGCTCGAGCAGTTCCGGAGTAAAATGCAATCCAGCAGTTGGTGCCGCAGCTGATCCACTGTGCCTGGAGTATACGGTCTGGTATCTGCTGATATCCAGTGCTTCATCGCTCCGGTTAATATATGGCGGCAAGGGTACATGTCCGTTCCTCTCCAGAAAAGCTTCCTCATCCATACAATTATCGAATCTTACCAGTCTGCCCCCTGGCACCGGCAATTCTTCCAATATTTTAGCTTTTACATCGCTTTCGTCAAAAATAAGGGTATTACCTGGCTTCAATCGACGGGCTGGTTTAACCAGTGCTTCCCACTTATCCTCCACTTTTTTTAGAAGCAACAGTTCCACCCTGCCGCCAGTAGGTTTACAGGCTAGCAAGCGCGCCGGTATCACCCGGGTGTCGTTTAAGACCAGAGTATCGCCTGCCTGTAAATAGTCGATTATATCCCGAAAAATCCGGTCTTCTCTAGTCCCATCGTTTCTATCTACTACGAGCAGTCGGGAACAATCCCGGGGTTCAATAGGATATTGGGCTATAAGTTCTTCTGGCAGATCATAATGATAGCTCTCCAGATTATAACAGTCTACAGTTTTAGTGCTTTTCATTGATCATCTCCTGCTAAAATAATTGAATATTAAAGTAATTATTATGCTTAATAGGATACAGGTTACTATGGGAAAATAGAAGGTGAAATTACCTTTCTTAATATAGATGTCTCCCGGGAGTTTAAATCCGGATATACCCAATTTTGAGGAAACATACAGCAGAATGCCTCCAACAACGATGATCAATCCTCCCCAGATCATGATCCGGGCCAGGGCTTCTAAATTCATATCAAACACTCCATTAATATTTAGTCATAAAGGATACATGGCTGGAATAGTACCCATAGGCCGACGGCGGAGCAGATATAATTATCACCCATCTGCAAACGCTATTATATGAACCTGGCGAGTATGATGCTTTGTCTTAGCAAGGAGGGTAAGGCGCTTCACATCGTCTAAATTGGCTCAAAGCACAGGCATTACGTATACAGACAACATTCCTCCATTTGCCAGGCTAAGACCGGCCGACGGCGGGATAAAGCATCATGCTCGCCTAACCAGGCACCTTAACAACTCAATTTATCAAAAAATCAGGTTAGGTATTCTGTTTACCAAATACCTCTTTTAACATTTCTTTAGGAGCATAACGCTCCATCTCGCTGTAAAGACAACCACAGTACTGCTGACGATAAAGACCTATTTCCCTGGATAGTTCACCGCTTTTCTTGAAACCGTCCCGGAAATCCCGATAGAGAAAAGGGACCCCATATTTCTGCCCCATCGCTTCACCAACTTCCTTGATCCAGTCATGCTTCTGGTGTTTACTCACCAGGAGGGTAGTAGTGAAATAATCAAACTTGCCCCTTTTAGCAATGTGGGCAGCCTGTTCCAGTCGCATCTGGTAGCAAAAAAAACAGCGCCGGCTCTCTCTGTAAGCAATATTCTGGAAATATTCCAGTGGATTATACTTTTCGTCATAAATAACTTTCAGGCCAGATAGCTCAGCATACTGCTCCAGGGCGGTTTTTCTATTGATATACTCGGTATAGGGATGTATATTCGGATTGAAATAATATCCCATTACTTCAAAACCTTCTTCTATAAGCTGCGGCACCGGGTAAGTGGCACATGGCCCGCAGCATATATGCAGTAAAACCCTGGACATGGGTTCAGCTCCTTGCTCATTGATTTATTAGCTTTCCCTCATCATTAAATTATAGGAAGTCAGATATACTCTTTCCGCCTCATCTCCCGTCATTCAGCAGGCACGACGGATTGGCCGGTTAAGGCATATTTCTTACTCCCGGTAGTAAAATCGTATCTATTCAGTAAAGTCAGTTTGTTCGTCAAACAGTCCTGGTGCCTGGGCTTTGCCGCCAGCAGTTTTGTACCCCAGATGCCGGTAAGCATGTTCGGTAGCAATTCTGCCCCGGGGGGTTTTCTGTATAAACCCTAGTTTTAAAAGATAAGGTTCATAGACATCGGTAATAGTATCGTTTTCCTCTGATACCGCTGCAGCCAGGGTTTCCAGGCCGACTGGTCCTCCTCCAAACTTAGCGATCACGGCATCAAGTATCATACGGTCTACATTATCCAAGCCCAGTTCATCTATCTCCATTTTATCCAGAGCCAGTCTGGCTATACTGCAGCTTATAGTTCCATCACCTTTGACCAAAGCATAATCACTGACCCTTCTCAAAAGCCGGTTAGCCACCCGGGGAGTCCCCCTGGATCTGCGCGAAATTTCCCGGGCCCCTTCTATATCGATCTGAAGCCCCAGTATACCGGCAGCTCTGACTATTATCTCGGTTAGATCATCTTCTTCATAAAAATCCAGTCGGTGATTAATACCAAATCGATCCCGCAAAGGCGAACTCAACAGGCCAGGACGGGTGGTTGCACCGATCAGGGTAAAACGCGGAATATCCAGGCATAGGGTCCTGGCAGCTGGTCCTTTGCCGATTACTATATCTATATTGAAGTCTTCCATAGCCGGATACATGATTTCTTCCACACTCCGGTTCAGACGGTGTATTTCATCGATAAACAATACCTCGCCCGGTTCCATGTTGGTTAGAATCGCAGCCAGGTCTCCAGGCCGTTCAATAGCAGGACCGGAGGTCTTTCTAATATTCTTGCCTACCTCGTTGGCAATTATTGCAGCCAGGGTTGTTTTACCCAATCCAGGCGGCCCGCTAAGCAGCACGTGGTCCAAACTGCTGCCTCTTTCCCGGGCTGCGGAAATAAATATGGCAATGTTCTCTTTCACCTTATTTTGACCTATGTAATCTTCAAGCCGCTTCGGTCTGACAGAGATCTCGGTAGTATCATCATCGGCCAGTACCTGAGCTGATATCAAGCGGTCATCCTGCACAGCTATTCCCCCATCTCCCTATTTCATCTGCCGGGCTTTCATCTTCAATACCCTCTTTATGTTCTCCTCTGCGCTGTCAGCCAGATCTCCTGTTTTCTTCATTTCCATAATAAGCGAAAAAACCTCACTGCGGCCATAGCCCAGGGTTTCCAGAGCCTGCAGAACTTCCTCCACAGCGGTACCTGAAGTATCAGCAGCGGCTAGTATACTAAGCTCGCCTATCTTCTCCCGCAGTTCGAATATAAGACGATCGGCACTCTTTTTGCCTATGCCAGGTATTTTAGTCAAAATCTTGTCATCCGAACTGGCTATCGCCTGATAAAAACTAAAAGGCTCCATAAAAGCTAGTACATTCATTGCTCCTTTAGCTCCCATCCCCGAAACCCCCAGCAGTTTTTTGAACAGCTTGAGCTCTTCTTTTTCCAAAAATCCATACAGCTTGAAATCATTTTCCAGCACCTGCAGGTAGGTATAGAGGAATAATGCTTCACCAGTACGGGGCAGGCCGGACAGGGCACGCTGGTGAACCAGGACCTCAAAACCTGCTCCATTAACATCAATAATAATGGACTCCGATCCGATTTCAAACAGTACTCCACTTAAACAGGATATCATAAAATTTCTCCACCTTTCTCTGCGGAATGGAAGCATGGGATCATAAAACGAAAAGAGCCTTCCCTGTTTTATGGTTTGAGTATAGCTCCCAGACGACAGGAGTGAATATGACAGATGGCTACCGCCAGTGCATCTGCAGCATCATCTGGCCGGGGTATTTCACGCATGGACAGTATTTTCTGCACCATAACCTGTACCTGTTTTTTGTCCGCTTTTCCATATCCTACCACCGACTGTTTGATCTGCAGCGGTGTATATTCGCTAACTGCTATTCCTTCCCGGGCCGCGGTCATGAGCGCTACCCCACGTCCCTGGGCTACGGTGATGACTGTTTTAGAGTTCTTATGGAAGAAAAGTTGTTCTATTGCTGCTGCATCTGGTTTAACTTCCTGGATCAAATCCGACAGCTGCCGGTTGATAGTCACCAGTCTAGCCGCCATATCTATATCAGCGGGCGTATTAATGGTGCCATATTTAATCAGTTTTTCTCTGCCCGCCTGGTATTCAACTACTCCATAGCCGGTAATAGCTGTACCGGGATCTATACCCAAAACTATCATGTAAATCCGCCTTTTCTTATTTTATCCCAACCCGTTTATCTTCAACAATGTTCGAAAGTAAAGACTATTATTATCTGGACTGGAAAACCTTAGTTAACATTATACCAAACATACGTTCAAAGATTTACCAGAAAAAGCGGAAATCAGGCTTTTATAGTTCAATACTTAGACCTGGTATTAATTTAATACCCATAGGCTAAGATGCAAAACTATAAAAGCCTGATTCCGAACCTCAAAACTGCTATTGAATATATTCATCCAAGTTTTCTAACGCATCGTTAAGGGCGGCTTCATTTTCAAATTCATAGTTGCCCTGTTTAATGTCTTCGGCTATCTGGGGAGGCAGCATTTCGATTTTGATTTCTGTAACCCGGAGCAGGGTATCAGAATTTGGATCAGGTCCCTGGAACACAGCCAGTCGTCCCTGGTATTCTTTAAGCCGACATTTTTCTTTTTCAGCCGGGCACCAGTCTTCAATCTTATGACGAATGGTCAGGGTATTGCCATCCATGGTTAGAGCATATCCCTTTACCTCGCTGAATTCCTGACGCAATTTATCGATGTCTTTCCCCAGCAATTTATCCTGATTGGGAAAGCTGGATATCACCAGATGATTGCAGCGCAGAAATTCCTGTTCAAAAATTATTTTGGTATCTTCATTGACTATATCTTTCTTCTGGTCGATTCCAAGTACAGATTGATTTTGCCCAGGTACACCTGGCTTGTTAACTGGTTCACTGCAGGCCAGCATATATCCCAGACCGAAACTTATCATTAAACCGCCCAATGCGATCACTGCCAGGCCGTACTTATTCATAAAATCACCTCTTGCCGGTATTATTGCCAAATTTTCTCAATATATACCTGCCGGGTGACAAACGGTACCTGGCAATAACTTGGTTAACTTATTATCTGGTAACTTTACGGAAGGTGGTAACACAGAGGACGGTTCGAGATCACTGAAAAAGTCCCAAAACTTGCGCCAGGATATGTATAAATATACTGGCGGGCCGTTGGCGAAGCATGGGTAACAACATCCTGCGAAGGCGATTAGCGGAAGGGGTCGAAGGGCAAGGACGCCGCGAGAGCGCCGCTGAGCACGGATGCGAACTGGTGCTGTACCCCTGTAGGTAATCGACAAGCAGTTAATGTTGTCCATGCGCAGACTGGGAGTAAGTGTATTTATACATACCCGTTTACCCAAATAGACTTTTTAGTGGTCTCAGACGGTTCTCCGGTATCCAAAATGTTGTTGATAATCCCGTCCCCGTGACCAAGCAAAATAAAGCCGGCCATGTGACCGGCTTTTATTTGTATTTTTGAGATCTTCCTTAGATGATAATGCAGATAAGTCCTCCACTGCCGTCATTGACGATACGCTGCAGGGTATCCTGTAGTTTTACCTGAGCGTTTTCTGGCATGCGATGCAGTTTATTCTGTATACCTTCTCTAACCAAATCATGCAGTGATTTTCCGAATATGTTTGATTCCCATATCTTGGTGGGATCTTCTTCGAACTCATCCAGCATGTAGCGCACCAGTTCTTCGCATTGTTTTTCTGTTCCAATTATAGGCGTAATCTCGGTGGTTATATCAGCTTTAATGATATGGAGAGATGGGGCCTTGGCTTTAAGTCTTACTCCAAAACGACTGCCCTGCCTAATCAATTCTGGTTCCTCCAGGAACATTTCCTCCAGACGTGGAGTTACTACCCCATAACCTGATTCTTTTACTTCTTCCAGGGCTGAAGATACTTTATCAAACTCTTTCTTAGCGAAGCTCAGATCCCTCATTATACGCATAATATCCTGGGTACCAGCCACATCAAAACCGCTGACTTCACTAAGTGAGCGATAGAACAACTCCTCAGGTACAGTGATGTCAATGGATGCTGTTCCGGTCCCCAGATTCATCTCTTCCATGAAAACATAGCTGACATTCTCTATGTCCGAAAGCTTCTGAAGGGCTCCTTCTATATCTCTTACTTTACGAATGCCATTCAATATCTCATGTATGGATGATTCCAACTCTTCCCTGAGCCAGAACTCTTCATCAAGTTCTTCTACCCATCCCGGCAGTTTGATATTCACTTCCTGCACCGGGAATTCATAGAGGGCTTCTTCCAGCAGAGCATAACTCTGTTCTATTGTCATCCTGGCTACATCCAGGGGCAGCACTCGCACTTCATATTTTTCACTAAGTTCTTCGGCAAGTGCAATGGTATCAGCATCGTAGGGTTTGGTTGAGTTTAATAATACAATGAATGGTTTATCCAGTTCTTTTAATTCCTGAATCACTCTTTCCTCGGCATCAATATAATTACTGCGGGAAAGATCACTGATACTCCCATCGGTAGTCACCACAATGCCTATAGTTGAATGGTCGGTAATTACCTTCCTGGTTCCTATTTCGGCCGCTTCTTCGAAGGGAACCTCATAATCAAACCAGGGAGTTTTTACCATGCGCGGCTCTTGGTCTTCTTCGTATCCCAGCGCGCCTTCAACTGTATAGCCAACACAATCTACCAGCCGGGCTTTCAAAGTTAATCCAGCCTGGGTAGTGATTTCGGCTGCTTCGTTGGGAACAAATTTTGGTTCCGTAGTAGTTATGGTTTTCCCGGCGCCGCTAACGGGCAGCTCATCTATAGCTCTTTCTCTTTCATATATATCAGTAATGCCGGGAATGATCATAAGTTCCATAAATCTTGTGACAAATGTTGATTTACCCGTTCTTACGGGACCTACTACGCCCAGATAGATATCGCCTCCGGTTCTTTCGGCAATATCATTCAATACACTAATTTTATCCACTTAGCATTTTCCCTCCCTTGTTCCAGATTTAAAAGGCATCCTCCCTCCGATTTTAGACACCCCTTAATATCGATTACGCTATAACACTATAAATATATTTATCAATATTCGGTAATATAACCAGAAAAGAAAAAAAGTGTGGTATTTACCACACTTTTTTTACCAGCTGCCGGAATCGCTGATTATCTCCTCAATTTCATGTTTCTTGCGCCGCTTCATCAGCCCCTCCACTGCTTTTCGCGGCGGTGCATGGTTATATAATATATCATAGCATGCTCTGGTTATTGGCAAATCCACATTCATATCAGCGGCCAGATGATATAAGACCCTGGTAGTGTGGGCTCCCTCCACCACCATTCCAACGGTGTTAAGGCAATCTTCCAGGCTGTAACCTTTACCGATCAGTTCGCCCGCTCTCCGATTCCTTGAATGTCTGCTGCAGCAGGTGACAACCAGGTCCCCCATTCCACTTAAACCGTTGAAGGTACGCCGATCCCCTCCCATAGCACTGCCCATCCGGGTCATCTCAGCCAGACCTCTGGTCATAAGGGCAGCAGTTATATTGTCACCATATTCTAACCCCTGCACTATGCCGGTAGCCAGAGCCATTACGTTTTTGAGCGCTCCGCCCAGTTCTACTCCAGGTACATCAGGGTTAGTATAAACTCGAAATACAGGAGACATAAATATGTCCTGGACCATAAAAGCAGTATCTTTATGATATGCAGCAGCAGTAACTACTGTAGGCATCTCCCGGGCCACCTCTTCAGCATGACTGGGGCCTGATAAAACCGCAAACTGTCCCTGGATGTTTTCCCCCAGCACGTCTTGTGCCACCTGGCTTAAACGCATCCCGCTGGATATTTCCAGGCCTTTCGCGGTATTAATCAATAGCATTTCGGATTTTATGTAATACTGGAGTTGTACACATACTTCTCTAAAAGACTGCGATGGTACTGCCAGAATTACAGCTGTTGCTCCCCCAACTGCCTCTTCCATATCTCTAGTTATCACTAGACTATCCGGTATTTTCACCCCGGGCAAGTATCGTTGGTTTTCCCGGTTTTCCATAATAGCATCTACATCGTCATCGGGACCCGCCCACATAACCACCTTATGTCCGTTCCTGGTAAGCAATATGGACTGGGCAGTACCCCAGCTTCCTGCTCCCAGAATACACAATTTATTCATAATAAACCTCCGGTTTCTGAACCACCTTAAATATATAACTATTATGATACTAGAATTTATCAGTTATTTTTGATTCTTTTCCTTCTCTAAGCCTTATAAAATTATCCTTATGGCGGTATAGAACCAGAATTATCATATATATACTCATCAGGATATAAGGCAGCGGTTTGGGAAATACGAAGGCTGTTAACAG
>LNQE01000985.1_pt1 | contig 30799 bp, 28 predicted proteins | sample 603111 | NCBI WGS metagenome assembly LNQE01 (sample SAMN04260313, study PRJNA301899) | hydrocarbon metagenome | isolation source: hydrocarbon-contaminated ditch | place: Germany: Bremen | collected 1998
GCTGAAAGGTTTTTAACGGCATGAAGTCCATGAACTGGGTAAATACAAGCGGGCCTGTATACATGAGCACTCCTTCCCGAAAATATTCTTCGGGAAGGTTTACAAATTCCGCTATGCATTTTCAAGTCGAGGACAAACATAAATGGTATCTTTCATGAAATATGTTAAGCTTTTACAAACTTTATGTACTAATTATTCCGGACAGTAGTGGTTTGTTGTATAAAATTTAATAATATTTTTTGTAAACAGCTTCTTCTATTTAAACAGCTTCTCCCATTTTTTCAATCCGGCACGGTACGTAGCGGTGCAGCGGTGTTGCGGCCAGCGGATCGCGGTACGTATTTTTTGTGAGACGGTTCACGTTGACGCCGTAAGCCTTACCGTTCTGCACTAGACCGAAGCCGTGAGGAATAAGCACCTGTCCTTTCCTTGTCGTATCTGTCACCTCGGCTTCGATTGTTTCAGCTGCGGCTTCAGTTACGATTCTTACCTTATCGCCATCGGCAATGCCCAGAGCTTGCGCGTCTTCGGGATTGATTGCCAGAGTACAGGCTCGTTTTCCTTTGAGCCACGACGGATCGCGCATGAGGGTATTTGCAACATTTTTCGTGTGGCGTCCGGCGTTGAGAATAAAAGGATATTCCGGTGAAGGAAAAAGAGCTTTCTTTTCCGATACGGTATCGATGCTTTTAACCCATTTCTCTAATTCCGGAATATAAAGGTTTATCTTTTTATCTTCGGTTCTAAGTTCTTTCATGTTGCCTTCAACATCCAGCTTTCCTATCCACATTCCTTGAGGATGCGCAAGCAGAGCCTGGAAGAGTTTTTCGCTGAAGCGCACTTGTGGCGTGAGCGCCGCAAGAGGCATTATGCTTCTGTATTTAAACGCCGCGACAAATGCCCGCAAGAATTTTTCCGGCTCAAGGAGAATGGAGGCAAAGAAAGGTGCCTTGATTCCCATACGTAAAGCACTTTTTCTTAGATTGTTCGGCATCGACATCATGACGCCGAAGATAGCCGCGAGGTTTGCCGAATCGTATTTCTTGCCAAGGGTCTCGGCCAGAACAAACGGTACTGTCTTCAGGGTTTCAAATGCACCTTTAGCTTCAACTTGAGTCCAGAAATCGTCTTTGGCCAGCATGGTTAGTAGTTTCAGCGGATTCTTGCCTAAGAAAGCAAGGAACGCGAGAGCGTAATCAAAGAGATCCTTATCCTGACCTGCTGCTTCGGTAAGATATGTTGGTATTTCCGGTAAAAGATCTGCCTTTCTGGCGATGTCGGTGAATATTTGTCCACATTCCTTTCTTTCGCCGAGCGGGGAAACTACCGGCTGTCGTATTTGAAAATATATTTCCGGGTAAGTCCATGGGAAGAACGTCGCGTCATAGCTTTCCAGTCCCGAACGTGCGGGAAGCACATAATGTGAGAGAACCGCAGTTTCGGTCATCGCCAGCTCAAAAGTAACAAGCAGGTCGAGTTTCGCGAAGGCCTGTTCATAGGCGGTGGTGTCGGCATAGGAGCGTAGAGGGTTGGCGCCGCAGATGATGACCGCGCGTGGTCGTTTCGGATGATCGCTTAGAATCTCCTCAGGCAGAACATTAGGCGGATGGAACCCGAGTATAGCGGGGATGTTTGTGACCTGTGTACGCCAGGTTTTCGAATCATTATCATCGGTGTGTGATCCTAGAGGAACGAGAGTACCCGTTATGACGTTGCCGCCGGGAACGCACAGCCTGCCGCATAATGCGGCCAGTATTCCTGTCAGGTAGGAAACCACTGTGCTGTGGCGATTCATGAGTATGCCTAGGTCGGTGTGTACGCACCACTTTCGTACAGACATTTCCCGGCACAGGTTTTTCACTTCTTCATAATTTACTTCGCACACTTCAAGAGCGCCTTTGATGTCAAAGTCAACGAACCATTCCTTGATACGATCAAATCCGGCAAGGTGTGACGCGATATAATCTTTACTTTCCCATCCTTCGGAAAGAATGATGGCAATCATGGCTTTGAATAGAAGTGCGTCGGTGCCCGGGCGGAGCGCGAGATGTATATTGGCGATTTGGGCCGTTTCCGATTTACGCGGGTCGATGACCACAAGAAGCTTGTCGGGATTCTTTGAAAATTCTCTAAGAACCAGAGGCGCGCGCGGCATCTGATGGCTTTCCACGCCATTCCATCCAACCGCTAAAATCATATCTGACCGGGTCTCATCGGGAATAAGGAAACGATTTTGACGTCCCACCATTTTACCGCCTACCCAGAAGTGTCCGGTAAGTTCCTGTCCCAACGGATTATAATGATAACGCGAGCCGATCTTTTTCATTAGCGCGATTCCGAACGCTGCGTCAACATGACATCCCTGGCCGCCGCCGCCCATGTAAACGTACGATTCCGGGCCGTACTCTGCCACAATGGATTTCAGTTTTTCGGAAATTTCAAACAAAGCGGTTTCCCACGAAATACGGACAAAACCTTCCGGTGTTTTCTTGAGAGGGTATAGAAGTCTTCCTTCGTGGTCATGGTGATGGGCTATATTTATTCCTTTGACGCACACATATCCCTGGCTTCGTGGATTATCTTTATCGCCTTTAACTTTGACGATTTTGTTGTCCTGAATTTCAACTTCAAGTCCGCAATTCTGCGCGCACAATACGCAACTGGTCTTTTTCCATTCTCCCATGTCCAATCCTCCCCGGTAGTATAATGATTGCCAATTTTTTAGAAATTTAATTTATCGTTTCTTTGCGAAAAATCTCTTTATTTGCAATCTTTTTCCCGTTATGAGAAACAGCTTTGACGCATAATAGACCGGTCGTCTATAAATTGTCAAGATATTTCTTAATTATTATTTCATTATAAATAATTTACTTAACTGCTTTATCATTGCTTCGGCAATAATCTCGTGTCCGTGCTCATTTGGATAACGGGAATCCGACTGAACGAAATCCTTATTGCAAAGTTGATGTTCTTCCAGATAACCGGCCCAGTAACTATGTACTGGAATCAATTCACATTCCAAATCTAAAGCCACAATTCTTAAAGACCTGTAAAAAATATTCACGGCATCCATGTCATGAGGATTATCAAAAGTATGGGCAGTAGCCAGAAAAATAAAAGGATTAAACCGAAATCGCGCGAGCCTGATTATCTGAATAATATTTTCCTGAAATTCGGACCGGTATACATAATCAAAAGCATCATCAATACCGAAATGAAGAAGTAGAATATCCGGTTTAAAGTAAGCGATGTTTCTGTCAAATGTTCCTATTCCATCAAAAGTGTTTTCCCGGTATCTTGAACGGTTTATTACCTCGATTCCTTGTTCAAGTAGAGATTCTTTTAGAATATCTGCGTAATTTTTAACTACGCCATAACCGGAAGCAATGCTTCCGCCGCGAATAAGCAGTTTCATGAAACAGAAAATTTCCCGTTGTTGCCCCTGAGCATAGTTGGAATGATTACTTTATTTATTTACAATTTTACGATTCAGGAACTTTGCGGCATTTTGAAGAGTTGCAAGATCGATAATATCTTTGTATCCAAGTTTCTCAAGAGTTTCTTTGGCAATTTTCGACCGACGTCCTGACCGGCAATATATATAAACTTTCTGTGATTTATCTTTGACAAAGAACCCGATTTTTCCGCCGAGCTGATCATATGCTATCAGAATAGCCCCTTCAACATGACCTTTATCAAATTCCTGAGCCGTTCTGGCGTCAATAATAATAGGTGTAAAAGAGTCTTTGGCAAACACTGTCAATACGGAAACGGCAATCATTATAATTGTTAATATTATGCTTAACTTTTTCATGTTCTGCCTCCTTTTTTGTGATGGGCAAAAGAAGTGATTGATACTTAAACAGATCCGAATTTTTAGTTGTTTAAAGAAATATAAGAAATAAACTTTTTTGTCAAAAAATATTTTAAAACGAATAATAAATGCAAAAAAGTTAAAATCTAATATCCGGGTTTAACATGGAGGAGAGGCAACCCCAGATGGCGACGGCGTGTTTCGCCTTTGAGCCGGGTTTGCTCGCGGACGGTAGATTCGCCGCGGCGTCCTTTGCCTAATTTCTCTATAAGATGAGAACTGCCCAGATGCAAAGTGTGCTTGCCGAATTTCCGCCCCAATTCATCCGCGGCATTATAAATATCTTTTATCTTTTCCGTCTGCAGGGGATTATCAAAAAGAGAGTATTGGACACTGGTATCCGGCTCCAGATCAATCAACACAACACCTGTGGCGCGGTAAATATCCTTTGGTGAATAACAACTGTCAAACAGGTTGCGTATAATTTCGGAGAATTCAATCGGGCAATTGCAGGGACGTGAGAGTTTTGCTTCACTGCCGACCGTGCCGAAATCATTTTTTTTGAGAAAGACGGCAATTTTATTCGGTGCCAACGAATAACGCCGGGCCTTGATGCACGCCGATTCCATGTTACGCATAAGATGAGCGAAAAGGTATTCAGCATTGGAAGTCGCCGGCGCGAATGTTTTTGTTTTGCTGATTGACGCGTAAGAACTTTTTTCTTCCGTTGTCACTGGATAAACCGATTCCCCGCGCAGCTCCTGCCAGATTTCCACTCCGGGCTTGGTAAATTTTTCCCGTACTTTCTTTTCCGGCAATTGCGCGAACTCCAGAGCGTGGCGGATGCCCATCTTGGCCAGGTAGTTGGTTGTGGCATAACCGATGCCCCAGATTTTCTCCACGGGTAGATTGTCGAGGTATCGGGCGATGTCCCTGCCTCTGATTATGGTTATGCCGGATGGTTTTTGATGTTTGGAAGCAACTTTGGCCAGTACCTTGGTGATGCTCAATCCCACAGAAACGGTAATACCCAGTTCTCTTTCGATTTCTTTTTTCATGTTGAGAACAATTTCTTCATAGGATGAACGCAAAGCGCGGCGCATGCCGGTAATATCGGCAAAAGCTTCGTCGATGGAATATTCCTCCACGTCCGGTGTAAAACGCCGCATGATGCTGAACATTCGCTGTGAAAATAAACTGTAGGTCTCATAATCGGACGGCAAAACAATCAGACCCGGACAAACTTTGCGCGCTTCATGCAGTGGCACACCGCGCTTGATACCAAGTTTTTTGGCCGGATAGCTGGCGCAGGCAACAATGCCGCGTTCACCTCCCGTAATCAAAGCTTTACCTTTGAGTTCCGGATGAATTGCCTCTTCGCAGGAAGTGAAAAAAGCGTCGCCGTCGATATGCACAATCGCGCGCGGCCATGAATGAATAGAAAATAATTGTTGAGACATAAAATGTTAAAAAATTTAAAGATAAAAAGTTGAAAAACCAGAAAAAAATCAATTACTTATTGTTAGCTGTCCGGTTGAAAGACCCATGTTTCTATTGGAGAGCCGATGGCACTCATGAATTTGGCTAACGATGGTTTTTTCTTCATAACAAACATATGAGATAAACACTTGCAATCAGTGCAACCAAATCCTTTTATAGGTGATGTTTCCTCCATCTCTGATAATGCCTGTGCCCACCGATGTTCTAAATTTGTCGGTTCATTGCTGTACCACGCAAAAGCAGGATTCATGTATTCCCGGAGATAATCGATATGCCAATGCTTGGACTTTTTCTTTCGACAATGTCTTGTGACACGCGCCTGCACGCCTCCCGGACCGAATGCGCTACCCACGTAGATATAGTATCCTGGTACTATCCTGAGACGACCCCAGCGGCCTATCTGCGTGCTTGTGCTTTTAAGGTTTCGAAAAACTAACGCATATGTTCCGGATTTCGATTTCATGATTCGTACTATCGTCTAATGAAAAAATCAGTCTGAGCATAATGATCGGCTTTGTTTGACTTTGTTATGCCAAAATTCCATCTATCGGCAATATCTGCTTACCGTGACGAATTGTGAGAATTAATACTTGTTTCTTTTCAATGCGATATATGATGCGGTAATTGCCGTAGATAAGTTCTCTAAATTGTTCATTTCCAATTTCAGGAACAACTCTGCCGCTTTCAGGTGAAGATGCCAGTTTCTCTACTTTTGAAAATACGGTGGTAATCCATTTGTTCGCTGCTGCTGATTTGTCTAAGGCTATATATTCAGCGATTTCCGAAGCTCTATCAATAGCCAACGGCGACCAAATAATTTTCATTTCTGGACCCTTCTCAAGACTATTTTTCTTGCATCTTCATGCGAAACACCTTGACCGTTTGCTAGTTGGGCAAGAGCCGCCTGAACATCTGTCAGAAGCTCAATCCTCTCCTGCATGTTTTCATATTCAGAAGCATCCAATAAAACGGCAACCCCTTTCCCATGTTGTGTGATGATCACAGGCCTTTTTGTATCACGAACTTGTTTGATATAGTTTGCAATACTTAGCCTTACCTCAGATAATGGTTTGATATCTTGATCAATTTTTAATCTTTGCATTTTACACCTCGTATTGTTACTAAATAATGTACATTATAATGTACATTATTTAGTATTCGCAAGAACTTTCTTTAGGCATAACGAAAAGCATGCAGCGGGCGTTAGCCGGACTTATCTCTCCATTGCTGTTTTTGAAGCAACGCCTTTATCTGAACAAAGAACTCGTTTCGTATCTTTTCGATTTTCAAAGCCTCTTGGTAATCGACAATAGCCTTGTCCTCAAACTTGAACCTGTCTGGTTCAACCTGTAACGCATAAGAATTGAGCTGTTTTTCCCAAAACCATTCTGCACAACAGAACTGGATGTTCTCTGGGTCAATATCCGCAATTCCCTTCAAAGCATCAAAAAGCATCCTTCCCAAATCACTGTTTTCAATGCAGAGGGCGATGTAAGCTATCCTGTACTCCACTCTGGCAATGGTATCTGTCAGTGGCAAGGGTTCCAGATTATGCGGATCATTCTGGCCACCGTAGATAAAATGTCCATAGCAGCACTGCAGTGTGAAACAATAAGGCAGTTTGTTAAAAGCATTGATTACTTTAATTATGGGTTTATCGATCATACCATCGTGGAGACCAGCAAGGCTTTTCTGCCTTTGATCATTGTAATGCGGGTTTTCTACCAATGCTTTATTTTCTGTGAAGGTTTCCAACTGTGCCGTTCCTGTTCATAGGATAATTGACTTGGTCTGTCCGGCGAACATTGTTTATATAGATCTATGCTAATTATAATAAGGAACCAATCCCGAATCGCTTCGCGTTCGGGATAATTCGCCTATCATGTTTCATAGTACGTTGTTTATAAAACATGGGGCTCATTAACGCCGACAGCTCTGTCGGCCTAACACCCCTCTACACAATCTGCGATTTTGAATTTAGTTTAATATTAAACAACAATCAACATAGAAATTTTATTTGTGGTATTTCCTCACCACCGCCGTTATCACGCCGGCGATGCGTAATTCTTCCTGGGGAGTAATCGGCGGATATTTCGGGTTGGCTGCTTCCAGGGTTATCTTTTTTCCTCTCTTGTGGAAATACTTCATTGTCCAACGACCGTCCACTTCTGCCAGAATGATATCCCCGTTTTTGGGTTCTCTCCCTCGCTCCACAATAACCAGGTCTTTGTCTTTTATTCCTTCGCCGATCATGGAATCGCCGGTAACGGATAGAATAAAAGACGATGCCGGATTGTTTACCAGATACTCATCGAAGGACATTGTGTCCCGCAGTTCTTCTTCCGCGGGCGAAGGGAATCCGGCCGCAACATTACCCACAACAGGCAGATGGAAAGACAGCCGTGACGGTTTCAGAAAACCTTTTGTGTCTTTTTCCAGCGAGCCTTTCTCCAAAAGTTTTTTTATCCAGTATTCGGCAGCGCTTTTCGCTTTGACACCTAAAAGAGGAAGCATTTCCGAATAAGTGGGCATTCGTCTTTGTTCTTTAAAAAAGGAAGCAAACTTTTGCTCCACAGCATTAATATCCATTTTTTTCTTCATGAAATCTATATATAGGACGAACGTCCTATTGTCAAGATTAATTTTATTCCTTTGTCATGCATTTATTTCAGGTCTTGGATGGATTTGCCTAAACTCAAGAAATAACTAAACAAAAAGAGGGCAGAGTGCTGTAATTAATTATCCTCTTGAAAATCTGCTTTTTATAAGATTAAATCAAAACCCGAATTTTGAATAGAAAAGCATTGTATTAGAAGAGGAGAAAGAACATGAAAGCGGAAGACATAAAAAAGGTACTTATTGCCGGAGCCGGAACGATGGGACAGAGCATCGGCCTTTCCTGTGTGACAAGCGGCTTTGCAGTAGTTTTATATGACGTTAAGGATGAATTTCTGGCGAAGGCGAAGGAGAGCCTGAATAAGAAGATAGACAGGATGGTTGCAAATGGATTTATAACGAAGGAAAAAGCCGAGTCATTCAAAAATAATATTACAACCACAACGGACTTGGCTGTTGCCGGTGCTGATATTGACCTGGTCAGTGAATCGATTCCGGAGGACCCTGACATTAAAGGAGAATTTTTTAGAAAGCTCAACAAGGTATGCCCGGAGCGTACTATCTTTACCACAAACACATCGTCACTGGTGCCATCGATGTATGCAGGCAAGACCGACCGTCCCGATCGCTTCCTAGCTTTTCATTTTCATCCCGGTTTTAAGCTGGTGGATGTGATGGGACACGCCGGCACTTCTGCCGAAGCGGTGGAAACCGTCCGGCGCTTCAGCGAGTTAATCGGGCACATACCCATCGTTCTCAAACAGGAAAAGGCAGGTTATTTATTCAATTCGCTCCTCAATCCGTGGCTGCTGGCCGCGTTAAATCTGGTTTCTCGGGACATTGCATCTCCCGAAGATGTGGATCGCTCGTGGAAAGAAATCACGGCTATGCCGTTAGGTCCTTTTGAATTAATGGATTACATCGGTCTGGAGACTGTGTGGAGAGTCACCGATTTCTGGGCAAGGAAACGCAACGATCAAAACGCGCAATCAAGCGCTGATTTACTGAAGAAGTACGTCGACCGCGGCGAAATGGGAATGAAAAGCGGCAAGGGATTTTACGATTACACAGGTAAGAAATAATACGGCATTATATTGTCGTGGCATAAGTTCAAGGACAATATTTTTTGCTTTTGGCGTCTTCCAGTAATGTGCAGTCTCCCAATTCACAAGCCTTTTGCGCGTCAGTGCAGCCAAGTTCTTTATTGCCGTGCATAAAATAAGCATTGCCTCTGTTGTAATAGACACTGGTATTTTCAAGTTTCAAATGAATGGCTTCATTGTAATCTTCAATAGCCTGCGGGTATTGACCGAGTTTACTGTAAGTATAACCTCTGTTGTAATAAGCATGAGCATAATTGGGTTTCAGGCGGATAGCCTCGTTGTAATCTTCAATGGCACGCTGATGCTGTCCGAGATCACCATCAGCATTACCTCTGATGTTGTAAGCTTCGGCTAAATCAGGCTTGCGTTTAATTGCTTCATCCAGATATTCAATAGCTTTTTGAGGGTCGGTGCATTTCCCGCTGGAGCACAGAGCCAATGCATTATTGTACAAATCAATGACGGCACCGGGTGTAGTGGTTGGAGCTGACGATAATGCCGGGTTTGATATCGATGTATCTGCCGATGTGGAAGTATCAGGCGAATCAAACTGCATGGATTTAATTCTGGTTATTTGTTGTGTATTTTTGTCAAAATATTTTATCTGTGAGATTGCAAATAGAATGCCGGCGACTACAAGAGCTGTTATGAGCGGAATACTGATTTCTTTCCATGTTTTCTTTGGTATTGTGTCGCTGCCTTTTTGTTCTTTTTTGGTTTTCTTAACAGAAATCTTATATTGAAGCGGCTCCAGTGTTTCAAGTGGTCCGTCACAATAAAGGCATGTAGTAACACTATCCTGAAACGTTTCCCGGCAATGGGGGCATCTTTTCATAATCAAATCTCTTTGTTTAATTTATATCAGGAAACTCTTTCCCAAACCAAATCCATCACATTTCCCGTGTCATCATGTGGTGTAAGAGTAAGTGTGTTGTTGTTGAGGATAAACTTGCGTTTAAGATCCGTTCCAATCCAGTCGGGAACCATAGCGGCTTTTACATGATGTACAACAGTGTTGTCAATAACTTCATATGTGCCGCAATATGACATGACTGCTGTCGTTGTCTTTATGTACTTTAGGCCTGCCTTTATGCATTTCCAGGACATAAATAGTTTTTTCGTGCTGAGGGCATCGCTGAGCTCTTCCGGACGCATGCCAATAGGTTTCTGCCCTGACCTTATCAGGATTGCGTGCATGAATCCATCGGGCGTGTAGGATATGTATCCTAAAGGATATTCACCTAAAGGTTTGCTCACGCGGCCGTCAGATGTTTTTTTTACGACTGATTTCAGTTTCCAGGTTCCTGTGAACAGTTTATCACTCATAAAAACCTTCTCCGTTTTATTGACAGGTTATTTCAGAGTTTGCTGTTGTAAAACGATGGTATCTTTTTGTTTGAATAAGTATAGAAACAGCTGTTTCGTATGTCAAGAAACTTAGTAAAACTTAGTAAAAAAATTAATGTTTTCTTTTCTTTAAAAGGCAATTTATGATAAAAAGCAATAAGTTGTCATGGAAATTAAAGGGAGGATTTTACATGACTTTCAGTGAAAATCAGGAAAAATTAAAATTGCGGCCGCATCACATTTTTTGCGGAAGATTTCTGCCTTTGGAGTATATAGTTCGCGGGGAAGAATTCACCCGCGTCTTAAATAAACTTAAAGATCTGACGCATTCGGATAAGAATTTGATTATCACCGTAACCAATGGACCGGATCAGATTTGCGATTACTGCCCTGAGTGCCGGAATAATCGTTGCGAAAATCCTGTCGGCAATGAAGAAGAAGTAGGAAAATGGGACTCGAAAGTTCTGAAAGGGCTTGGTATTTCTTACGGAGATGAAATAACGCTAAAAGCGCTGATTGCGCTTATCAGGGAAAAAGCACCGCTGGAATTCTGTCAAACCCGATGTCCGTGGAAACAATTTTGCGGGGTGTTCAGTGGTATAAAAGATTTATGAGGCTGTTCTTTTAATGTCCGCGCCAAACAAGAGTCAATCTTCCTCCGGATTTCCATCCGGGAAGATTGTCTCTTTAAACTACTTTTTTTAGTTCATTATTTTAAGGACAAACTCCGCAATCACCTTCATCGGAATTATACGCGCAAACGCAGGAACAGGCGCTGCCGCTTATGGATAACTTTATCATGCCATCCATAATTGCCTTTGCGGCACTGGAAGAATATTCATACGGGCAATAGAAGGTAGTAGGCGTTCCGACGAGCTCTATGGGTGTTACAGGAGACCCGGCACCCGATGTTGGTGGCAGATTGGTTCCCTGGTTTCTGGCAATCAAAAGATTATTGGCGAAGGCGTCTTCCAGCGTCTGGGAAGGAGATTTGTACAACAAGCTGTAATGAATGTGCGGATACGCGCCGGTCATAACGTTTCGGACAATGAGATCGCCGATCCAGTCGCCCTTGCTGACCGGTGTATTGAAGTAGCAGCCAGCGGAGCAATCCGTGCCGGACAGATCTACCAGAGAATTCGAGCGCTGGAGCGCGTTGGTCACCGCGTCAGTGCTTTGGGGCTCGAAGTTGATAGCAATGTACCAGTAATCGTTCATTTGCAGCAGAAGAAGGATGCTGGCCCCTCCCATTCCGCTGGTCATATCATATATATGGAAGCCGGTCGCGGCGGCAGGAGCAACAATGGGAACGTTGCGGGCTTCGTCCATGGCCAGATCGCTGTAACGGGCGGCAAGATCGATACCCGAATGTGTTTCAGTATTATCGGGCGGATTCCAGTTGGTAAGGCCGTAACAGTGTGATTCGTCACCGAGTTGAGTTTCATCCTGATAAGGGAATGCTAAATCTGTAGGAATTGCGGGAGCATCATCTTTTTTTGAGCAGCTTATTGCCAAAACCATCAAAAGCAGAATCGCAATAAATTTAATGAACTTCATACCCGTCTTCTCCTTACTTTTTTTAAAAAGGGTTATTTGATAGTTGATTATAACAGACACAGTTTTCTATTACAAGTAACCTTATTGCCTGTTGCCGGACAACTTCCGGAATAATTTTTGTATAAAATTTTCTTGATGTGCAGAGGTCGCTGTGGTTAACTTTATAAAACATTAAGATACGTTTCTGTCAATTTTGATTTGTATCAAAAAAAATTATGGTTTCTGGTGCGATGAAAATGTTTCGGCCAACTCTAAAATGACGGGGAGGATATTTTGAGTCGTAAAAATTTGTTTTTGATTGTTTCGGGTGTGCTGATTATTGTCCTGGCTTTTCGTATCGGTTATCTGTACGTCGAGTTGGGTAAATGGGCTACCGAAAATGATGATAAATCTCCCTCTATATTTTACGGACGGCCTCTGGAAATCCGTAAAGGCGATCATCTGGGCAACATCCGTTTTATTGAGCGATTGAACAAACTCTCCTATAAAAAAGTTTGGGGAAAGCCGTCCACAGCCGGAACATTTTCTCAGGATGCGAAACATATTCTGATATTCTTACGTAACAAAGGAATTGAAAAGCGCTTAAACATGGATAGCCCGGTTGATATAGCTGTTCGCGATGGCAGAGTAACCGCGCTGAGTTCCTCAACAGGTAAAAAACTGGAATCGATCCGATTGGAACCGGCAGAAATCGGCCGTTTGAATAATACGGAGCCTGAATCCCGCTATTCGCTTACCCTGGCGACTATCTCTCCTTACCTGCAAAACGCGGTAATCGCTTCCGAAGATCCGCGCTTTTATTACCACTTCGGATTTGACATTCCTGTAATTGGCTGCGGTTCCACTATTACTCAACAGCTCGCGAAGGATTTATTTCTCTCTCCGCGGAAGGTTTTCGCTCGCAAACTACGTGCGTTGGAACTTGCTCTGGCTATGGAGTTGCGGTACTCGAAAAAACAAATATTGGAGATGTATCTTAACAAAATTTATTTAGGACACGCCGGCTCCCGCGCGATCTACGGAGTCGAAGAGGCGGCAAATTTTTATTTTTCGAAAAATGCAAAAAAACTTTCCCTTGAAGAAGCCGCACTGCTTGCAGGGATAATCGACTCTCCGAACCGGCATAATCCCTTCAGAAATCTTGATGCGGCAAAGGAACTTCGCAACAAAATTATGACCAAGATGCGAAGAAAGTCCATGATCCGGGAAGATGAGTTCCTCCGAGCGTCAAAAGCGCCTGTGCGATTACAATCAAGTAAAGCCCCTGTCAATTCGAGTTCGTATTTTATTGATTATATACAGCGGATTACCAGGGAGGGGCTGGGAACTGAAAAATTCTATCACCCCGGATATTGTTACTATACGTCACTTGATCCCATCTGGCAGGCCATAGCGCAGGAGGCAGTTGCCCAGGGGCTTACAGAAATCGAGCAGAAGGCTTTCCCTGCCGGTGAACCGCTGCAGGCTGCACTGATTGCGGTTGACCCGAAAACCGGAGAAATGGTTGCCATGGTCGGCGGGCGGAACTACGGACAAACAAAATTTAATAGAGCGGTAGATGCTAAACGACAACCGGGAAGTGCTTTCAAACCTTTCGTTCTCCTTGCAGCACTTTCGCAATCGCTGGAAAATCTGGGAAACTGGACGCTTTCCACAATGGTTTCCGGTGAGACGATATCGCTTCCTACTCCTGAAGGATTATGGACACCGTCGAATTTCGAAGATAAGAAGTATGGGAAAATTACAATTCGAAAAGCAATAGAGGATTCTGTAAATACCGCCACTACCAGGTTAGCCAATGACGTCGGCTTCGAAGAAGTGCTCAAAACCGCACGTCTGACCGGTATCATGAGTCCTCTTTTACCTGTACCTTCCATGGCGCTGGGAAGCTTTGAAGTTACGCCAATGGAACTTGCTTATGCTTATACGACCATAGCCTCGGGAGGTATTCGCTTTGAACGATTTCCGCTTTTCTCGGTAACGGCAGCAAACGGAGATAAGATTGTTACTAAAAAGGTTAAACGTGAACAGGTGCTTGATGCGCGGGTGACCTACCTTGCCGGGTATGCAATGGAGGGAGTACTTCAACGGGGAACGGCAAAAGAGTCCAGGTTACTGAATATTAATTTTCCGGCATCAGGGAAAACCGGAACGACAAACGGCAACAAAGATTCATGGTTTGTGGGTTACACTAAGGACATGGTTTGCGCTGTCTGGGTGGGATATGATTCCGGCGCCGATACCGGTCTGACCGGTGCCGACGGAGCTCTCCATATCTGGACACGATTCATGCGAGCCGTGTATTCCCAATCCGGACCACTAGCTGTAGTTCCGCCCAAGGGAATAGAAACAGCAGTAATCGATCTAAAATCCGGATATCTTGCCACAAAATTATGTCCACAAACATTTACCGAAGCCTACTTAACGGGAACAATCCCGAATAAAACATGTCCTGATCATCCGATGAATCCCGTTGCGGATAAAATACGCAAAAAAGTACAGGAAGCAGGGAAAGCATTGAATAAGTTATTCAAGTAAACGACGTTCTTTCCTCGCTTAGAGACTGTGTTACAATTATAATAAATGTCATTCCGAGTTCCGATTCAAAGCCGGGCAGGAAGCCCCGGCGTATGCCTGGGCATGCCTGGTTGTCGGAACGAGGAATCTTAATGCATTAATACAGAAAGATTTCTCCCTTCGGTCGAAATGACATGAAAAAGTATTACGACACAATTTCTTGTGAAAGGGGGAAACAAACGGTATCGGTCAGCGTATAACTTCCAGAATAACTTTTATATTCTCTTTGGAAAGAAGAGCCGGGCTATTTTTGCTATCTGATATCGCGATCGTTTTCTCCATGTGAAGAGCTGTCATGCCAAAACGGGAGAGCTGCGGGAGTTTCAGCGTTCGTGTCCATTTGTCCAAAGTGCTAAGGAATTGTTTACAATAAAAGATATCGTCACCACCGGCTTCACCGGTGAATATTCTTCCGATATCGGCAAAGCGCTTTTGTGCGGCAATATTCTTTTCATCACCAATTTTTTTTATCACAAAAGTCATTACCGGAAAAAGTAGCTTTCCGCAGGCTATGCCGTGCGGTACAGGGAAGAGTCCGCCCAACGGTCCGGCTATGCCGTGCACTGCGCCCAGGCCCGAGCGGTTCAGCGCGATTCCGGAAACCAGCGCCGCATAAGACATTTTTTCACGCAAAGAAATATCATTGCTTTTACCAAGCGCCAGCGGCAGCAGACTCTCTGAGGCGTAAGACAGCGCCTTTAAAACCAGCGAATCGAGAGAGACGTCTGCTTTTGTTGAGGTGTAAGCTTCAACTAATTGCGAAACGGCATCCAGTCCGGAAGCGGTTGTAATATACGTAGGTAAAGTTAGTGTCAATGCCGGATCGACCAGCGCTACATCGGGCATGTAAGCGTCATGCCGCAAAGATTTTTTATAGCCTTCCTTTCGGTCGCAAATTACCGCGTTTTTTGTCGCTTCACATCCCGTACCGGCAGTTGTCGGAACAGCAATAAACGGAATTTTTGCACCGTTTGGTTTTTTTGTTCCTACACCTTCCAGATAGTCTTTCACAGAGCCATCAGCAGCGAGCATGGCCGAAACAGCCTTGCCGAAATCGATGACACTGCCGCCACCGATGGCGACAACAACATCGACCGGCGTCTTGCGAATTTGGGAAACAATACTATCAATTACTTCTGTCGCCGGTTCGTTCCAAACGGATACGCCTTTATATTTAATCTGAGCCTGATGTAACTGCCGGACAAACTCATTCAGTCGTCCGGCTTTTTTTAACGATTTACCACCGATAAAAATCAAAGCGTTACTACCATATGAGGAGATGATTGCAGGGAGTGAAGAAAATTTGCCTTCGCCAAAAATAATTTTAGGTAGACCCTTTATATTAAAATCGCTTATCGATTCCATAAAGATTTATCCAGAGGAGCAAGAACATTATGAGCAATCCCTTCGCGCGGTTTGGCCATCCATGGTTCAACGGTCGTACGCCATTTCAAATAATGAGCGGTTGTTTTATGCGCGGCAGCCGCCTCATCGGATTCATAGGCTTCATACAAAGTGAAAGTCGATGGATCATTTCTATGCTGCAGAAAGTCAAACCGGAGATTTCCTTTTTCTTTGATTGAATTTTGATGATTCTCTATCGTTGCTTCGATAAACTGATTAATATTTTCCGGTTTAACGACAACACTTACAACAGTAACAATCATAAACGCCCTCCTGTATGAAGATTTTTATAACAAATTAATCCCAACGTCAAAGTAAAAAAGAACTGCCTTGGTGCTTGCGGGTGATGAAAAGGAGATTGTGAAATGGGCTCGGACAAGTGCCAAAGGTATAGTATCATTGACATAAAAAAAATAAAGAATTCTGAGTTAAAATGTGCTAGAAACTACCTGGTTGGGCAAAGTTATGGCATTCCTTCTATTGCATCCATAATAATCCCCTCGATGGCAAATAACAATTAAAGATAAAAAGGAATAATCATGCCTATAAGAAAACAGGAATCTTTTAACTTCTATTCTCATCTGGCTGGCGCCATTGCGGCGTTAGTTGGTACTGTGTTTTTAGTAATGGTTGCAGACTACTCGGCTTCCGGTCTGGTGACTGCTCTTATTTATGGAATTTCCGTTGTTTTCCTTTTTTCAGCAAGTTCTCTGTATCATGCCTTCAAAAAGAAAGAAAACGAGCTGTCGTTCTGGAGAAGAATGGATCGCCTGGCAATATTTTTCATGATTGCGGGAACGTTTACTCCGGTATGTTATTTTTGCCTGGACGGCCCATACAAATGGTCAATGATTGCTTTTCAGTGGAGTCTCGTAGGTGTCGGAGTGATTTCCCAGATTTTTTTCCCGAGGGCTCCCAGAAAATTATATGCGCTTATATATCTATTCATGGGCTGGTCAGGGATTTTCACCATCAAACAGATGCTTGCCAATATGTCCATCTCTCAAAGTGTCCTAATGCTTTCCGGTGCTGCCGCTTTTACAATAGGGGGTATTATTTACGCCATCAAAAAACCAAAAATGGTTCCTGGTATTTTCAGTTTCCATGAGCTCTTTCATATCATGGTTCTGATTGGCGGAGTGCTCCATTATGCCATGATTTACGGAGTTTATTCCCAACTTGGCGTATAAATAATGGACGCTATACTTAATTCCGCAAAAACCGGCAAAGCGATGGATATGCTTTTGACGGCCGAGTCTGAGTTATTTATAAGAGAGTATAAAGAGAACTATTCCGCGGGGGAGAGCAAACCACAGAATATAGGGATGCCGTTTCTATTACACTCTCCCGGGTCTGATATTGGTGTGCTCCTTATTCACGGGCTGATGGCCGCGCCGGAGGAAGTAAGGGAGTGGGCGCAGTTTCTGCACGGAAAAGGTCTGACTGTATATGTTCCAAGACTTTCGGGTCATGGGACATCTTCCATGGATCTCTCAAAACGCAATTATCATGACTGGCTTAATTCGGTTGACCGTGGTCACGCTATTCTGAAAAAATGCTGTAAAAATATTCTGATAGCCGGTTTTTCCACCGGAGCAGGTCTTGCTCTGCAATCCGTCATCATGAAACCCTATGATTTTAAAGCTGTGATTGCTGTCAGCGCGCCTCTCAAGTTTAAAAAATTTTCATCAAAATTTGCCGAAATTTTGAATTCATTTAACCGTCTCTGCAATTCGTTGGGCATGAATAATCTCGCCATGGATTTTATGGAAAACGATGCGGATAATCCTCACATAAACTATCTTCTCTGCCCGGTCAGCGCCTTTGTGCAGGTAAAGAAGCTGATGAAAAAAGTCCGTAAGTCGCTTCCCGATATTGAGATTCCGGCACTGGTAATTCAGGCAAAAAATGATCCAAAAGTCTCGCCACAAAGCGGTCCCGCGATATTTAATCTTCTTGGCACGGATAAAAAATGTTTTGCCTGGATTGATTACAATATGCATGGAATTGTTCGCGGCAATATCGCCGGCGATGTTTTTAAAGAAGTTGAATCGTTTCTTACGGCTTGCAGTTTGATTAATCCCGCCAAATAATATTTCCCCGTTGAATTGATAAAAAACCATTTTTGTCTTGCAATATGAAAAATATATTTTAAAAGGCATAAACACGATAACGTGCCGCTTTATATGAGAAAGTGGAATATCTCCGGTCGATATTCTCCCTGCAAACCGTTATTTGCTAAAATAAAGCTTGACTATTGTCAGCTATTGCCGTAGCTTCACGCCAACTTCGGATATTTAGAAAAAAATAGACGAAGGAAAGAGTTGAATTTAGACATTTTGAAGCACATAGGTTAGCCACCAGGTACTTTAGAGTCTCGGTGGCTTTTTTATTGTGAAACTCCAATTCCGAAAGCAAAGCGCAGCGGAATTGGTAAGTTGAACAATCCCGCAAAGCGGAGGTTATTATGCCCCGCGGCTTGTTTTAGGGTAGAATAACCGTGGGTTCTGTCATCGTGCTGATTCGACTTTTAAAAATTTATGAAAGGAGGATAAGCATTATGTCAGAAGGTAAAGTAAAGTGGTTCAACGAAAACAAGGGTTTCGGCTTCATCGAGAATGAAGAGGGCGGCGATGTATTTGTACATTTCAGTTCGATTCAGGGCGACGGTTTCAAGACGTTAAATGAAGGCCAGCGCGTAAGTTTTGATATTACTCAGGGCAAAAAAGGCCAGGAAGCAACGAACGTCAGAGCTATATAGTTTTCGTCGACAACTAAAAACAATGAGCACTTCGTGTGTGAGAAATCATGCCGGAGTGCTTTTTTTATTCATAGTGCGAATAAGCGTCATTTAACAAAGGAAAAGGGAGCAATGATTCTTTGTTGTTTTCTCTCTCTCTTTTATAGGATGGTTGAGTATGCTAATCCATTGCTACTGATATATATACTAAAAATTACTTTTTATAAGACGAAAAATAAGACGCTATTCCCAATAGCTAACTTTTATTTCCATTATAGATTTCAAATGGGAATCGTGATATAAAATAATAACATTAAATATTATTCTTAATAATTCAAACATACCTGTAAAAGAGGAAACACAATGAAACAAATCATATTTACGTTGTGCGTGTTTTTCACCATGATGACCGTAGCTAATTCAGCAGAAATTTATAACTGCGTCGGCAATGATGGGAAAATTTTCTTCACGGATAATCCTCCGCAAAATGCAAAATGCAAATATTCAGCGGGAGAAGAGGCAGATACAAGCCAACAACAGCAGCAGCAAACCGCGGATGAAACTCAGCAAACCAACCAGAATGACGAAAGTAAAAGCCAGACAGGACAGGCTAAAAAATTAATAAAGATACCTCGATTAAGTTACTAGGAGTTCATATGCGCAGCGATATTCAAAAAATGATTTCGGAAAATAAAGTATGTGTAATGGCCACAGTTGCGGATGGTGCTCCGCACTGTTCTTTAATGTCGTACGCAACAGACTATGACTGCTGTGAAATCTACGTGGCGACCCTCAAAGATACCAAGAAGTACCGCAATCTGACAGCTAATCCAAGCGTCAGCCTTCTCATTGATACAAGAGACGCAGACCCGAAGGGTAAGACCAGGGCGCTGACAGTAACGGGAATTGTTCAGACAATCAATAATGATAAAAAAATAGCAGAAATTCGAAAAGCTCTGCTGAAAAGACATCCCGATTTGAATGATTTTTTCAATAATCCTGACGCCCAAATCGTTGTTATCAAAGCAACAGCGCTACAACTTTTGGACAATGTAACAGATTCATATTTTGAACATCTGGCGTAATCAATCTGTCGTTCCGGTAGGGAACGCCGGTGCATGTCTGGGCAAACCGGTATACAATATTATTTCACGATTCACTTTTTTTCTAAATTACTTGTTTTTCAGCACAGGAAAAACCAGCTTGCCGCCATGCTCACCGATGATGGATGCCAGTGGCAAACCCAGAAAAATAAAAGCAGGAATAATCCATTCCGGTCCTGAAGGGTTTTGCAGTATTAATGGCTTGATTATAATCGCTATCAGAACGATCAAATCAGAAATTAATAGCACAAACGACAAAATGGTTTTTCGTATTATAAGTGGATTGGCCTTGCCGGAATAATTAACAAGCCAGGCCAAAAGTCCTGTTGCGATGGCTACCGGAAGAGAGAGGGTTCCCAGAAGGTAGAGATAGAAAATGGCATCGATAAGTCCCTGTGCCGGACTAATCAGGTAGTACCAGGCGAGAAACAAGGGAGCTGTAATGAAAAAAGCCATCGGAAAATGAACGACCATTGGGTGCGGATGTCGCCTGAAAAAGGGATATGTTTCCATAAACCGATTAAGCCATTCGGGAATAAATGGAGGCTTTATTGCTTTTTCTTTTGCCAGTGTACCTTTCTCTTGAATCTTAGACAGCACGTCCTTTCCGTGAGGTGAGGCGGTGATGGCTTCTGTTAAATCGTTTCCGGCCTGATGCCTGTTCATATGTACGCCATTTTTCCATAAACGGTTGCCCGTAACGTCATAGACTTTGCCTTCCACGGCAACATACGCATTGCGGTCTTCCTTTCCATCGTGTTTCGATAAAGTTTCCCGGTCGATTTCCATACCTTTATCCTCCTTATATTGAAAGTGTATTATTGCTCCGGCAATTAAATATATACAATGTTTCCTTCCCTATCCTCCGCTGGCGGAGGTGTCTCGTAGTGACGGAGGTGGACAAAGAGTGTTGATGTAACTTATGTATATTATAACTGCCTTAAAAGCATCCACCCCCTTAATCCCCCGCCAGCGGGGGACACGCATAATGGGTACAATTATTAACATGTCTAATTGCCGGAGCAATAATTGCTTATACAATTTTTAAATCCGGGCTCATCCGGTTATTATCATCAGACTATTGTCTGTCATTTTTCTTGAAAAAAATTGGAACAGCAGCCGGCAGATAAAAAGCCGCCAGAATAAGTATAGAAAAAATTGCCTGTTGATACTCGCGTTGATTTTGCAGACCATGAATCAGATAAGCGATTATCAGTAATATTCCTGTCAGATTATGGACGCGGATAGTCAGCAGATTTGCCGGTGCCAGCCGTGATATATCGTTGATTTGTTTACGCAGAATACAAAAGGCCTGCACAGCCCAGGGCAGGGTGAGAAAGCTCAGATAAATCCAGAAACTTGCCATGTCGAAAAATGGTGTCAGCAAAATTATTATAAATGCCATGGTCATGGCGATGCCATAAAACCGGATCGCATTTGATGATCCAAACCGCACAACCAGAGTTTTTTTACCGGCGGCGGCATCATCGGTTCTATCCGGAATTTCATTGATTATTATCATAGCAAACATCATGAAGCCCAGCGGCAGCAAAATCCAGAACACCTCCCAGGAAAAAGAAACTGTCTGCACCACATAGGCGCCCATCCCGATGGTGAAACTGAAATTTATCAGTTGGGAGATTTCTCCCATACCACGATAACCGTAACGGATGGGCGGTGCCGTATAAAAATAAGAACTTCCCATGCCAAATAAGCCGAAGACAAGTATCCACAAGGTCTGAACCACGCACAGATACAGACCAATGCCAATTGTTGCAAGATATGCCAATACAAATACCAGCCGCATATGCGCGGGTTTGATTTTGCCGCCGGTTAAAGTACCGCTTCCGCCGGAATATGGATTTGCATTAATGTAATTGTTGCGATCAACACAAGCGTGATAATCGAAATAATCGTCCGTCAAATTAAGGGCAATGTGGTTAAGTGTTACCCCCAACACGGCCAGAAAGAAAAACCATTGATTATAAAATCCTGTTAACGTCCATGCTGCAACACCGCCCAGAATGGCAGGCAAAAAACTGGAAGGTGTAAAATGATAACGTAGAGCAATCCACCACACCATAAGCGATTGGTGTTTTTCTCTTGCCTGGGCAGGTGCTGCATTATTTTGTATTGATAAGTCTTCCGGCGATTTAATTTTTGTTGGGCTCATATTTTTGTTTTTCATGTTTTATTTGTAACACAATGGCGATTTGACTGTCAAATCGCGCCTATGCTTATATCGTGATCCATGCCATAAATGGGAAATCTTTACTTGACGAATTATTCATATATATATAGATTGCAATCCGTTGCAGCTGATTTTGCGATTAAATTTGAAAGACGTTAATCTATGTTTGGTGTGTTCCCAAAAGAAGATCTCGATCAGACTTTGAGAATCAAACGCTTTCTCATGGCCTTCGGCGCTTATTTAATATGGAGTGCTATTTGTTTTATCGGTTATTCACTGGAACTGACAACTGTGCCGCTGGCGATTCTGATTGCCGGTGTTTTAGCAAGTTTTATCTTAAACGTCTTTCTATATTTAATATTCAGAAGCGGATTAAACAAAAGTTTTAAAGATCCGAGCCTAACTCTTATACAGATGGTTATAGCCACTTTCTGGATTATGGTGGTTGTATATTACGCCTATGAGGCCAGAAGCGGTGTTCTTCTCGTTTACATGGTTGTTCTTGTGTTCGGTTTTTTCAGATTGAGAATCCGGCAGTTTCTTTTTCTTTCGGTTTTTGCCTTTGTTAATTATTCTGCCGTTATCTTTTTACTTTATACGACTCATCCTGAGTATATCAATACGAATGTGGAAATATTCAATATTGTCGTCCTCGCGTTTATTTTGCCATGGTTTGCCGTGATTGGCGGATATATTACCAATCTCAGAACCAGTATTTCCAGTGCTCTTGCTACCATCGAGCGGCTGACGAACAACATCAAGGATGTCATTTTCGTTTTGGATATGAATCTTGATTACACCTATATCAGCCCTTCCGTAAAAATCCTGAGAGGGTATGAACCTGAGGAAGTCATGAACCAGATGCTTTACGATTCCTATGCAAATTCCTCCCGGGATGCGGTTGTAAAGACATTGGCCGAGATGACAGTGATGGAAAAATCAGGTCATAAAAATTCGGCGGAGCGGACGCTGCAGTTGGAAGTTGCGCGCAAAGACGGAACTACCGTATGGACGGAAACGAAGTTTTCCTTTGTTAAAGATAAAAATAAAAAAACGGTTGGTATTCTGGGTGTGAGTCGGGATATTACCGAGCGCAAACGCGCCGAAGAGCAGATTCAATATCTGGCCACACACGACGTTTTGACAGGGCTACCCAACCGTATGATGTTCAGCCAACTTTTGAATCAGGCAATCGAATCCGCAAGACGCCATGAACGGCAATTTGCCATTTTATTCATTGATCTGGACCGATTCAAGATTATCAATGATACCATGGGGCACGATGCCGGTGATGAACTATTAAAAGATATGGCCAAGCGTTTACGACAATCGCTCAGAGCGGTTGATGTTGTAGGGCGACCGCAGGAAAAAAATGATGTTGTCGGCCGTCTGGGAGGAGATGAATTCATTATCCTGATTGAGGAAATAAGCGATTTAAGTCAGGTTGCAGTAGTCGCCCAAAGGGTGCTTAGTGCGGCTATGAAACCGATGGTTATTCTGGGTGAAGAATGCCGCGTAACCGCCAGCATAGGTATCAGCATATACCCCATTGATGGAGATGATGAACAAACCCTGATGAAGAATGCGGATATGGCTATGTACTTTGCCAAGGAAGAAGGCAAAAATAACTTCCAGTTTTATTCCCAAAATACTCAATCGCAGGCATTTGAGCGCCTTACTATCGAAACAAACCTGCGTAAAGCGCTGGAACGCAACGAACTGTATTTAGAATATCAGGCCAAAATGGATTTAAAAACCGAAGCAATCACGGGTGTGGAAGCCCTGCTGCGCTGGAAGAATCCTATCCTTGGTTCGGTAACTCCTACGCAATTCATTCCGGTAGCCGAAGAAACAGGAATGATTATACCTATCGGCAGGTGGGTAATGAAGACCGCATGCGCCCAGAATGTCGCGTGGCAACGTCAAGGTCTGCCGCCTGTCAGTGTGGCGGTGAACTTATCGCTTCGCCAACTCATGGACGATAAACTATTGGAAGATATTAAAGCCGTGTTGGATGATTCCGGCATGGCGCCGAGTCTTCTGGAAATTGAAATTACTGAAAGCGTGATAATGTACAAACCTGAGCGCCTGATTGAAGTGCTGACCAGAATAAAGAACATGGGTGTGCGGCTGGCCCTTGATGATTTCGGTACAGGTTATTCTTCTCTCGCTCATATCAAACAATTTCCTATCGACACACTCAAGGTGGACAGGTCGTTCATCCGCAATCTTTCACAAAATTCCGAAGATAAAGCGATTATCGAAGCTATCATTGCCATGGGCAAGATGCTTAGCCTTAATGTTGTTGCCGAAGGCGTGGAAACGATGGCTCAGGATGAGTTTCTACGGGAGCACATTTGCGACGAGATGCAGGGTTATTATTTCAGCAAACCTGTCGCTCCTGATCAGTTTGCAGATCTCTTGCGTAAGCACAACACAACGTCATAAACTCTCATACCAGCCTGTGTCGCTATGACATACAAAAAGTAGAAGTAATAAAAAGATGCCTCACTGCGTTTCGACATGATAATGTTTAGTGGTTGTTCATTTTTGCCAAAGTTCGCTGGCGATATCGACGATTTGTCGGCGCTGATCCTCGTTCAGAGGCATCTTCGGTGAATTTTGGATAGTCGTATCGAGGTTTTCCACAATCAGCACGGAGGCGTCAGTACTTAATGTATGACTGTGCCAGACACGACGCTTGACATTATAAATTTTCCGTGATTTCAGATCGATACCGGTAATTGATGTGACATAATCGTTGCCCTCTCCGATAAAAAGGATACAGCGGCCTTCCAGAAGAACGAACACTTCGTCGGTTTCATTGTGTCGTTGCATCTTATCGATACTCTCAGGTAAAAGCTCGTCGCAATAACGCAGGATAGCTACTCGCCATTTATCATAATCAATCAGTGGCTTGTAGCCTGTGCCTTCGTGCCTACGAACTTCCAGCAGTTTTTCATCAATTTTTTTCAAGCAAACTCTCCATCAAAGTATTTCAATCTTGTACCATATGTTAAGTTGGCGGTCAGCCGTTTTTTGATTATTTTTGAGATGTCTTTTATTTCATTTAGTCAGTTGCTTCAGGAGAAAAATAAGTGACTGCATATTCTATCAACTATTATGTGGAAATGATTGTTGATATGCCTGTTGATAAATTATCTAACCTATAGAAAAAGAGCGTTTATTAGCAAAATGCTTAAATAGTATGCGTCATAATATTACTTAATAATATTAATAATTTGTGTATGGGTGCCAACGGTAAAGTGTTTATATTCGACACACTCCTTGACATTAACAATCAGCAGCAGTATCTTATAGGTGAAGAGTGCTGCAATGCCCGGATGATGTGAATAGAAGTTAACCATTTCAATGGAAATATTGATCGTCGATGGGTAGGCTACTTAAAAGGTAGTTAATAAATGAGCTGACTACAGCTTATGCATGAAAAAGCATTGCGGCTCTCTTCCAACATTAACTAGCATGAATTAATCTTTTTTTATCTTCTATTTTCCTAGTTTCTGCTTGCTAATTGGTTTTCTTCTACATCTCTTTCATAATAAAGAGCGGATTTTGAAAGCTATGATTATTAACTTTGCTTTTTCAATGGATATATCTTTACTAATCACAGTCTCTTACTGATTTCATGAGTTGTTAAGGATGGGTTTCGTCCCGCAAAAATTAGAGCGAATTAATGATTTACAAATCTCTTGAGCAATTAGTTCAGCTCCCTTGTCGGTATAATGAAGTTCATCAGCGAAATATTCAAGAGTTTTGGGAAGCAAATTATCAATGTCTATACAAACGACATTTTGTTTTTCAGCTGTCTTTTTAATTAAATTATTCAATTTACTCATGGCATCCAGAATGCCATCTTCAGAAAACTCGATAAAAAACATTAAGCGGGTTTCCATCAAGATTGTTTTATAAGTATTTTTGTTGGAGAATGTTGTTAAAAAAGGGAATGTCGGCATAACCGGAACAATATTTTTTTCTTTAAGATAATCAATAAATGCATTCAACTCCTTTTCATATTGCAAAATAATATTTTCAGGAATTTCATTAAGAGGTGTTTTGTTTTGCAGATATTCCTTTTCTTTTATTTTTATTTTCTTACGCAGCCTCCACATGGAATAGTAAGATAAGACCATGTTTGGAAGAAATTTGTAAATGACATTTCTAAAGTTTGACAGAACTCGGTCAAATAAGACACGAATTTTGGAATAATTTTTAATATTTTCATTAATCAGGCATGGAATAATATCTATGTCTTCTCCTCTTATTGATTCCCTGATATGGAAAAACAACCGATGATGATTCATCACGATGATGTCCGGTTTTAAAGGCAAAACATATTTTTCTATATATGCTTTTCTCATTTTTTGAGATAATCCCATAATAGATATATTAATAACCTCTACTTCGGGATATTTGTCCTTCAGCATTTCACCCAATTGTGAAGGCCATTCTTTTCCTTCCGTCTCATGCACACCAAGAGTTTCTGACGATCCAAAACACATAATCCGGATTCGCCCTTTCTTTTTCTCCAAATCAAATTCTTTTTCTCTAAATCCAAGTGAACTGATTTTCCATTTTTTATATCGAATATTTGGAATATTATAAGGTATCCCGTCACTGTCTATTGCAACAATACTTGAAAAGAGTTTTTTCATAAAAGGACAATACACACGTTGTTTTCTTTTTTTATGATAATTTTCTCCGAAAATTATTAATCTATCTATATCATAGTAATGAAATTTATAGAACTTGCTTAGAAGAAGTTAATTATTTTTACACGGCATCAATTTCATAGAATAATAAAAATGGACGGTTACTGACGTATTCATTAATAAAAAGGCAGAGTCTTTGTTGCTTCTGCCTTTCAGTAATTAAATCATTCGTATGTTTTATTGCTTCTTATTTTACGGCTGGGGGAATTGCACCTTCAACCTTCTCTGTTGCCTTCTTCTCTGCGGATGCTTTTTTTTGCAGCCTCTTTCTTAAAATATTTTTTTATTCTAGTAGTACTAATGAAAATTAAGCACCATTAATTAATGTTACCTTAAATGAAATCCGGTTTATTTAATGTTCCTTCATTTCTTTATGTTTCTCTTGCATGGGCTCATGTTTTTCTATCTGCCGCGATGACTTTTTCTCTAATTGCGGTTTTTGTTCTAATTGTTGTGACCGTTGTTTAACCTCTCGAGACCGACTCTGCCCCCACTGCGGACGTTTTTCTAATTGTTGTGGTTGTTTTCTAACCTGTGGAGGTTGATTTTGTCCCCACTGTGGACGTTGTTTAGTCTGTTGAGACGGCTGCTGTCCCCATTGCGGATGCTGATCTTTTTGCCCCTGCCACTGTTGTGTTGGCTTTTGATAACGTGTTTTCAATCCATAATGTGAATCGGGACGAGATATATGATGATCCCTCTGCAACTTTTCACGATGTCTGAAGAATTCATTGCTGCGAATTCTGTGGCGCATGTACTTTGAACGTATATAATCGGGAGAGATTCTTCTTCCGTGATGATACCATGGTTTGTAGTGGTGACGGTGTCCGCCTCTCCAGAAAACGATATCTACAAATCCTCCAACAATCTCATATGTAAAATAGTCGAAGGCAAATGTTACCGCAATCGGGGGCGCATAGTAACAGGGTTCTCCATAAATTATCGGAACATCGACATACTCATTTTCGTAACCATATCCGTATTCGTCTCCTGCTACCGTGAAGTGATAACGGGCAGATACCGTGTATCGGAAAGCACTGTAGTTATAATAAGCCCGTACCTCGTATTCTCCCGGTACCGGTGATTGGAAAATCATTACACCTTCATGCACCCCTTCAGGTATGTATTTATAGTCGCCGGCTTCCGTGTCCCAGGAGTCTGACGGTACAATACATATCCAATCACTCGCATAACCGGGTGCGTTGTAAAAATGTATCCTGATTTCTTCGCCGTAATTATAAATATCTCTATCTGTTTGAATCAACGGACCAACCTTGGTATAGTAAGCAGGATTATCAGCGGCAAAAACTAAAATGGGGAGAAGAAAGAATATCCCAAGCACATACAATAAAGTTTTTTTCATGATTAACCACCTCCACATTATTCCTGTGGTTGTATTACAGCAACTTGCATGCCAATAAAGAAACACGAATTAATAACTCTTTGTATTTACAATAATATGCTATTATTTTTTACAAAAAAATATGCCAGTGTATTCAATAACTGGGGATTGATTACCCACAATGGGGGAAAATGTATCCAGAACCTGTAAATGCTATGCACCCAAATAAGCATTTTTAACTTTTGGGTTGTCTTTCAGTTCCTTGTCTATGCCGGAAAGGATAATCGGATTGATTTCAGAAAATGGATTACCCTGCTAAGCATTAACTCAGGCGGATTCGTCCAGCTTACCGTCCCAGAGAAACTGTTTTGTTTCGTTTATAATCACTTTATTGAGGACGAGAAGTGAAATGAGATTCGGTATAGCCATCAATCCGTTGGCGATATCCGCAAACGTCCAGACAATGGGAAGACTCAGCACGGAACCAAGCATAACGGCGCATACCCACAAATATCTGTAAGGCAGAATGGCTTTGGTTCCCAGAAGATATTCCGCGGCTTTTTCACCGTAATAAGACCAGCCCAGAATGGTTGAAAAAACAAAAGTCAGCAGACCGACTGACAGCAATATGGGTCCGAAAACCGGTAAATCGGAGAACGCTGCTTTGGTTAGAGCGGCTCCCTTATAACCGTGAATCCATTCGCCGGAATTAACCAGAACCAGACCGGTAATCGCGCACACAACCACCGTGTCCCAGAAGGTTGCCGTTGAAGAAACCAGCGCCTGCCGGATAGCATTCTTTGTCTGTGCCGCTGCCGCCACAATCGGTGCGCTGCCCATTCCGGATTCATTGGAAAACAATCCGCGGGCGATACCATAGCGGATTGCCTCCTTCATTCCCGCACCGAGAAACCCACCAATGATGGCATGACCGGAAAAAGCGCTATTAAAGATTAATTTGAAAGTCTCTGGTATAGTTTCGTAATGCATTCCCAATAGAATCAAACATCCGAAGACATAAAAAACAGCCATAAAAGGCACCAGTTTCTCACAAACCTTTGCAATGGATTTAATTCCACCGAGGATAACGACGGCCGTCAATACCGTCATGATTATTCCGGTAATCCACGGTGAAATGTTGAAAGTTTCCTGCACAAGTGAAGAAATTGAATTGGCCTGAACCATGTTACCGATACCGAAAGCCGCTACCGCGGTCAGCGCGGCGAAAATCAATCCCAGCCATCGGGCATTCATGCCGCGTTCCAGAACGTACATCGGGCCGCCGGCCATTAAACCTTCTTTGGTGGTGATGCGGTATTTCAGCGATAAAACCGCCTCGCCGTATTTTGTCGCAATGCCGAAGACGCCGGTTAACCACATCCACAGCACCGCTCCCGGGCCGCCGGCAGCGATTGCTGTCGCTACGCCGACGATATTGCCGGTGCCGATAGTCGCTGCCAGAGCCGTGGTCAGGGCACCGAATTGGCTGATGTCGCCTTCACCTTCGCGCTTGCGGGAAAAAGAAATTTTGATTGCTTGGAGCATGTATCGCTGAATGAATTTAAGGCGAAATGTTAAGAATATATGCGTCCCGACCAGCAGAACAATCAAAGGCCATCCCCAGAGGACATCGCTTATTTGCTGAAGAAAAGATTCTATGGATTGCATAAAGTCTCCGAAATATTTTTATTAAGAGTTTCAACCTTTGATTTTTATAAGGGAAGGAGAGTAAGGTGTCAATAGAAAGTTAGTGAGCCTGTGGCTTCCGCAGGAAGCCCAAAGCGAACTATCCCTGAGCGCAGCGAACGGGATAAAAAAGTTTAGAACATAGAACTTTTTATAGCATTTTTCGAACAAGTCGGGCGATGGCAGGCGATGCGGTCATTCCCGGCGATTCGATACCAACCAGATTGATGAATCCCGGAGAGTCTTCTTTGATGATAAAATCGCGAAAGTCGTCGGCTGATCCCTGAAGCTTGGGACGGATGCCCGCCATATCGGGATGAATGTTTTCTTTTTTCAGGAAAGGCAGAAATTGGCTGGCGCTTTGATAAAAAAATTCCGCTTTTTCGGACTTTACATTGTAGTCTTCTTTACGATCGATATAGGTGGTATCCGGGCCAAGTTTGAATCTTCCATTCAAATCTATTGTTAAGTGAACACCTAATCCAGTGTGTTTCTTTGCCGGAACAGGATAAACCAGTTTCTGCACTGTACCTTTTTTTACTCCTGAAACACTGCAGTAATCACCCTTGCAGTAATGCAGGCGATAATTGCCGCCTACCATGTTGGCGATGGTGTCTGATTCCAGGCCGGCTGCGTTGATGACAACAGCGGAGGAAAATTCAAAGCTTTCGCCTTTGGCGTTGTGCGTGAAAATCCGGTAGTGGTTGGATTCTTTCTCTATCCGAACGACTTTTGTTTGATAGATAATGTGTGCTTTATTGTTTAAGGCCTTCACTAAAAAATAGTTCATTAAATCATGTGCGCTGATGATACCGGTATCGGGAGAATAAAGAGCGGCTTGAGCCTGAACATTTGGTTCCATGTCGGGAACTTTTTTTTTGCTGATTAGTTTCAGCGAAGTTACACCGTTTTTTTTGCCGTTGTCGTACAATCGTTCGAGGTCTTCATCTTCCTCATTCTTAACAGAAACGATTAATTTGCCGGTTTTTTTATGAGGGATATTATTTTTAGTGGCGAGTTCATAGAGCATTTTGTTTCCGGCAACACAGAGAAACGCTTTGAGTGATTCTTCCGGATAATACATCCCGC
>LNQE01001056.1_pt1 | contig 30702 bp, 25 predicted proteins | sample 603111 | NCBI WGS metagenome assembly LNQE01 (sample SAMN04260313, study PRJNA301899) | hydrocarbon metagenome | isolation source: hydrocarbon-contaminated ditch | place: Germany: Bremen | collected 1998
GGTGTAAAACCAATGCCTCAATTGGATGCCATGTTGTCGGTTTCCTACGCACAGGCGGATAAAAAGCCGTCGGGATATGCCAACGGCACCTACGGTACGGAAATTGATCTCACCGGCACTTACAAAATCACCAACAACCTTTCCTATATGCTGGGTATCGGTTATCTCTTCACGGGTGATTATTTCAAAGGTTATGATTCACCGGGAACAGAAATTAACGATGATTTTATTGTCATCAACAAACTTACTCTGACTTTTTAAAGGGAAAAATCAGTATCAAGTGATGCTGCATTCCTAATTCTTGCCGCCTCTTCAAGACTTCTTATCCGTCAATGGCGGATAAGAAGTCTTACGGCGGTGTCTATATTAGTTTTCCCCGAAATCCCTCCTCATGTCTTTTATGCGCGCATAAAGAAGAATATAAAATATGAAAATCCCAACAATGAATTCAGTTTTTAATCTGGCGATTAAGAGTATTGTCATTATACTTACGGTATTTATCATTGTTGTTCTGGTTGTCGGCCTCTTCAATACAATTTGGGAAATTAAAGAGTTTCTCTTCACAAAATCAATCGGCCAGTCATTCAATGTTATTGTAGTCAATATTTTAACATTCTTGGTTATTATTGAACTATTTAGAAGTTTTGTTGTGTATTTTGAGACGCACCGGTTTCGCCTGAATACGATGATTGATCCCGCTATAATTTTCGTTATTCGCGAGTTAATTGTAAAGCTATACGGTGAACAAACTATATCTTATGAAGTGATTATGGCTTTTGGATTTCTTCTGTTGAGCTTGGGAGTAATTAGAAGCCTTGCCGTTAAATACAGCCCCAGTGATGAAAAATCAGAAAGTAAAAATTAACATTAATCCTATAATACATTAAATTCTTCAAGATATCAGACAAGACAACGATTAAAATTATTTGTATTATGCTCCAACCTTATTAATTCATTGCCTGCTTAGGTAAGGTATGCTAGTTAATGTCATCAATCCTGAGTCATGTATGCTGTTTTTGTTGGCAGTGCGATGGAATATACCCAATTATGAGGAGGACGAAATGAGGATAAGAGTCCTTGGTTGTCACGGTTCTCAGCTTCCTGATTATAATACAACAAGTTTTCTTATCGGACAAAACGTTTTAGTCGATGCCGGAACAGTTACCACGGTTTTAAGCCTTAAAGAACAGCTGAAAATAGATTATATTCTGATTACCCACTCTCATCTGGATCACGTGCGTGATCTCATGTTCCTTGCCGATAATATTTATCGCCAACGCAAGGGAAGTCCGTTAGTTATTGTCAGCACAAAAGGCATAATTGGAGCAATTCACCGGCACCTGTTTAATAATGTTATCTGGCCGGATTTTTCCAGGATACCAAGCACAAAGACGCCGCTTATAAAATTTCAGATCATCAAGCCAGGCAGAAAGCAGACAATCGGTGAATTCCGGATCAGTGCGGTTAATGTTCATCACGTTGTGGAAACTGTCGGATACTTGATTGAAAGTAAAAACAAGACAGTAATTTTTCTTGGTGACACCGGACCTACCGAGAAGACCTGGCAGGTGGCAAAGAAGATTAAAAATCTCAATGCTGTTTTTATTGAAACTTCTTTGCCGGATTCCATGAAAGATGTTGCGAATATAACAGGGCACCTCACTCCATCTTATTTGCAGGTGGAACTAAAAAAATTGAAAGGCAAAAAACCGGATATTTACCTCTATCACATGAAACCAAGCTATCATGAAGTTATACGTAAAGAAGTGTCGGTAATAAAAGATAGAAAAATTAACATTATTAAAGATGGTCAAATAATCCGTATTTAAACACCATTAAGACAAATGAATAGATTTAATACCTCTGCATATCTTGCCGGTTTAAATGTTGATAAGATGCATTTTGGACTTGCGGCGATTACCGGGCTGCTGTCAAGGCTGGGAAATCCACAAAAATCATATAAAACAATATTGATTGCCGGGACCAATGGCAAAGGATCAACTGCGGCAATGACTGCTTCTATCTTGTGCAGTGCCGGTTATAAAGTTGGCCTGTATACCTCTCCGCATCTGGTTGATGTTCGCGAAAGAATTATCGTCAACGGGAAAAAAATTCCTCAAAAGGAATTTAACCGTATAATCAGTTATGTAAAAGATAAGACGAAGCAACCTGTAACATACTTTGAGTTTTTAACCGCCGCAGCTTTGATTTATTTTCAACACTGTAAAATAGATATTGCTGTTCTGGAAGTCGGTTTGGGCGGAAGGCTTGATGCTACAAATGTTTGTAAACCATTAGTTTCAGTAATCACCAATATTGATTTCGATCATATGGATTATCTGGGCAATACGCTTGAATCAATAACCGGCGAAAAAGCAGGAATCATCAAGCAAAAGGGGATTTGTATTACAGCGGCGAAACAAAAAGAAGTTTTACAAGTATTGAAAAATGTGTGCCGGAAACGACAGTCACAGTTGTACTGTCTGGGCGACGATGTAAAAATCAAAAAGCAAAAAGATGGTTGTTTTACTTATCTGGGACTGGATCGTAATTTAAAAAAAATATCAATTTCTCTGCGCGGTGAACATCAGTTATCTAATGCCGCTTTAGCTTTAGCAACGATCGAATGTATCGAAAAAAAAGGTTTTGGTATTGATGATGCGGCAATTTATGCGGGATTGAAAAATACACATTGGGAAGGCAGACTCGAAATTCTGCAAGATAAACCTCTTTTTCTTCTTGACGGAGCTCATAACCCGGCAGGCATCAACGTTTTATGCCGGTCTCTGAAAAGTTATTTTTCTTATCGCCGTTTAATTATTATCTTTGGCGCTCTTGCAGATAAGAACTATCATCAAATGTTGCAGAAAATAATTTCTCTTGCTCCTGTTATAATATTAACACAACTAAAAACCAAACGGTCTTTGTCTGCAGATGATATTGTGGAAGCAGTGAGAAAAAGAGACTATTCCGCAATTGTTACCAGAAATGTAAAAGAGGCAATTGAGCAAGCACTGGTGATGGCTAAAAGGCATGATTTGATTTGTGCTACAGGTTCTTTCTATTTAGTTGGCGAAATAAAAGAGTCATTTCCTAAAATTACCTTATATGATAATACAAAATCGGTAAAGAAAAAGCAGGTTTATCGAGCAAAGGTAAAACGATGATGTCCATCGGGTGTGGAAAACGCAAATCTAAAAAAAACAACAATATATTTTTTGTCGCGTTCGATATATTGAAGGTCAATTCATTTATTGCCTTTCTGATAGTAATAATGTTCTTTATTTCATCCCTCTCGGCTTTTGCTGCCTTAGCCACAAATAATGAAGATTTGGTGAGTATTAAATTAGACGCGGTTAAAGAAAAAATTCACGCGGTACATAATGCTAAAGGCAAACTAGTCTTGATTTATAGCGAAAATGCTCCTGATGCCGAAGATGTAGAAACAGGTGGTAAAGATGATAGTATTCCTGTTCAGGAAACTTCTGCTGCTGAAGCCGCAAAGAACGGCAGCTCTGCTAATATTGAAGCGGACAGCATGGATTACGACAATGTTCGTGATGTTTACCATGCCAGGGGCAAAGTAAGCATATTTTATAGCGGTGCGTCTCTTTATGCAGATGATGTTGAACTGGACAACAAAAATAGAGTTGCCACTGCCCATGGTAGCGCACTTCTAAAAATGGGAGAGGACACCTTGCAGGGCGATAAAATTGTTTTCAATATAGAAGATAAAACAGGTGTTGCTTATAAGGCCAGGGCTTTTTACGCGAGAAATAATTTTCATGTGAAGGGTGATGAAATAGAGAAGAGCGGTGAAAATACGTATGTTATCAAGAAACCTTCAGCGACAACTTGTGATGGCGATAATCCGGATTGGGAAATCGCCGGAAGTAAAATGAATGTGACAATTGAAGGGTATGGTATAGTAAAAGATGCCCGGTTTCTCGCGAAGGGGTTACCGATATTTTATTCTCCGTTTCTTCCTTTTCCCGCAAAAACCAAACGTCAGTCTGGATTTCTACTTCCATATCTTTCTTACTCCAGAGATAAAGATGGTATTGATATAGAAGTCCCTTTTTTTTGGGCTATTTCTCCACAGATGGATGCCACTTTTTATCAGCGCTATATCGAAAAGAGAGGATTCAAAGATGGCGGAGAATTCAGATATTATCTGGGGGAAAAATCATTCGGTACATTCTATGGTGACTATATAGAAGACACGCGCCACGTTACTGAGACAACGGACATGGCGACAAGCCGCGACTGGCAGGAAATGCACAAACGCTGGTCTTATTATTTTCATCATCAGACAAATTTCGATTCACAATTTTATATAAGAACCGATCTGATAAAGGCATCAGATAAATGGTACTTCAGAGATTTTTCTTCTCAAAATTATTACCTTGATAATTACACCCAGACAGGTGAAAATAATTTTAAAAATATTCCATTCAAAGCCGATCAATCGCTGCGTTATCTGGAATCGACTGCCCGTATTTATAAAGGTTGGTCTAACGTTAATATAACGGGATTAATCAATTCCACCGAAGATTTTGCGGCAGTCAATAATGATAAAATTTTACAGAAATATCCGGAGATAATTCTAACTGGAATTAAACAGCCCTTTCTAAACTCTTTCTTATATTATGAATTCACAGGTACTTATGATTATTTCTACCGGGGTGAAGGCCAGAAGGGCCACTATGTTGATTTCTCACCTACTGTTTCTGTTCCTATTAATATATCACGGTATATGAAGATAAATCCGCAGTTGGCCATCAAAGAAACATTCTGGAGCAGGGATGACAACCAAACCGATTCAAAAGACAAGACAGCTGATAGAACTGTTTTTAATGCATCGGTGTCTTTAAGCAGCCAGCTTTCCCGCATATTTGATGTTAATATCAGCGGTTGGGAAAAACTAAGGCATGAAATAAAACCGGAAATTATCTATTCTTATGTTCCGGATGTGAATATGGATAACGTTCCCGATTATTATTGGCCTGCTTCATCAATGTTTCAAATGCCGGGTACAATTCCCTTTAAAACAGCAGCCGGCGACGCTTTGACGGAACAAAATGCAGTTGCCTGGTCTCTTACCAACACTTTTACGGCGAAAATAAAAGATGATCATGGCGCTTACAGCTATCTGGAATTTCTCCGCCTCAGATTATATCAGACTTACGATATACATGAAGCAAAAAAAAGCATGGAAGGAGTTACTGAAGGAAGAAGACCGTTCTCCGATCTGGGGATAGAATTTGATATTACTCCTCACAAATATTTATCATTTATGGCGCGCAATATTTACAACGTGTACGATGGCTGGAAGCAAACGAATTATGACTTGAATGTCAAAGATTGGCGCGGAGATATGATGACAATCGGTTATCGTTATACCGTAGACTCTATTGAAGAAATAAACCTTTATCTAAAAGCAGTAATTACAAAAAATATTGATGGCACGTTTATTTCAAGACACGACCTGTTTAATTCCAGGACAATAGAAAATACGATCGGATTATTTTACCATAAGCAATGCTGGGGTATGGGATTTGATTTAACCGAAACCGATGACGACGTCAGATTTTTATTCAAAGTTTCACTTGCCGGTTTGAGTAATTTGGGGAGTAAATAAATATTTTTTATAACTGATTATAAGTCGTATGTATTTCCCTAATATCCATTTCGCTGCCTGAAAGCGTTTCGGATAAATCTAAGGCTCGCTTCAGGCGATTACAAAACTCGCCTTTGGCTCAAACACTTGTAATCGCTTATCTTAAGCTTCGCCAAGATTTATTGCCAAAACACTTTCAATGGCTGCTCAAATGGATATCATTGGAGATGGGTATATGATCTTGTTGAATGAAACCAAAATACTATTTTCCTAAGAAAAATATATAATTATGGATACGTTTATTTTAGCCGCAACCAGTTTTACAATTTCCGTTTCTCTGATGATTACCGGCAGGAAGGATCGGATGCAGTCTTCCTTCTCCCGCTTATGCGCTGCTGTGTTTATTTCGCAGGGGGCAATTTCCGTAGAAAGTATTTTTCATTTCGGTTTTTTGCAGAAAATCAGCTATCTCGGAACTCTGGCGATCGCGCCTTTAGCGCTTGGATTTTTCCGTTATCTGACAAGAACCAAGTCTTTAATTTCTTTGAGGATGTTTGTCTTGTTTACTTTGGCAAGTTTGTGCGCAGCTGTTTGCGTTTTCACTCCCTTGTCTAGCGGAGTTTATTTTAATGCCGTTATAACATCATATATGTTTTTTGCATTGGTATTATGTTATGCAGCGCTACTGTGGCATACAAATAAATTGCCGTCCGGCAACGAGAAAAAGCGTTTTGGATATTTACTTTTTGTATGTCCTGTTGCTCTGATTCTGGGTCATATGCATTTGTTGAATTACTGGGGATTCAACTTGCCGGTAGTAAAAGGAACTGCTTCATCGGTTTTGCTTTATTTTGTTTTGCTGGTCATCGCTTACCCGCAGCTTCGTGAACTGCATGATTTTTTTGCGCGGTGGCTGATAATTTTTGTCAATACTGTCACCGGCGCTGTTATTTTTTATTTCGCAACTTTATTTTTCAACGGTACTCCGCCCACTATCATGGGTTTGTTACTGGCGGCTTTTCTAATATCACTGTCTTTTTCGCCGATGAAAATGATTTTAAGAAAAATATTCAGCTATTTTTATCCGGACAGTAAAGATGTTTTTACTTCTCTTTATGAATTTGACGAAAAACTGGAAAGAGAAAAGGCACTGATGCTGGCGGAAATGGCTCCTGTTGTTGCCCATGAAATCCGTAATCCGCTGGGCTCCATCAAAGGAGCGGCGCAGTATCTGAAATCGGAAGCATCCACTCAGGAGCAGCAGGAACTCCTGAATGTTATTGTTGAGGGCACAGACAGATTGAACAATGTCGTCAGTCAGCTCATTGATTACGCGCGTCCATACAAGCTTAACCTCAGATATCAGAATATCAACTTGGTTATTAAAAAAGCCGTTTCCATTATTGCTGCAAATAAACTGGTGGAAAAAATTGCCATTGTCCAGGATTTGGATGAAAACATTCCCGAAGTGAAAATAGACGAACAGCAATTTATACAGGTAATTTTAAATATAGCGCTAAACGCAATTGAATCAATGCCGCAGAGAGGCACTTTGACTTTTCGTACGTCCGGTGAGGAACTGGAATCTGAAGGGATGATAACAGTGACTATTCGAGATACGGGAATCGGAATCAATAATAAAGAAATCAAAGATATTTTTAAGCCATTTTTTACGACCAAGGAGAGAGGCACGGGATTGGGGCTGGCCATCTGTCAGAAAATCATTAAAGAACATGGCGGCAATATCGGTGTTGAATCAGTTTCTTCTCAGGGCACTGTATTTTCCATCAGACTTAAAGCGGCTGAGTAAATTATTAATGCCATTTCGATTTTAAAGGATAACGAGGCGGCAAGGAGGAGGTGACGAGGCGTATTTTACACGCGTGACCTTCAGGTTATACGTTGAGGAAACCGATCCCGATAAATCGGGACCAACAAAGTTAGCCAAAGAAAGCGAATTGGCATAAACACAATCTGACTTGATTAAAATTCCAAAGCATAATAATTAAAAATCATGGGAAAGATTTTAATAGTTGATGATGAATTGAATATGCGGTTGGTGTTATCGACCATGCTGAAGAAGGAGGGCTTTGATATTTCTTCTGCTTCCAATGGGCGCGAAGCTCTGCAAATTCTGCAATCGAATAATATAGATGTTGTTATTACCGATTTGAAAATGCCGGATATTGACGGCATGGAATTATTAACTGTTATTTCCGAACGCTATCCGGAAATTCCCGTTATTATGATTACCGCTCACGGCACAATAGCAACTGCCGTGGAGGCTCTTAAAAAAGGTGCGTTTGATTATATTACCAAACCTTTTGATCTTGATGATTTAAAGAATATCATTTCCAAGGCTATTAAAACACGCGCTTTAAAGGAAAGCGAATTATCTTTGCCGCCGGCTGAAATCGAACGCATAGGCATTATCGGGGTAAGTCCCAAAACACTGGAAATATTCGATGCGATTAAACGGGTTGCCTCGACAACGACGACAGTTATGATTACAGGTGAAACGGGCACTGGTAAAGAATTGGTTGCCGAAGCGATTCATCGCAATTCTCCGCGTAAAAATAATCCTCTTATCAAACTTAATTGTGCCGCCATTGCAGCGACATTGATGGAAAGCGAACTTTTCGGTTATGAAAAAGGAGCCTACACCGGTGCGGCCATTACCAAACCGGGAAAATTCGAACTGGCTCATAAGGGAACATTATTTCTTGACGAAGTAGCGGAAATCCCGCGCGAGATGCAGGTAAAGCTGCTTCGCGTTATTCAGGAGCAGGAATTTGAGCGGGTTGGCGGCTTGCGAACCATTAAAGTCGATGTGCGTATTATTGCTGCCACCAATCAGAATCTTTCACGTCAGGTGCAGACCGGAAGTTTTCGTGAAGATTTGTATTATCGTCTTAATGTTTTTCCCATCGATATTCCGCCGCTCAGAGCAAGAAAAGAAGATATTCTTCCGCTCGTCGATTATTTTCTGGAAAAGTTCAACCGGAAACTGGAGCGTTCGGTCAAAATGGATGACGAGGTCAGGGAAATGCTCTTACGATATGAATGGCCGGGCAATATTCGTGAACTGGAGAACCTTATCGAGAGAATGATGCTTCTGGCAAAAAATAGCAGGATTACCCTTGGAGAAATTCCCGATGAGTTCAAAACTGCCATTGATAAGATCGCCGCTGTGCCGACAGATGACAGCAAAAAACCTTTTAAAGAATATATGCGTGATCAGGTGGAGAATGTAGAGAAACAGATGATTATCAAGTGCCTTGAGGAAACGGGTTGGAATGTTACTAATGCCGCCAAGAAAATTGGTTTCAGCCGCAAGGGGTTGCAGCTGAAGATGATTAAGTACAATCTGCGCAAATAAACAAAGTAAAGGGGCTGTTGAAAAACGCTCATCTGTCCCGATAAAATCGGGATTGCACTTCAAACCGAACCGCTCAACGTATTAATTATACGCCTCGCGATTCGGTTATTGTGCGCCTTATATGTTAAACAGTGCTCATGTATAAGCGACTGTTGTGATAAAGTTCTTTGAAAGAAGCTGGTCGTAGCAGACCGATCGCGCCTTGGGACACAAGAACCCGCATGCAAGCGAGGGTCGCTACGACTGTCTCCGTAATTAACCCGAACAGTTGCCAGGGACTGAAGAAGAGCCCGCATCTTACGTAAGGAAGGGAATCAGGAGAACAAGACATGAGCGAGAAGAATTTCATTGGAATAGATGTATCCAAAGATAGTCTGGATGTGGCTATAGCCCATTCGGAAGAGTTTAAGAATTTTGCTAATACCGAAGAAGGGCAGAGGGATTTAAAGGACTTTATAAGTTCAAGGCGACCTGCTCTGATCGTTTTGGAGGCAACCGGAGGCTTTGAAAGAGGCGTGCTCAGAGAATTGGCTTCAGCCCGTCTTCCCGTAGTGCCGGTCAATCCGAGACAGGTCAGAGATTTTGCAAAAGCAATGGGAATATTGGCTAAGACGGACAAGATCGATGCTCGTGTGATTGCCCGGTTTGCCGAGGCAGTTAAGCCGGAAGCCAGGCCATTAAGAACAGAGGAAGAAGATCGGCTTGATTCCCTCAATGCCAGACGTTTTCAGATTGTTGAGATGCTCACAGCAGAGAGAAATCGTTTGAGTCATGCCACAAAGTGGACGAAAAAAGGGATACAGGGGCATATCAGGATGCTGGAGCGGCTATTAGAGGAGATCAACGGGGAGATGGATGATCTGATCAAGAACAGTCCCATCTGGCGCCAGAAGGACAAGATCCTGCAAAGTATTCCGGGCACAGGAAAAGTGATGGCTCGGACCGTTTTGGCAGACGTTCCTGAGATTGGAACCATGAACCGTAAACAGATATCGGCTTTGGTGGGAGTTGCACCCTTGAATCGTGACAGTGGCAAGTATAAAGGCAGACGCTCAATTTGGGGCGGAAGATCCAAAGTTCGTGCCGTTTTATACATGTGCGCTGTTACAGCTATTCGTTGCAATTCCAAGATCAAAGTGTTCTATAAGAGACTTCGAGAAGCGGGCAAATGCTTTAAAGTTGCTATCACTGCGTGTATGAGAAAGCTATTGGTCATAATAAACTCGATGATAAAGACCGAAACGTGCTGGAATTCGTGAGTTGTTGATTTGGCTTGACACACAGTTGCTTGCATCTGAACATTTTTGAACAGCCCCGAAACATGGTGGTTTTTAACAACCCCATATTCCTAAGGCCATAGGAGGATTAAACGATGAGTTATAAAATGGGGATATTTGCCATTCTTGTTTTGTTTGTTCTTGTTTTTTTAGCTCAGAATATAGAAGTCGTCGCGGTTAAATTTATATTTTGGGAGCTTTCAATGTCGCGGGCGGTTTTGTTGTTCTTTTCCCTCTTGTTAGGTTTTATTATCGGCTGGTTTCTGAATAGCTTTCTATCATATAGAAAAGATAAAAATGATTTGAAAAATATTAAATATTAACCGGCTGTGAAAGTTGCTCGTCTACTCAAGGCTGGCGAGATAAAGAATTATTTGTAGAGCATTCAATTTTTAAATATACAATACCATACTTCCTTTTTTCCTTGACAGACAAGCTTAGATTTCAGAGGAGGATATCTTTTTAATATAATGAATAAAACTTTCTGGCTACCTCTGATAATTATTTCTTTTATAGTGGTTTTTGAAAGCGGTGCTGATTTTTCGGTGTCTGCCGAAGACTACAAAAGTCGTTATGAGGAAACAATTTTTGGAAGACGTTTTTATAATATTGAGCCGGTAAAGCACCATAATGCATGGGATATGATAAAGTGGGGTATAACTGGCAAACGCAAGAAATGGCCGAAAGAGATTAATATAGAACCAGGTGATACTCCAATCATAAGGGTTGAAACAGGTATACGGTACACGGTTGTCAATCATTCTACCGTGCTCATTCAAGTCAATGGCATTAATATTCTTACCGATCCCATTTGGTCTATGCGCGCCAGTATGTTATCGTGGATCGGGCCGAAACGTGTTATGCCACCGGGTATTACTTTTGATCAGTTGCCGCCCATTGATGTAGTGTTGATTTCCCACAACCATTATGACCACATGGATATTCCTACTTTGGAGCGACTGGCGAAGCGCGACAATCCCCTCATCTTAACAGGCATTGGTAATAAGCAGATTCTAAAGCAGTACAAAGTAGATAATGTTAAGGAACTGGATTGGTGGCAAAAAGTTACTTTGGGCAATGTAGAATTCTGCTTTACGCCGGCCCGTCATTTTTCAAGCCGTGGTGTGACTGATTATAACCTGAGCCTGTGGGGCAGTTTCATTATAAAAACACCAAGTGGAGTTATTTGCTTTATAGGTGATTCCGGGTATGGCTCTTTTGTAGGGGAGATACGCAGGCGGTTCGGTCCGGTTGACCTTTCTTTTATACCCATTGGCGCTTACGAGCCCGCATGGATGATGGAAACAATTCACCTTACTCCGGAAGAGGCTTGGCAGGTTCATGAGGATCTGGGATCACGTCTTTCGGTGGCGATTCATTTCGGCACGTTTCAACTTACCGATGAAGGAATCAACGAGCCCGTGGAGAGGCTTGGTAAAGTCATTCTGGAGAAAGGGGAAGGTTTTGGCAAATTTCTGGTGCCAACGTTCGGTAAAAATATGGATGCCGGGCAAATGAAATAAATATTTAATGAACTCAATAATTTCATCTCCTTACACAAGGAGATTCATGATTATTCAAAAACACGTCATCCAGTGTAAATAGAATCCACTACTGGCAATTTTTCTCCTCATTCATTTTCTGTATGAATGTCAGGTTCTGTCGGACAGCAGTAATCCTTTAGCCCACCATAAATATAGAGGACTGCTTTTACATAGACATCGCTGCGGTTGTAGGCGAAAATGGCTTTGTATTTACTCTCATACTCATCAATGTTTTTCCAGGACAGATTGTGTTTGAAAAGGTAGTTTTCCACACTGAAAATCGTATCTTCGATGGAAAAAGGATCAATGTCATAATTCAGCCCGTTTGAATCGACGAAAAAAGACAGCAGGGAAGAAGGAATAAACTGCCCCCAGCCGATCGCGCCGGCATACGAACTCGTGAAATACTGGGGCGGCCGGCTTGTTTTTTCAGAGAATTTATAAAGCGATGTCAGCTCCCGGACGGCAAATTTTGAACGTCTTGTGAAAAGGTATTGAGAAACCAGAACATTAAAAGCGTAAAACTTGCCGCGCTGATGACGGTCGGCAAAATTGGTTTCAATGCCGATGATGGCGGCAATTAATTCTTTGTGGATTCCGTTTTTTGCCTCGGCCCGTTCGAAAAGGCTTCTGTGCTTTTCAATAAACAGTTTCCCCTTTTCGATTTTTGCATCCACGCCCAAACGGGCGAAATACCAGGACGCGTCGTATTTTTTGTCATGATCAATTAATTTTTCTGCGGATGTCTGGAAAAACTGGTTGATGTCGGAATGAAAGCGAAAAGTGTCATGCTGCATTTGCTCGTCAAACCAGCTTTCGGGAACACCGTTGGCAGTCAGCAGTTGTTTCAGTTCTTTGATTTTATCAGAAACAATTTCTTCGCCCGGCCTGGAGAACGTGGCGGTGTCGGGCATTATTGCGGGATCTGCAACGGTTATTTCAGAAGGAGTCTTTGAATGTGCCGGTTTTTTTTTAAAGATTTCCCGCTGAGAAGCGCAGCCCCAGAGGACGAACAACAGAACAATGATAATTGTCGAATGCAGCAGATTGATTTTGCGATTCATAACTAAAAAGATTATTTTAACCCCGGCATGCGGTAAACGGCATGCCGGGGTTGTCCGGAATGATGGTTTATCTGTTTTGTTTCTGCAAATCTCCCACACCGATGAAGGGGACGGCGCCGCTGCCTGTGACCTGGGGCAGGATGCCGTTCCATTTTTCTATCGCCTTGAGATTGGCTTCCACTTTTCTGAGTTCAATAAGATCGAGAGAAATGTTCGCCCGTTGCAGGCGCAACGATTCAGCCTCAGCTTTTGCCGCTGTCACTTTCTGTTCCGCTTCGATTTTTATCCTCTCCAGATCTCTTCTGGCTTTCAGGGCAAGCTGCTCGGCCGTCTGTTTTGATTCAATGGCCTCCATGAATATTTTGGAGAAACTGAACCCGACAATCGAAAAGGCGTCAACGGCGATATTATGCGCGAGCAGTCTGTCGGAAAGTGTTGTTCTCATGGCTTCGCTGACGGCCGGCCGCTTGGTGATGAGTTCTTCCGCCGTATATCGGGCGGTGACCGCCTTGACCACTTCCTGCACTGCGGGATCAATGATGCGTTCTTTAAAATGAACGCCGATTGTCTGGTAAACGTTGTTGGCCTTGTCCGGAATGATATGATAGTTCAGCGCCACTTCGGAGCTCACTTCCTGAAGGTCCGACGACGAGGCGGCTGCGCTAGTAATAGATTTTTGAACCTTGACATCCATGATAATAACATTCTGCATGATGGGAATTCTTATATGTAGTCCTTCCTCCATCACGTTTTTCTGAACAGCGCCGAAATTCAGCACGACTCCTCTTTCGCCTGCTCCAATCTGGACCCATGGTTTAAAAAACAAAAACAACAACAAAATTGTTGCGATAATCAGTACCGGTCGCATGGATTTGTTTTTGAGCAGATTTTCCAGCATTTCGCCTGGCGTTAAAACTCTTCCATCTCTTCCTTCCATCATGTTGTTACCTCCTTTTTCTCGGTGATCTAATTGCTTCCCGCGATGTCTGTTGCGTTTATACTCAAAAAAACAGCAGCTATAAAAAAATTATGGAAGCAGCCTGCAAGACAATTCTAGGGATGGATGCTTAAGCATGAAAGAATTTAATAGATAATTAACAACAATGTCAACTCTTTTCGGTTGAAGTATTCAACTTGCGGGAGAGTTTTGCCGGCGGAGAATTGTTCAGCCAATGTATGTTCTTGTAATCACGAAAAAAATGATATATGAAATTTTTCAACCGCTAATAGAATCAGGGGAAAGCGATGCATTTAAAGGAAGTCATATTTCATTCTCGGCAATATCCGACAAGCGATTTCTATCCTTTTAACCTGCCGCTTTTCCGAAACACCGAGCGATTGGTTTTCGACGCGCCGGTGACATTACTGGCCGGTGAAAACGGAACCGGCAAATCGACCCTGCTGGAAGGGCTTGCCGCTGCCTGCCATATTCATATCTGGCGCGGTTCGGCGATATGCAGGCCTGACCCCAACCCTTATGAAGATCAGCTTTATAAGTACCTCTCTGTCGCCTGGACGAACGGCCGCGTGCCCGGATCGTTCTTCGGATCAAAAATATTTCAGCATTTTGCCGAACTGCTTGACGAATGGGCGGCGGCGGATAAAGGTCAGCTCGACTATTTCGGCGGAAAGTCTCTGACCGCCCAGTCTCACGGGCAGTCCCTGATGTCTTTCTTCCGCAGCCGCTACCGGATCAAAGGATTGTATTTGCTGGATGAACCGGAGACGGCGCTTTCTCCCCATTCACAGATAGAACTTTTAAATATGGTGCGGGACATGAGTCTGGCCGGACACGCGCAATTTATCATGGCCACCCATTCACCGATTCTGCTGGCCTGTCCGGAAGCGATCATCTATAGTTTTGACAATATGCCGATTCGGAAGATTGAATACGAGCAAACGGATCATTACCGGTTGTATAAGAATTTTATGTTGGACAGAAGTAAATATCTGAAAACAGGAAAGGAAGAGATATGCTGACGAAACAGGAAATCATCGCGGAAGCCGGGCGCCTGAAATTTGCCGATATCGGATTTACCGATGCTCAGCCCTTTGACTCTCAAAAGGAATATTTGTTGGCGCATCAGGAGGAATACGGTTGGGCGGAGGCCATCGGTCTGGGTTTGCTCGCGGGCACCGATCCTCAAAATATTCTGCCGCAGGCGAAATCAATAATCGTATTACTGGAATCTTATTTTGAGGAATCTTATCCTTTGCATCTGGAGAGTAATTTTGGACGTTGTTATCTTGACGATGACCGCGTTACCAAAGATGGTTTGGCGCTTAGAATCAAAGCTTTCCGGAAATTTCTCCAGGCAAACGGCATTGATTCCAAGGTTCCTTTTAACCTCCCGCATCGGTTATCAGCCGCGCGTGCCGGATTGGGAACTTTTGGCAAAAACAGTCTTTTCTATGCGCGACGAGTCGCCCGCACCAGTTCTTTTGTTTTCCCCATAGCTATTGTAATTGATGTTGAATATCCTTGCGATGAATCAAGCATCGCCATCGGTTGTCCTGAATGGTGTCGAAATGCCTGTGTAGCGGCCTGTCCCACACGTGCGCTCAAAGGAGACGGGAAAATTGATCCCCGCCGCTGTATTTCTTTTTTAACATATTACGGTGACGGCCTTACTCCACTGGAGCTGCGCGAACCTATGGGCATGAGTATTTACGGATGTGATCGTTGTCAGGATGTTTGTCCACGTAATATCCCCTGGATAGCACAGGAAAAACCGAAAAATCCCCGTGTTTCAGCAAAAGCAGCGAATTTTGATCTCTCTCTCCTGCTGAGTATGGATAAATCGTACTTCGAACAAAAAATCTGGCCTAATATGTTTTACATGTCAGTGGATGATATCTGGCGCTGGAAGATGAATGTAGCTCGCGCCATGGGCAATAGTCTTAATCCGGTTTATGTTGAAGATCTCATTTCAGCTTTTCGGGAAAACTCTGATGAGCGTGTCAGATGCATGATAGTCTGGGCTTTGGGACGTATCGGCAACAACGAAGCTGTGGCCGGACTTGAACAATTTTCTAAAGACAGCGAAGGAATTGTAACGGAAGAAATCAGGCAAGCTATGAAATCGATTGAGACAAGAAAATTTTAGCCTTCTTCAATCGAAATATCTGTTATTTCGAAATTTCTTGTGCCACCCGGTGTCTGTACGGTTATTTCGTTGCCGATTTTTTTCCCAATGAGAGCTTTGCCGATGGGAGATGTTACGGAAATCTTGTTTTGATTAATGTCCGATTCATAAGGTCCGAGCAATTGATATTTTATTGTTTCGCCATTGTCGATATCTTCCAGACTTACGTAACAGCCAAAAACAACTTTCTCGGTGGTTAATTCTTTTAAGTTGATGATATTGGACATCGCCAATTGATGTTCCAACTCCTGAACCCTTCCGTAAAGAAAAGACTGTCGTTCTTTGGCAGCTGAATACTCAGCGTTTTCTGAAATGTCCCCATGCGCGCGCGCCACTTCAATATCGCGAACATTTTCCGGAATTGATACGTTTTTTATCGTTTCCAGATCTTTTTTCAATCTTTCAAAGCCTGCTTTTGTAATAGGTATCCTTTGCATAATAACTCCAGATTATTTAACTATGTCCTGGCGTGATTTTTTTAAAAACGGGCAGGATATAACTTGACTTTTGTTTAATAAAGAATATGTGCCCTGTCAAGAAACATTTAATGGCTGTGTTTGTCCAATTGTGCTATTTAGGGCATAATGTAAAAATAAAGGTTTTTAAAGATAATGCTTGATAAATTCAACAGAGAAATAAATTACCTGCGTGTTTCCATAACCGACAGGTGCAATTTACATTGCCGTTATTGTCGCCCCAAAGAAGGAATTTCTTTGCAGGGACATGATGACATTTTGCGTTATGAGGAGATAATCCGCATTGTTTCCGTTGCCGTAAAAATGGGATTGGTCAAGGTGCGGGTAACAGGAGGCGAACCACTGGTTCGCAGAGGCTTTGTCAATTTTATTGCCGAACTCAAAAATATTGACGGTTTGCAGGATATAAGCCTGACAACAAACGGCATTCTTCTGGAAGAATTCGCCCAAGGAATTATTGATGCCGGTATTAGCCGTATAAATATTAGCCTTGATTCTCTGAATAAAGATAAATATTCCCATATTACCAACGGCGGAGATTTAGATGCTGTTTTGCGTGGAATTGCCCGTGCTGAAGAAGTAGGTTTCTCTCCGATAAAAATTAACACAGTTGCCATTAAGGGTTTTAATGACGATGAAGCTTTGGATTTCGTCCGATTAGCCGTAGACAAGCCCTTCCAAGTGAGGTTTATTGAATTGATGCGGGTTGGCCAGCAAACAAATCTGGATGACGTTGGGGATTATATGCCGACGTCGCAGTTGATTGATAGAATTAAAAAGAAATACGAACTGGAACCGATAAAAAACAAGAAGAAAAGATCCGATGGCCCGGCCAGAATATTCAAAATAAAAGGAGGTCGTGGCGAAATAGGTTTTATTAATCCGGTGAGCGATCATTTTTGTTCGACATGTAACCGCTTGCGCCTTACGTCTGATGGCAAATTGCGGGTTTGCCTGCTTAACGAAAAAGAAGTTGACTTAAAAAAGGCTCTACGGGAAAATTGCAACGATGCGGAATTGGAAAAACTTTTCTGGGATGCTGTTTTACTGAAACCAAAACAGCATGATTTGATTTGCACAGAAAACACTTTAAAAAAATGCCGAAACATGTCGGCGATTGGCGGTTGAAAAAGTATTAAAAAATATGTTTCATGAAACAAGGTGTAATTTGCCATATATAGTGTAAAATCGAATTCGCCGGAGACAGTGGAAATGTTTTTAGATCAAAAATCAGCCCAATTATCCGATGAACAACAAAAGGCACTGCGAAGAAATTATATTATTTCGCGGCAGAAAAAACTTATTCTGGATTTGTTAGTTCCGCTTGCCGGCGAAAGAATTCTGGATGTGGGTTGTGGTGCCGGAGATAATTTACATTTTTTTCAGGAGAAATGGTGTTCATTAACAGGAATTGATTCTTCTAAAGAGAAACTGGAAATTGCCCGGCAGAAATACGGTGACCATGCCGAACTTGTTCTCGCTCAGCCCGATGACATTCCTTTTTCCGACAATGAATTTGACATCGTAACTTTGATTAATATTCTGGAAATTTCTGATAATCCGCGAAAAATTATTGAAGAGGCAATCAGAGTCTGCCGTAATCGTGTATTTATCGGATTTATAAATAATTGTTCTTTTGTGAGTACAAAACAGGGGTTGAAAGAAATGTTTGGTTTCCCCCTTTCACGGAAAATACATTTGTTTAGTTTTCCTGAAATTAAAACAATGGTAAAAAAATGTACCGGCGATATAACCATTAAATGGGGCAGTGTTATTTATTTCCCCAATATCGTTCATTCTTATTTTGAGAAACTGGAAGAAATTATTCCCATCCGAAAGAACCCCATTGGAGCTTTTGTCGGCATGACATTTCCGGTTAAATATACATACAGGACAGCGCAGAGCCCGATTATGGAGGCATTTAAATTAGAGGCTAAGGCACGAAATACAGCACCTGAGGCTATTCGGGAAATATTGAGGCAGACGGATAAATGATTAAAGAAGCGATGCTTTATGAAAAACTTTCTGAAGGTCAGGTACGATGCGGCCTATGCGCACACAGATGCGCGATTAAACCCGGCAAGCGGGGCGTATGTGGAGTAAGAGAAAATAAAGAAGGTGTTTTATACTCGTTGGTTTATGGAACACTGATAGCCGAGAATATTGACCCCATCGAAAAAAAACCTTTCTTTCATGTTTATCCCGCTTCCAGATCATATTCCATTGCCACGGTAGGATGTAATTTCATCTGCGATTTTTGTCAGAATCACGACATTTCACAAATGCCGCGCGCCGCGCGCATGATAAGCGGCGAAGATTTTATGCCCACGGAAATCGTGGCAAGGGCAAAGAAAAGCGGGTCAAAAACAATTGCCTACACCTACACAGAACCGACAATTTATTTCGAACTGGCCTACGATACTGCGAAAGTCGCTACAGAAAACGGCCTAATAAATGTTTTTGTCACCAACGGTTTTATGACAACCGGAGCAATCGAAACAATAGCCCCTTATTTATCTGCTGCCAATGTGGATTTGAAATCTTTCCGCGATGAATTTTACACAAAACGATGCGGAGCAAGGCTAACTCCGGTTCTGGAGAGCCTGAGAAAAATGAAAGAGCAGGGAATATGGGTGGAAATAACCACGCTGCTTATTCCTACTCTAAATGACAGTGACGAAGAACTAAAAGATATTGCCGGATTTATTGCCGGGTTGGGTGTCGAGACTCCCTGGCATATAAGCCGTTTTCATCCGCAATTCAAAATGCAGAATCTGCCGGCAACTCCGGTTGCCTCGTTGCATCGCGCTGTAGAAATAGGAAAGCAGGCCGGATTAAAATACGTATACAGCGGTAACGTGCCTGGAGATGAGGGTGAAAATACATACTGCTTTAATTGCAGAAATCTTTTGATTGAACGCTATGGTTTTAGAATTATCAGTAGTAACTTGCAAGGGAATAAATGCAACAAATGCGGGACGGAACTGGAAGGAATATTTTGACATTAAAAAAGCGGTTTGTTATATTTTAAAAAAGAAATTATTATAATATTTAACTGATCTGGATGCTGTAACCGTGAGCGCAAGGGTAATAATCTTCAAGAACTCGCATAAAATATTAAAGGCATTTTGCCAAGGAGAACAAAACCATGAATCAGAATCAATACAAGAAAATAATTTCCTCCGCGATAGAACGTGAAATTGAGGCCTATACATTTTATAGCGCGGTATCAAAAAAGGCTAAGGATAAAAACATCAAATCTACCTTTAATAAACTTGCCGAAGAAGAAAAAGAACACAAGCGTACTTTAGAGGGGTTCCTTGCCAAGGCTCCGGAGAAAATGCATTTCTCGGAATCCAAAGATTACAAAATCGTGGATGCACTTGTTACACCGCCATTGAATGCCGATCTCAAGCCTGTCGAAGGTATTGTCATTGCGATCAAGAACGAACTGGAAGCCATGCAGATGTATACTCAGTTGGCCAATGTCAGCAAGGACGCGGCGCAAAAGAAAATCTTCCTTGAGCTGGCCACAATGGAACGTGGACATAAGAGTAAGCTTGAGGATATATATACAAATATGGCGTTTCCTGAAGTCTGGTAGCGGGTGAATTTGTTTTGTAATATGAATGTTCCCGCAGAGTTTTATTAAATATCAATTCAAAGGTAGCACAAATGCAATTCCCACATCTTTTTTCATCTATTACTATTAATGGTATGACATTAAAAAATCGGGCGGTGATGCCGCCTATGGGTACGGGATACGGTAATTCCGATAGCACGGTCAGCGACCGGCTGGTAGCGTATCTTTCGCGGCGAGCACAGGGTGGCACCGGCCTGATCATAACTGAAGTATGCGCGGTTGATCCGCGCGGTAAGGGTTTTCCAAATGAGATAGGCATCTGGAGCGATGCGTTTGTTCCGGGGTTGAAACGCATTCCTGAGGCGTTGCATCGGTTCGGGGCCAAGGTAGCCCTGCAACTCCATCATGCCGGGAGGGAGACGTTTGAAGATGCGATAGGCACTATTCCAGAGGCGCCTTCGGCGATACCCAGCGTTATTTTAGGACAGCCATGTGAGGCTATGAGTCTGGAGAGGATTGCCAGGATTGTCGAGGCTTTTGCCAGCGCAGCAGTACGCGCAAAGGCGGCAGGCTTTGATGCTGTCGAGCTTCATGGGGCGCATGGATATCTTTTAAATCAATTCCTTTCTCCTTTTTCCAATCAGCGTGATGATAAATACGGCGGCAATGATGAAAACCGGGCGCGATTTATTTTGGAAATTATTGCGACGGTGCGCAAGAAAGTAGGCAAGGATTTTCCTGTCTGGATTCGTGTATCGGCTGATGAACTGGTGCGCGGTGGATATGATTTATCCTTCATGCAGAAATTTGCGCCAATGATGGTGGATGCCGGAGTTGATGCTATTCACTGTTCTGTGGGAGTTTATTCCACACCGGGCGGTTTGGCTATTGCTTCTATGGATACGGAACCGGGTTTCAATTTATTTCGTGCCCGTGCGCTAAAAAATGTTGTAAGTGTTCCCATTATCGGTGTGGGGCGCATCAACAATCCCGAGATGGCCGATCAGGCTATCGCTCAGGGCGATGCTGATCTTGTAAGTTTTGGACGTCAGCACCTGACCGATCCCGACTTTATCAACAAAGCTCATGATGGTGCTCTTGATGATATACGTTGGTGCACAGCCTGTAATCAGGGCTGTATCGAGCGGTTGAGTTTTGAAATGAAGTCGGCAACGTGCAGCTTCAATCCTGAATGCGGCGGCGAATATAAGAGTCAAGCGCCCGAAGCAAAGCCTCCCAAGTGCGTATGGATAATCGGTGCAGGGCCAGCTGGTCTATCGGCCGCTATGGCGGCATCAGCGCGTGGACATAAAGTAGAAGTATTTGAGAAGGAAGAAAAGCCGGGAGGGCAGTTATTATCTGCCAGCCAGCCACCGCACAAATCAGCCTTCAGGGACTGGGTTACATGGTCGCTTCGTCAGCTGAAAAAAAGTACCACGCCTGTTAATTGTCAACGCCCCATTAGTAAGGAAGAAATAAAACAATATATGCCTGACGCCGTGATTCTTGCCTGCGGTGCGTACCCGATTAAACCTTCCATTCCCGGTCTTAACTCCGAAATGGTGGTTGATGCCCGTGACGTTCTTACAGGCAAGGTCGAGCTTAAAAGTCCGGCTGTTGTTTTAGGTGCCGGCTATGTGGGTATGGAAACAGCTGATTATTTGTTATCCAAGGGTATACCGGTTGCGGTTTTGGAGATGCAGGCATTTCCTCCTGTCGGCAAGTTATCAGCACATGGATACTGGTTGCACAAACGCATCAAAACGGCCGGTGGTAGACTACTCTTTGGTGCTCAGGTAACAGGAATTGAAGCGGTAGATGTATGCTATCGTCAGGGGGAGACTGAACGAATGGAAAACGCAGCCATGGTAGTGACTGCTTTGGGTGCTAAATCGGAAAATTCTCTGGAAGATGTGCTTAAAGAGTTGTCCATTCCCTATAAAATAGTTGGCGACGCAAAAAGTCCTCGTCGCATTCTGGAAGCCATTCATGAAGGTCATAAAGCAGGTGAAGAAATATAGAACTATAATAATATTTCTGACAAGAACTTGACCTTACAATCCGTGTCAAGACAATCGATATCTTCCTTAAGAGGTTAAAGTTAACTCTCGACAATATATAGAAGATTAGAATCTGATCTTCCCCGGATAAGTATTATTTTTCTTGCGGTGCCACCGTTTCTATATTGTTTTTTATACGTGACACTAAAAGCTTGTCTACGCGTCTTCCATCCATATCAAGAACTTCAAATCTTAAATTTTTCCATTTAAAACATTGGCCTTCCGATGGAACCTCTCCAAGTTTGGCCATGACAAAACCACCCACAGTATTCATGCCTTCTTGTTCTTCCTCGTTAAGTCTTCCAATGTCCATGTAATCCATGAATTCGTCGAGAGGCAGACCTCCCGCTATCAAAAACGAGCCGTCTTCTCTTTTTATAATTTCTTTTTCACCTTCAATAGTATCCTCTGCGTCGTCAAAAACGGAGCGTAATATGTCGCCAAAAGTTAGGAGACCTTTTACCGCACCATATTCATCAACTACCAATGCGATATGAACTTTCGATTTCTTAAATAACTCCATCGCCTTGACTGCCGGTGTTGTTTCGGAAACATAAAGGGGTTCAATATATATGTCTTTTATATTAAATAGTTTGTCCTCCAGTATCAGGGAAAGTAATTCTTTAGTCCTAATGACGCCGACAATGTTGTCAAGAGAATCCCGTGCCACAGGATAAGCGGAATATTTATTCCGGGCAATTATTTGCTTCGTTTCTTCTTCCTTCTCATTGATATCAAGCCAGACAATATCCGCCCGCGGTGTCATCAGGACTTCAGCACGGCGGTCAGCCAAGCGAAAAACACGTTCTATGGCATCCTGTTCAAATTCCTGAAAAGTTCCGTCTTGTGTTCCTTTGTCAATGAGCAGTTTTATTTCTTCTTCCGTTACGCTCGGTTCGGAAGAATTTTTTAGGCGAAAGATACGAAGAATTGTATTGGTGGAACTGCTCAGCAGTGTTACCAGTGGATGTGCTATCTTGGAAAGGCGATAAATAGCAGGCGCGACAAGACGGGCTAAAAATTCCGGATTATTGAGAGCCACTCTTTTCGGAATAAGTTCACCAATGACCACGGAAAAATACGTTATGCAGACAACCACAATAGCTACACTTAACGTCTCACCATAGGGTGCGAGCAAAGGATATGTTTGAATATACTGGGCAAGCAACTTTGCGATGGTTGCTCCACCAAATGCGCCCGCCAGAATACCAATGAAAGTAATCCCTATTTGTATGGTGGATAAAAAACTGTCCGGTGAGTTAGCAAGTCTAAGTGCGACCTCCGCCTTGGAATCACCTTCTTTTGCCAGTTGCTCCAACCTCGTTTTCCTGGCTGACACAAGAGCCAATTCAGACAAGGCAAGCAAACCATTTAAAATGATGAGAAAAAATATTACTGATATTTCGATTAAAATTGAACTCATACTTTAATTTGTATTTTGTCAGGATTCTATTATAGAAGCACCGATACTGTGCCAAATTAAGTCTAATAAACACATATTCATGATTTTACATAGCATAAATATCAGAAATATAAAATAAAGGATTAAGAAAATTATAAATATGTGTTTATTGAAAGGAAGATACCTGATTTCAACGTGAAGGCAGTTTATCTTAGAACATTACACTTTATAAAATGGTTATCCTCAAAAATCCACTTATGTCAAAAACTGTGGACTTGTGGGTATTCGCAATAACGAAACAAGACTCAAATGGACATCTTTTGTCAAGGTTGTATATATTAAAACAACTTAATATCAATTAGGTTATAGTCCCTTGCTTTCTTTGGATCCGCTTTTTGTCTCGTTTCCGTTTCATCTAAGAAAGTCAATGTCCTTTTTTATTAATCCTGTTTCTCGTTCATAAAATTATGCAATATAATTATAAATTTAGTCTGCCACAAATGATACTGAACAAGTAAAAATTCAAAATGAAAAAGTCTTAGTTTTTAAGCATTGAAAAAATCCTTGACTTATAGACGACCGGTCTATTATGATAGAAGGCAAGTAAAAAACAAAGGAGAAACCCATGGATATTTACGAACGATTAAGAGAAATTCTGGATTCACATCCTTCGACAGCACCCAGAACGAAATCGATTGATGAAATATTACGAATACTTTTCGCGCCGGTGGAAGCGGCTGTTGCCGTTAATATGAGCTATAAAGCCAAAAGCGTGTCCAATATAGCAAAGGCGGCCGAAATTTCAGAGAGCGAAGCAAAGCAACATCTGGAATCGATGGCCAACAAAGGAATTATCTATTCCAAAAACAAAGAAGGAGAGAAGTTTTATAGTTTACTTCCGCTTATTCCCGGTGTTTTTGAGTTTCCTTTTATGAAAGGTGGCGGAACACCCATGCATCAGCGGCTGGGCAAACTGTGGAAGGAGTATCATCAGGAGGCGCTGGGAGCTTCTTTTTCGGGTGACCCCACTCCGCTTATGAGAGTAGTTGCTGTGGAAAAATCTATTACAGCGCAGGATCGCATTCATCCTTATGAAGAAGTAAAAAATTTCATCAACAACGCGAATTACATCGCACTGACGAAATGCGCCTGCAGAGTCAGCGTGAGCAAATGTGACAAACCTAAGGAAGTATGTCTTATCTTTGGTGAAGCTGCTGAATTCCTTGTGGAGAGAGGGTTTGCCCGTCAGATCAGCAAAGAAGATGGGTTGAAGGTATTGGATCAGGCAGAAGAGGCGGGATTGGTTCACACAAGCAATAACAGTGCTGATCACGCTAATCTTATTTGTAACTGCTGTCCCTGTTGTTGTACGGTTCTGCGGGGGAGAACACAGTTGAAACATACTCATGCTTTTGAGCCAAGCCGTTTCGAGGCGCACGTAACTGGTGAAGACTGTACCGGCTGTGCTATTTGCGCCGAAGAACGTTGTCCGATGAAGGCTATCGAAATGAAAAATGACATTGCCTTTATCAATACACAGGAATGCATAGGCTGCGGTTTGTGTGTGACCGGCTGTCCGGCCGAAGCTATTAAACTTAAAGAAAGAAAACAAATTCCCTCTACTCCGGCTACAATCAGGGATATGGGAGCAAAAGTACTTCAGGAAAAAGGAAGACTTGACGCTTTTCTAAAAATTATGCAAAGTTAATAAGATTGCTTATAGGGAGAATCGGTAATGACCAAAATAAGTACACGTGAGGAGATCATCCGCAAAGGAGCTGAACTTATTCACGCGCAAGGCTTCAATGCTACGGGTATTCAGCAGATACTGCAAACTGTAGGTATTCCCAAAGGCTCGTTCTATTTTTATTTTAAAAGCAAAGAAGATTTTGGATTGGAAATTATTGATTATTTTGGTGCGATGATCAATGGAATCATCACACACTATTTGGGAGACAAGAAAATACCACCTATTCAACGAATGGAGAGATTGTTTGAATTTTTTGAAGCCGCTTTTAAAGAAAACGGTCATACCCAGGGTTGTCCAATTGGGAATCTTTCTCTGGAGCTGGCAGGGACTAACGAACGTTTGCGTGTTCATTTAAAAGATGTTATCGAAGCCCTTATCGCCCAAGTAGAATCATGTCTTGAGGAAGGCAAGCGCGACGGGTCAATACCTTCCGATTTGAAAACTTATGATACCGCGCGCTTAATATTTTATGGATTTGAAGGCGCTATCCTGCATATGAAAGTTACGAAGAATATAGAACCTTTTCGGGCTTTCCGCAGCTACTTGACAGGATATTTTGAAAACATTAAAGCAAGGGAAAAGAAATGAAGATGTGCAAAAATTATTTTAGAATTGGAGTAATGTCCAAATATGCATGAACTTCCGGTTACTGAGAGTATTTTAAAGATTGTCTTAAAACACGCGGAGAAAAACAATGTGCGACAGGTAGTGGCCATTCATTTGCAGATAGGCAAACTGAGCGATCTCGAAGATGAATGGATTCAGCGCTATTTTGATTACCTGAGCAAGGGCACCTTGGCCCAGGGGGCAAAACTCAAGATTGAAAGAATGCCGATCATGGTGCAATGCAGTGATTGCGCTACTTCTTATGAAGCCCAGGCAACAAATTTGGGCGAACTTATCTGTCCAGCCTGCGGAGGAAAAAACATTACGCTTGTTTCCGGAAGGGAATATTATATCAAAGAGATGGAGGTACAATAGTGGACGAAGTCAGGCTGATAGAAGTTAAGGAAGAAATCCTTGCGGATAACGTAAAAGTAGCTTCCGAAGTTCGCGAGCAGCTTCGCAAAACAGAGACTATGCTCTTAAACCTGATGTCTTCACCGGGGTCTGGTAAAACCAGTCTGATTCTTCAAACGATTGCCAAGTTGAAAGGCAAATTGCGTTTGGGTGTGATTGAAGCTGATATCGAATCCAAGGTTGATGCGGAAAAAGTTGCCGCCCAGGGAATATCTGCCGTTCAGCTCAGGACCGGGGGATTCTGTCATGTAGATGCCACGATGGTTAATCAGGGTATTGAAGCTCTTCCTGTGAAGGATCTTGATATTATAATCATTGAGAATGTGGGGAATCTGGTTTGTCCGGCGGAATTTGATACCGGAGCTCATAAAAATGTGATGATCCTGAGCGTTCCCGAAGGGGATGATAAACCTCTTAAATATCCTTTGATGTTTTCCATCTGTGATGTATTGCTCATTAATAAGATTGATTATTTGTCGCTCAGCAATTTTGACATGTCTGCGCTGCGTAAAAGAGTTTTGGCTTTAAACCCCGATATCAAGATCATAGAGGTGTCTTGTGTAACAGGTTCGGGTATAGAAGACTGGACCGACTGGCTGAAGAGAGAGTTTGACGTTTTCAAACAATGAAAATAGTCTTCAACTTGAATTGTCAAAAGTAGCCAACTATGAGGACAACATTAGGGCGTAAAAATAACATTGCCGTAAATAAAAATAAGCTGAATTTTACGGCAATTGATTTTGAAACTGCTAATAATAACATAACCAGTGCCTGTCAGATAGGAATAGTGGTTGTTGAAAAAAGTGAAATAATAAAGACGTATTCAAGTTATATAAAACCATCCCCTAACTTTTTTATTCCATTTTTTACTGAACTGCACAACATCGACGCTAAAAAAGTAAGCGGTTTTCCTTCATTTGGTGAATTGTGGAGCGAGATGTCCGAATATTTAACTGGTTCGGAAATGTTAGTAGCGCATAATGCAGTATTTGATATAAAAGTATTAACGGCCTGTTGCGAAAAATATGGGATTAATTATAATTTGCCGGCCAGTTTCTGCACTTGTCAATCAGCACGCAGAAATTTACCCCGTCTGATGAACCATAAGTTATCGACTGTCTGTAATCACTATGGAATAGATCTGAATCACCATGAAGCATTAAGTGACGCCAAAGCAGCAGCATTGATTGCATTGAAATTGTTAGGAGCATAATTAAATTTAGCGGATCATTTGCATTCTATGCTAATTTTGTACACAAAATTCTGCAAATATATTTTACCGCCGGTTTTTCCAGCTTTTTACTCACGAATTTATATTTAAGAGCTTTTTATGTCTGAAAATTACTGTAATTTAAAGAAAATGCGGAAAAAAGCAAAGAAGATCAAAGCACTATATGTTGTGGTATAAATTATCAGATAATACCATTTGTTGTATTTTTTCTTTACAAAGTAGTAATCTTTTGTTAGTATTTTGCGAATTCCACCTAAAACATTAAAGAAGGATTATGAATTTAAAAAAGTTAGAAATATCCGGTTTTAAATCATTTCGCGATAAAGTTATCCTTAATTTTCACGACGGAATTACAGGGATTGTCGGGCCCAACGGTTGCGGAAAATCCAATATCGTTGACGCAATTCGCTGGGTAATGGGTGAACAACGAGTCAAAGCGTTGCGCGGGACAAAGATGGATGACGTTGTTTTCAACGGCAGTCAGGATTCCGCGCCGGTAAGTATAGCGGAAGTTACCATGACTTTGGTTGCCAACGGTCAAAGTTTTCCGGGGGCTTATTCCGAGCTGAGTGAAGTATCTATTTCCCGTAAAGTTGTTTGTGAGGGGGAACATGAATACTATCTCAATAAGGTTCCCTGCCGCCTTCTTGATGTTAAAGAATTTTTTATGGGCACAGGTGTTGGCGCCAGAACATATTCTCTGATTGAACAAGGACATGTGCAAAATCTGGTTGAAGCCAAACCTGAAGATAGAAGATTGTTCATAGAGGATGCCGCCGGTGTATCCAAATACAAAAGTCGTAAGGAAGCCGCGGTCCGTAAAATGGAGGCGACAAAACAAAACATATTGCGGTTGAACGATATCATTAAGGAAGTAAAATCTCAGCTCAATACTATTTCCCGTCAGGCCAAAAGAGCGGAACAATATAAAAACATAAAACAGCAAATCAAAGAAGCGGAATTAACGATTGCCCTGCAAAATTATGTTGACCTTACAGAGAAGCAATCTCTTTTGCAGGCCATGCGGGCTGAGTTGCAAAATCAGGATACAGTCCTTCATGCGAATCTCGAAGCTAAAGAATCGGCTTTGGAAGAGCTGAAAATTAAACTTTTAGAAAATGAGGAGTTAATAGCCAGGAGCCAGCAGGAGCTCTACGAAATAAAAAACACTATCAGTATTAAAGAGAAAAGTATCGAATTCGCCCGCCGCCAGGTTGAAGATACTACGGAACGCAGGCAGAAAGATATGGCAGAGATTCAACTGCTCGGTACAAGAAAATCCGATTTAATTGCAGAAAATGAAACTTTGCAACAAAGTGTGACTGAAGCCGAGAGCAAAATAGCTGTTCTGAAAACAGGACATGACGAAATTCAGCAAAAAGTGCAGGAACTGGCTGATATTGATAAAACAGCTCACACTCAGTTGGAAGAAAAGAAAATTATGTATATCGATATAGTGACGGAAAAAGCCAAACTCAAGAACATGATTTCCAGTCTCAGTAAAAATATCGAAGATTTGAAAAAACGCGAGGAAAGAGAAACCCACGAACTGGATGATGATAAAAAATGGTTTGCTGATTTGATGGACAAACTGGCATCGGTAAATGAAGAATTAACAAAGGACGAAGAAGAAATCATTCAATTGGGAGCAAGAAGAGCGACGGCAACAAGTGAAATTGAAAGATACAAATCGGATTTACAATCAAACGAAGAAAATATCGCTAAGATTAAAGAAGATATCAGTGTTAAATCATCCCGATTGGATTCGCTGAAAGAATTTCAGGAAGCATATAAATGGAGTAATGAAGGTGTTAAGACAATTATTGGGAATAATGATTATAAAGATAATTTTTATGGAGTCGTAGCTGACCATATAAATGTTTCCCGTGAGTATGAAGCGGCGGTGGAAGCTGTACTGGGTGAAAAACTTCAGTATGTGGTCGTCAAAAGTCAGGAAGACGGCGTTCGCGCTATTGATTATTTAAAAAATCATCAATTGGGCCGCGGTAGTTTTGTATCAGTGGATTTGCGAAACCGCGACGCGAAAACATACAGCGAAGAACATCATCAGGAAGCTGAATACTTATTACAGAAAGTTAAAGTTCAGGAAGATTTTAAGCAAATTGCCGAATGTCTGTTAGGAGAGGTTCTTCTCATACCAACAATTGAAAAAGGTCTTTCTCTCTGGAAGCAAAATGATTTCAAAGGAACCTTTGTTACACCGGATGGAGATATTATAAGCCCAAATGGAGTGCTGACAGGCGGCAGCGGATCGGTAGTGGAAAAAAGTCTTTTGGCGACAAAGAGGGAAATTAGCGAACTGAAAAATGAAGTAACCTCACTCACTTCCGATTTGGAAGAAAAAACAGAACAAAAAAATAAACTTGTTTCCATGATAGCCCACTGGGAAGAAGAACTGACTCAAACAAGAAACAGAATCCATTCGCTCGAAATTACCATTAACGGCAAAAAGAAAGATCACGAACGTTTCGGAGACGAAACAAACCGATTGAAACAAAGAATTGCCGTTTTGGAATTTAACATGCAAAACATCAAGGCGGAAGAAACTGAAGCTGAAGAAAGATTGCAGAAATTCAGCGCCGATCTTTTACGCAAAGATGAAGAAGAAAAAGAAATCAATGCAATCATTTCCCATTTAAACGCGGAAAGAGAGCAAACAAAGGCAATCATTGATGAACAGGAGCGTTATTTAACGGACAAAAAAATAGAAATGGCTTCTTCCGAAGAAAAGAAAGAAGCTGATTTGCGGACAATATTGCGGCTGCAAAATGATATCAGTGCTGTAGAAAATGAAAATAGCGTTAAAGCTGAAGAAATTGTTTCCTGTGAGAAGCAGATTGTTGAATTGAACCAGACGATTGAAACTGAACAAACAATGCTTAGCGGCCTCTATACTGATTTTGCGGCTCAGGAAACGGTTCTTGTAGAAAAAAAGGCGGCACAAAATCGTGAAGATGCGCAACTGAAAGTAAAAGAAAATGAAATCAGGGAAATTAAAAAGAATCTTGATGAATTACGGCAGCAGATAAATGAACTGGAGATTCAGTGTCGCGAAGTAGCTTTGAATGGCGGAAATTTAAGAAATATAATTGCCGAAAAACATGATGTTGACCTGAAAAACATGGCGGG
>LNQE01001846.1_pt1 | contig 30505 bp, 32 predicted proteins | sample 603111 | NCBI WGS metagenome assembly LNQE01 (sample SAMN04260313, study PRJNA301899) | hydrocarbon metagenome | isolation source: hydrocarbon-contaminated ditch | place: Germany: Bremen | collected 1998
CCCATAAACAGCCGCAACAAGAGAATATATACAGTAGTGTATACGGTAGTGCATACAATAGTGTATACTTTTTGGGCAAAAAGTAGAGATATTAACATAATTTTAACATTATTATGAGGTACATTTGTATTATAATGTAGTAACGTGGCATCTTTTGTAGGTAGCCCATTTTAATATGATTAATTATATAGTAATTATGGCAAAAAATGTTTACGGCGTACTTTTAGTAATTTAAGGCGAGCATTATAAATGGTGCCGTTTTATATATAAGAATTACTAAGGAAAGGAGAGAAGAGAGCATGAAACAAAATCTCAACCTGGCTCCCCCCAGTATAGAGGATAAAGAATTTATCTCCAGGGTCGAGAAAGAAGCTCATACCAGTATAAGACTGTGTTATCAGTGTGGAAAATGTACAGCTGGATGTCCAGTTGCTTTTGCGATGGACAGTCCTCCCAGGCAGATAATCAGATATTTACAGTTAGGTTTAGTAGAAGAAGTAATGGCTGCAGACAGCATATGGATTTGTGCTACCTGTGAAACATGCTCAGCCCGCTGTCCCAGAGGAGTAGATATTGCCTCATTGATGGACGCGTGTAGAAGAGAAGCATTAGCAGCCGGGAAGATAACCGACAAAAAAGTGGCCGTATTTAATGAGGCTTTTTTAAGTGGGGTCAAGAACTTTGGGAGAACCTACGAAGCTGGTCTATTACTTCAGCATAATCTCAAGACCATGCAGCCTTTTAAAGATATGGAGCTTGGTCTGCCCATGATGAAAAAAGGCAAAGTGTCCATACTCCCTGAAACGATCAAAGGCAGAGATCAGGTAAAGAAAATATTCCAGCGAATTGAGACGATGGGGAGGGAATAATATGCCTTTAGGATACTATCCTGGATGTTCAGGAGAAGGAAGCGGAATAGAATATAAATTATCAACTGAAAAGACAGCAGAAATGCTGGGTATCGAGCTGCAGGAATTGGAAGACTGGAACTGCTGTGGGGCCACTTCAGCCCACAACACCAATAAATTGCTATCACTGGCCCTGCCGGCCCGCAATCTGGCCATAGCCGAGCGGATGAATCTGGATACTATTCTGGCACCCTGTGCAGCTTGTTACAACCGTCACCGGGCAACCGAAGTGCAGGCCCAGGAAGATAATGAAATACGTTTAAAATTACAGGAAATCATAGATATGGATTTTAAGGCCAGCAGCCGTACCGTCTCCGTACTGGAATGGCTGGTAAAGGATATCGGGATCGATAGTATAAAAGAAAAGATCACCAAACCACTGAAGGGCATGAAAGCAGCCTGCTATTATGGGTGTTTATTAGTCCGGCCCGAAGAATATACCGGTTTTGATGACAACGAAGACCCGCAGACTATGGACCAGATAGTCAAGGCCGCTGGAGCCGAAGCAGTGGATTGGGCGTACAAAACTGAATGCTGTGGTGCGTCATTGGCCACCTCCAGACCGGAAATCGGAGCCAAAATGATCTACGACGTAATACAAAACGCCCGGCAGGCCGGAGCAGAATGTATCGTTACCGCCTGCCCGCTATGCATGCTCAATCTGGATATGCGCCAGGCCGGGGCAGAAAAACAATATGGTGTAAAGCTGAACATGCCCATCTATTATGTGACCGAACTGGTAGCCCTGGCAGGAGGATATGGTCATAAAGAAGTAGGCGTGCCCCGACACTTTGTAGAAGCCGCCAGCTACCTGGAATCACTGCCAGCCAAAGCAGCCGCAATAGAAGCTGCCGAAGCAGAAGAAGCAGCCAAAAAAGTAAAACCAGGTAAAAAAGCAGCCGCACCCACAGGAACAGAAGAGGATGAAGCAGCCAATCAGAAAAAGATTACTGCTATGATAAAAGGATTTGAGAAGAATCCGGATAAAATGGCAGCCAGAATCATAGAAGATGAAGAACGGGCTAAAGTCCTGGCCGAAATAGTAGTCGGCGATGAAAAGAAGATCAGTAAATTAGCCGAATTGATGGTAACTGATCCGGAAAAAGCCTTCAAAGTAGCTGATGCTTTTGTTACCGGAGAATTAAAGAAACGGGCCAAATAGAACAGTTGGAAAAGGAGGGAGTAGTAGATGAAGAAACGAGCAGGCGTATTTGTTTGCCAGTGCGGCACTAACATTGAAGCCACCATCGATACGGAAAGAGTGGCAGAATACGCCAGAACATTACCAGGCGTAGCCTATGCTACCACCTATAAATATATGTGCTCAGATCCCGGCCAGGAATTAATAAGAAGTGCCATAGAAGAGCATCAACTGGAACAGATCGTGATTGCATCCTGTTCACCGCGCATGCATGAGAACACCTTCCGTAAAGCAGTAGTGGGCGGAGGGCTGAACGGATATATGTTCGAGATGGTCAATATCCGGGAACAGGATTCCTGGGTACATCATGACCGTGCAGCTGCCACTAAAAAAGCAGAAGACCTGGTGAGGATGGGAGTCAGCAAGGTCTTGAAGAATAAACCTTTGCAGGTTTCTACTATACCGATCACCAAGAAGGCCCTGATAATTGGCGGCGGGATAGCCGGAATGCAGGCTGCCCTGGATATAGCAGAGGCCGGTCATCAGGTGGTACTGGTGGAGAGAGAGGCTTCCATCGGTGGGAAGATGACCCAGCTGGACAAGACCTTCCCCACCATGGACTGCGCCGCCTGAATAGGCACCCCCAAGATGGTTGCTGTGGCGCAGCATCCTAACATCGAAATGATGACTTATAGTGAAGTAGTTAAAATATCAGGATATATAGGCAATTTCAACGTGCAAGTGAAAAAGAAAGCTAAATATGTAGACTGGGATCTATGTACCGGCTGTGGTTTGTGTACCGAGAAATGTCCTACCAAAAAACTAAAAGACGAATTCGATCTGGGTATGGGTTTAAGACCGGCTATTCACAAGGTGTTTCCTCAGGCGGTACCGGGCAAACCGTATATTGATCCAGACAACTGTCGCAAGATGACCGAAGACAAATGCGGGGTGTGTGAAAAAATATGCCCCACAAAAGCGATTAAATTCGATGATAAAGATGAGTATATAGATCTTGAGATCGGTGCCATTGTCATGGCCACCGGATACGATCTGTTCAACTGGGAAGAAGCTTATGGCGAATACGGATACGGAAGATATCCGGATGTTATATCCGGTCTGCATTTTGAAAGATTGGTAAGCGCTGGCGGTCCAACCTTAGGCCATATAAAAAGGCCATCAGATGGAAAAGAACCCAAAAGCGTAGCCTTTATTAAATGTGTAGGTTCCCGGGATGACACCAAGGGTAAGAGCTACTGTTCCAGAGCCTGCTGTATGTACACTGCCAAGCATGCTTATCAGGTCAAGACCAAGATAGAAGACAGCGAGGCCTATGTATTTTACATGGATGTACGTACCGGAGGAAAGAATTACGAAGAGTTCTACCAGCGCTCTCTAAATGCAGGGGCCACCTATATTCGGGGCCGGGTGAGCAAGATATACCCTAAAGGAGATAAATTGGTTTTAAAATCTGAAGATACCCTGATCGGCAGACCTATAGAAGTGGAAGTCGATCTGGTAGTCCTGGCCACTGCCATGGTACCTGCAGCTGGGTCTTTGGATCTGGCTAAAACCATAGGATTTTCAACCGATAAAGATGGGTGGTATCAGGAAGCTCATCCCAAACTACAGCCAGTAGAGACATTCTCCGCCGGAGTATATTTGGCTGGAGCATGCCAGGGACCGAAGGACATCCCGGACAGTGTAGCCCAGGCCAGTGCGGCCGCAGTCAAAGTATGTGGGTTGTTCTCCAAGACCGAGCTGGCTACCGAGCCGATGACTTCAGAAGTAGATATCGTCAAGTGCTCGGGATGTGCCTTGTGTGTACCGATTTGTCCCTATAATGCGATTTCGTTAAAAGAAATTCAAGAAAGAGGCGGTCATGGTCATGGGCCGTTCACCAGAACGGTAGCAGAGGTAAACAGCAGTTTGTGCCAGGGATGTGGAGCCTGTATTCCAGCCTGCCGGACTGCCGCTCTAAACCTTAAAGGCTATACCGACGAACAACTTGTATCGGAGGTGGATGCACTGTGTCTATAAATAACGAAAAGTGGGAACCTAAAGTGATAGTCTTTGCCTGCAACTGGTGCAGTTATGCAGCAGCAGATCTAGCCGGCTTGAACCATCTGGAGTATCCTGCCGATGTGCGTATAATAAGAACACCGTGTTCAGGACGCATGGACCCCATGCTGGTATTAAGAGCATTTAACCGGGGAGCAGATGGCGTTCTATTATCCGGGTGACACCCGGGGGACTGTCACTATGGTAGTGGCAATTACTATAACCGCCGTCGGCATACTATGATCAAAAGCCTTATGGAATATATCGGTATGGAACCAGAAAGATATCAGACCGCCTGGATATCAGGGGCGGAAGGACCCAAGTTCCAGGAAACCATGATCAAAGTGGTAGAAGACGTTAAGAAACTGGGACCTAACAGAAAGCTGAGGGATGCGCAATGAAAGAAATAAGCAATAAAATAAAAGAAATTGCGAGCCGGCTTCTGGCAGAAGGTCAAGTAGAAGTATTTCTGGCCTGGGAAAAAGGAGATCAGGATCACCTGACCCGTCCATTGGCAGCCCGTACAGCAGAGGATGCGGAAAAAATCGTATTTGACGAATATTCGATCCATAACCTGTCCAATTATCTGCTCAAATTCCGTGACGGGCATGAGAAGATCGGACTGGTAGTCAAGGGCTGCGATTCCCGGGGAATTATCCGCTTATTGGAAGATAATCAGTTTACCCGTGACCGTTTGTATATTGTCGGGGTTTGCTGCCCGGGTATGAAGGACCCGTTAAAAGCTATGAAAAGGGCCTCCGGATTTCTCCAGGATGTGGCCGCCGATGATAATGCTGATAAGTGCAGTAATTGTGCTTATCCCAATCCGGTAATATATGACGAATTATTGGGAAGCGAACAGCAGCCCCATTTGAGCGGGAAGAGACATGAGCAGGTTCAAGAGATCGAAAACATGACTCCTGACCAGCGCTATGAATTCTTCCGGGAAACATTCTCGAAATGTATCCGCTGTTATGCCTGCCGCCAGGCCTGCGTAGCCTGTAACTGCCGGGTCTGCATATTTGATGAAATGAGACCTCAGTGGGTAGGTCGGGAAAACAACGAAACCGACAACATGATGTATCATCTGGTACGGGCTTATCACATGGCCGGCCGTTGTGTAGAATGCGGAGAATGTGAGCGGGTTTGCCCGGTAGATATACCATTGATGCTCATCAACTCAAAACTGGCTAAAGACGTTAATGAATTCTTCGGACCTTATGAAGCTGGTATCCAGTTCCAGGAAGGCGGCAAGCCGGCTTTGAGTGTATATAGTGTGGAAGATTCGGATGAAGGATTTATATAAAGGGGGGAAGAAGCATGAAAATATTTACTAAAGATAAGTTAGAAATGATCCTGGATAAACTAGCCCAGGGGGCAGAAGTATTCGTACCTATGTCCAGGGGCAACAGCAGCGGCTTCTACTCCTGGAAAACCCGGAATCCGGAAACAGAACGGCTCATGCTGGATGCTCTGAATGTTTATTTATCGCCCAAGAACGTAGGCTTCCCCCAGACTGAGAAAATGTACAGCATCATACAGTCCGGGCAGGAGTCAGATATAAAGGAGACTTTTGAAGACAGCAGCCCGCGCGTAATATTCGGCGTAAGAGCATGTGATGCCAGGGCCATCAGGTGTTTGGATGATGTCTTTTTGACCCGCGGCTATGAAGATAGTTTATACAAAGCCCGCCGGGAAAATATGGCGATCATAGCCAATGCCTGCTATAGCCCGGGAACCAACTGCTTCTGTGCTGGTATGGGGGTAGACCCTACCGAACCTGAGGCTGATGTCATCATTCGTGACACTGGAGATAGCGGCTATATTTGGGAGGCTAAAACTGCCAGGGGCGAGCAGTTGACAGCTGGCATAAGTGAACTGCTGGAGGAAAAAGAGCTTAAAGCTCCAGAGTTGAAATCTTTCCAGACCAACGTAGACTATGCCGGGGTAGCAGAAAAATTAAAGGGTATGTTTGATCATCCCATCTGGCAAGATCTTTCTCAGGCCTGTCAGAACTGCGGCATATGCACCTATGTGTGCCCCAGCTGCCACTGTTTTGACATCCAGGTCAAGACCTGGGGAGATGAAGGCTATCGTTTCCGCTGCTGGGATTCCTGCATGTATACTGAATATTCAGCAGAAGCAGGGGGAGGGAATCCTCGTCCTTCTACTAAGGAGAGATTTCGCAACCGCTTCCTGCATAAATTAGAATTCTTTACTGAAAGATATGGATACCCGTTGTGTACTGGCTGCGGAAGATGTATTGTAGCCTGCCCTACCGGGATCAACATCGTTAAAATAATAGATCAAGTAAAGGAGGCGAATGTTGATGTCTGATAAATGCAGCTGCGAACAACCGCTGGTACCTACTATTGTTGAAGTGGTTGATATTAAAGATGAAACCCCTGATGTCAAGAGCTTCTTCTGCCGTTTAAGTGAAGGCGGGGTGCCTTTTGATGTTAAGCCTGGTCAGTGTGCTATGGTTTCCTACCTGCCGGTAGGGGAAGGGATGTTTTCCTGTACCTGGCAGGAAGAACAGGAGTATCTGCAGTTTGCGATAAAGAAAGTAGGACTCTTGACCGATGAACTCCATGCTATCGAAGTAGGACAGAAAATTGGGGTTCGTGGACCTTATGGCAACGGCTTCCCGGTGGAGGAATGCAAAGGCAAGGATATGCTCTTCATCGCCGGAGGAATTGGATTAGCTCCTCTGCGTTCTTTTATCAAATACTGCTTTAAGCACCGGGAAGACTATGGGAAAATAACCATAGTATATGGCAGTCGCAGTTATGCCGACCTCTGTTTCAAAGAGGAGCTTTTTGATGAATGGCCGGCTATTAAAGATACTCAGGTTTATGTAACAATTGATAATCCTGAAGAAGCATGGGATGGTCATGTCGGGTTTGTACCAGCCTATGTGGAAGAGATCAACCCTGCCCCGGCCGGGGTAATTGCGGTCACCTGCGGACCACCGATCATGATCAAGTTTGTACTGCAGTCTCTGGAGAAGATGGGATACACGGATGAGCAGGTTATCACCACCCTGGAAATGCGCATGAAATGCGGCATTGGAAAATGTGGACGCTGCAATATAGGCAGTGAGTACATCTGCCTGGACGGGCCGGTATTTAATCTGGCTCAACTAAGACAACTGCCCCAGGAGTGGTAAGTATAAACCCACAAGAAGAAAAGGACGGACCAGTAGGGAGTAGGCCGTCCTTTTTTTGTATCCCTGGTGATCCGATGATCCGATGAGCCAATGAATTTAAATGGTGAGTTATTATTTTTATATCTCTTCTCCATAAGAGAGGCGGAATTACTGTAGAATAATCCAAAGACACGATTCGAGTTTTAGTTTAAAATAGTACCAAAGGTAGGTTGATTTTACAACATAACAGAAAAATCGAGTAAGAGAATAGTTTTAAGAGGCCAGGAAAAATACTTTAGGAGTGGTGATTATGGAAAACGATAGTATAAAGGGCAAAAGCTTTAGGGAGAAGTATCTTAATAAAAAGGTAGTCCTGATAGTAATTGGAGCAGGGATATTGCTGGGAGCCATTACCGCCGGCGGCCTGTTGAAGGCCAGCGAAAATCCTTCTTTTTGCGGCCTCTGCCATATAATCAAACCATTCTACGAGTCCTGGAATACTGGAGTACTGTTGGATAATAAACATGCCCAGGAAGATATTGAATGCCTGGACTGTCATCATCGAACCATACCGGAGAAAGCGATGGAAGGCTTAAATTTCATTACCGGCAATTATACCATCCCGCTGGAAGGGCCTCCGGGGGATCGGGCTATGTGTCTTGATTGCCACTCGGAAGATGGAGAAGGCAGCAGCTGGGAAGAAATACAAGCAGCTACCAATTTCGGGGAATCCAATCCACATGATTCTCATAATGGTGAACAGGATTGTAATATGTGCCACAGCATGCACGAAAAGTCAGAAGTATTCTGTGCTCAATGCCATCTGTTTGACTGGTTCGATGAAATAGATGAAAGCTGGGAAGAGTATTAAAAAAAATAGATGCCAGGCACTAGCTTATTAACTCATGTGTAGCCGTAAGTTAATAAGCTAGTGCCTGGCACCGTATACATGTGACTAACCCATTATAAACTAAAAAATAGATTCGCCTAAGATGTACCCAAGATAAAATACCCCTGCGATGGCAATAATGTGCCATACCCACCATCCGGCCTTAAGAAAATTAAAGGTGCCTAAATCATAGCCTTTCTCAGTTTCTACCTTACTGCGGCTCTCTTCGCTGCGACGTTCTTCGTCCATTGACCATACCTCCTAATACTCGCTTCATTTAGTAATACTATTACCCCGAAATGCAATATTTATGTAATATAGGCAGGAAAAAGATCGATAATATTTGACAGAGCAGATATTATCTATAAAATGTATATAGTTAGGTATATTGCACAATCGTGTGCACACAAAAAAGGAGGAATAGTTTTGCCTGCTATGCAGAGGGACTTATTAAACCCCACCTTGAAGGAAGTTTTAGAGACCTTCAGGCTTGATAAGAATTATACTTATGGCCGGGGTAGTTATCTGGTTGATGATGAAGGCATAGAGTACCTGGATTTTATTGCTCAGTATGGTGCAGTGCCTTTTGGATATAACCCTGATTTTATATGGGATAGGTTGGAAGAAGTCAGAACAAGGGGTCTCCCCAGTCTGGTCCAGCCATCGATACCAGGAGAGGCGATAAAACTGGCTAATATGCTGGCAGACTGTACACCTGGAGATTTATGCTACTGCACCTTCTGTCAGAGTGGAACTGAAGCAGTTGAAGCTGCAATAAAACTGGCGCGCTCCAGCACCGGTAAAGAGATAGTAATATCCACGGATAACAGTTTTCACGGAAAAACTCTGGGTGCACTATCTGCTACTGGGAAGGGTTCTTATCAACTGCCGTTCAGGGCACCGGCTCCAGGATTTATAAAAATACCCTTTAATGACCTGCAGGCACTGGAACTGGCACTTCAGGAATTGGCCGATAATACTGCTGCATTTATCGTGGAACCAGTACAGGGTGAGGGCGGTATCGTGACTGCTCAGGCTGGTTACCTAAAAGGTTCTCAGGAGCTGTGTCATAAATACGGTGTTGTGTTTATAGTAGATGAGATCCAAACCGGACTGGGCCGCACCGGACGATTATTTGCCTGTGAACATGAGGGAATTGAACCGGATATACTGCTGTTAGCGAAAGCCCTGGGAGGAGGAATTCTCCCGATAGGTGTATGTATAAGTTCCCCCGGGGTGTGGAATGACGACTTTGGTATGCTGCACAGCTCTACATTTGCCAACAACCAGGTTACCTGTTCAGTTGGTATTGCTGTATTGGAGAGGTTGGAGCAGAATAATCGGGAACTGATTCAAGAAGTTGAAGCAAAAGGTGAGTACTTGCTGAAAAAACTGCAGGAAATAGATATCAGATATCCCGGAGTAATTAAGGAAATCCGGGGCAGCGGGTTAATGTTAGGAGTCGAGATCAATGAATTGACCGACTGTGGTTCTTTTGATATGACTTATCTGGCCGACTGCGAAGGATTTACTGCACTTGTGGCCGGGTTTTTACTTAATATTTATAATATTCGCCTGGCTCCTTATCTTAACAGCTCCATGACTCTCAGATTGGAGCCCACCCTTACCATCACTTATGAGGAAATGGATAGGGTGACAGACGCCCTGGGTATAGTCTGTAAGATTCTATACTATAAGGATTACTCAAAACTCTATCGTTATTTAATTGGAGACTATGCTAAGCCAGAGAATATTACTGACTATCGGGGAGGAAGCAGAAGTATAATATCTTCCGAGCTAGGCCCGGGAGAAAAAGCTTCCGAGAAATTTGCTTTTATAATCCATTATGCCGCGCCTGAAGATGTGGTTTTGAATAATCCATCCTTTGTGACATACAGCAGAGATGAAATCTACCAATTGATGGAATGGCAAAGTCATACCAAGGAGGCTGGACTGGTGTGTCATATGCCGGCCATAAGGTCTAAGGCAGGTACCCTGGTTGAAGGTTGGCTTATCGGGGTTCCCTTTGGAGCCCGAGAAATTATGGCCCTGCCTCGGGAAGAAACCAGTGAAGTAATTAAACAGGCAGTAGATATGGGCAGAGACCTGGGGGCCAAAATTGTTGGACTGGGTGCTCTCAGTTCGGTAGTAACCAGGGGCGGCAGAGCAGTGCAAGGCCGCGGAACTGCCATAACCAGCGGGAATAGTTTTACTGTGCTTATGGCCATGGAAGCTCTGGTTCTGGGGGCTCAGAAAATGCATATCGAGCTGGAATCAGCCCGAGGTGCAGTGGTAGGGGCTACCGGTTCTATTGGACGGGCGTGTGCTCTGTTGTTATCAGAAAAAATATCTAATATCGTGGTTCTGGGAAATCCCGAACATGTAACCAGCAGCAAAAACCGACTGGCTTCTCTAATCAGGGATATGTATCAAAAGGCAATACAGAGATGGAATGATGGAGAATTAGAAGGTTTGAGTATATGGGTGGATGAAACCGCCCGGAACCTGGAAGCTAAAGATTCAAATCAGTCCAGGGAATATCTGGATAAGCTAAGAACTGGGAATAGCATAAGCATAGATATGATTGAAGAGATATGCAATTTCCTGCGTATTATGCAGCCGGTCAGCAGTAGTCTCGATATTGAGGCAACCCTGCCTCAGAGCAGCCTGATAATTGCTACCAGTAATTCTCCGGAGTTCCTGGTTTTCCCGGAGAACCTTAGCCCTGGGGCTGTAGTTTGTGATGTTGCCAGACCAGCCGATGTAGCTCCTGAGTGTTATGATCGCAACGATGTTTTGATCCTGGAAGGAGGGCTGGTTCAGTATCCAGATGCCATATCATTCGGCCCCAATCTCGGTTATCGTGAAGGAGTAAATGTGGCTTGCCTTACGGAGACTATCCTTCTGGCTCTGGAAGGGGATTATCAGGACTACAGCATAGGCAGCAAAATGCCACTGGAAACTATAGAGTACATGAGATATCTAGGCCAGAAGCATGGCTTCGGACTAGCTGGACTCAAGATGGGCAGCAAAGAGATAAGTGACCGGGAAATCGAAGAAATATACAATAATTCCCGGGAAAAATTAGCAGCTGCAGGAGTATAGGAAAGCAATATTTTGGTCAGTTCGGGCTGTTTTCCTCTTATTATATGTAAGATATTTAATCGTACTTAACTTGCATTTGAGTCCGGTTATTAATACAATATACGGTACAGGGGAGGTAGGAATGCCTGTCACAGTGCCAGCGTATTATTAGGTACAGGCGGGCGTCGGGCGTTCCCGCCAGCAATATGGGGAATACTGACAATGGAATGCTTTTCTGGCCAGGCCTGAAGAGTAACCCAGAATAACGTGTCCCTGTTTTTGGCTATGGAGATTAATTAGGAGGGAACGGGCTTGGACTTAACAGAGATAATTATAAGCAGAAGCGGCAAATGGTATTTTGGGAATGCGGAGATGTTTCGCAGAAATATACTTAACATACTGGCGGCACATATCGAGAGAAGTGATGATGGAAGTTTTTGCATTAAACTAGGCGATGACATCAACCCCATAACTGTAGAAGATGTACCTTTTCTGGCCAGCGGTTATGTACAGGAAGATGAAGGTACTATAAAACTGGTTTTTCATGATTTGCAGGAAATGACACTGGAACGAGAGCAAAAAATATATTTTAAGGGTGACGTACCTTATATCAGTTTTCGGTGGGAGGCAGATACCCGGTTGAGCAGGGGCGTATACTGGAAGTTAAGTGATTTCTTTGATTTTCGGGGTGAAGAAGTATATATAGTGCCCCCTGCGGTTCAGGGAGTCAATTGATCGAGGCAACGCTCTGAGAATAGGTGCCTTTGCCCTTGGCATAGGGCTTAATCATCATATTGAGAAGAAATTGAAAAACTCGAAAACAGGAGACTGTTTTCGAGTTTTTGTTTTTATAATCTGGAAATATTAGGCTGACGAAAACTATCGGCTGGATAAGTCAGCAGTTTATCTAATTCCTGGAGCATTATAGCTTTGTCTCGGGGAATAAGACCGTTGATGTTAGCGTAGTTAGCCATATGATCAGATAAAAGCATACTATTCTCGCATTCCAGATTTTCGATTAACAGTCTGACTTCCTGCATAGCCTGATGAGCAGTCAATAGCTGGAAGGACCCATTCTGATAATCTTCATATAAGGCAGTACCTCGGTATGGCACCAGAGTTCGTATCCGGATAAAATTAGGGCTGAATTGATTCAAGGTTTTAGCACTATTGATAGCATGTTCCCTGGTCCTTTCCAAGCCTCCGATACCAGTAAGGTAATATTCGCTGACCTGGATTCCAGCTTCTTTAAGCTTATTCCCTGCTGCAATTATTTCCTGGGAAGTAGTTCCCTTGCACACCCTGGCCAGTGTTACGTCGTCTCCGCTCTCCATGCCGGTGTGGACTCTGCGTAACCCGGCTTGATAAAGCCGTTTCAGATCATCCAGACTCTTCTTGTTCACAAACCGGGAAGAACCATATACAGTTATTCGGCTGAGATGGGGAAATAACTCCCCCGCATACTCGAAGATTTCCACCAACTGGTTGGTTCTCATTAATATGGTATTTCCATCTGGAAAGAAAAGTGACTCTATATATTCCCCATAATAATTACGAGCTGCTAGAAGATCTTCTTTTATTTCTTCAACCGGTCTTATGCGGAATTTTACGTCTTTATACATCTTGCAAAATGTGCATTTATTGTGAGGGCAACCTATTGTGGCCTGAATCAATAGACTGCCTGCTTCACTGGGCGGACGGTATACAGTACCTTCATATCGCATAAACTGACCTCCTTATGATTATAAGAGTAACAAATATGCCCGACTTTTAAAAGGTTGAATAGCGGTAAATATAAAATATGACAGTTGTATTCTATTTGAGTAGAAGGTATATTTTAAACTAGGGGAATAGTGAGGGAGAGACGTCTATGCCAGTTAGAGCGTTAATAGTAGATGATGACCATAAAGAAAGAATTGTATTAAGGTATCTTTTGGAACAATTTAAGGACGTAAAAATCGTTGGAGAGGCAGTACACGGTCTGGAAGCGTTGATGCTTTGCCAGGAGAAAAAAGTAGATATTGTTTTTCTTGATATCACTATGCCAGAGATGGATGGACTGGAAACTGCGGTTAGATTGATGGAAATGAAAGAACCGCCTTTGATAGCTTTTGTAACTGCCCAAACCGGTATGGCCGTTAGTGCTTTTGAACTGGGCGCACTGGACTACATTGTCAAACCTATTGAACAGAGCCGGATAAAAAAGACCATTGACAGGGTAAAAGAGAGGATAGCCCATCACAATTGTATCGATGAGATGGTCCAGCAAAGATTAAAAAAGCGTATCGATTATATTATGGCCAGATATAATGAGGATGAAGTGCTGTTTAAAAGACTTCCAATCAGAGAAAAAGGTAAAATAACGCTAATAAAGCATGAGGATATTATTGTTTGCGAAAGCCAGGGGAAAAAAGTTTTCGTATGTACCAAAAAAGGAGGCTACCTTACCAATTATACGCTTAACCAACTGGAAAAATGTCTTGATGACGCAGATTTCTTCAGGGCTCATCAAGCTTACCTGGTCAACTTGAATTATATTCAGGAAATAAAGAACTTTGGCGAAGGTTCCTACATATTGAGATTGGATATATGCCAGCGGGATATCACCCTCAGTCGATCTAAGTTGCGTTTACTAAGAGAAAAGATGGGTATATGACGCATTAGACAAAAAAATAGACTGAATATACATGAAATAGTGCAAAGACAAGTGGATTCTATATGTCTCAAGCATGGAACAGGGTGCTTGAGAATACAGTTATAGACGCCCGGAGGATAGGGTTTGGAAGATACTTTTGCTGAAAGTTTAGCCCAAATTCCTGCAAGCCATAAAAAAGCTGTAGATTGTGCTTTTTGCAACAAAGTATCCTCCATATAAAACCAAGTTTCGCTAAACTAGAGAAAAAAATCACAAAATGCTTTATAGTTAAAGTAACACTAGAGGGGACGTTGAAATTTAGCTGGAAGGAGGAGAAACTTTCTACATTGCAGTCGGGATATTGAACGGATAATTTTCGCCGACTATTATTATAATGACAAACTAATATATGAATATTAATATAGATGGGTGCAATGTATCATAGTTCGGAAGCTCTGTTTTTAGAAAGTTGTGCGGCTAAGAAAAGATCGGAGTGATGCTAATGATACCGTTTTATATGCTTGAGCGTTACGAAGGGAATGAGCCCTTGTTTGAGCTAGTTACTATGTCAATGGTATCGACTTATGCTGGTGAGCCGTTACATGTCCACGCGGAAGGATTAAGGGGAACGGGGAAGACCACCATAATGAGGAGTTGCCGGGGTATTCTACCCAATATCACACGGATTAAGGGCTGTATATATAATTGTGACCCGGAAAACCCACATTGCCCAAAGCATAGGGATATGACCCCAGGAGAGATCGAGGCTCTGGGAACGGAAGATATCCCCATGCCGTTTTTGGAAATATCTCATTCAGCCAAGGTGGGTACGGTGGCGGGAAGTATTGATCTAGCCCGGCTAACAGACGCGACCAACCCAGAAGCTCAACTTCTGCCGGGGTTGATACCACAGGCACATCGAGGGATAATATTTATAGACGAGATAAACCGGTTAGCGGACACTTCACCGGAAATCACAGATATTCTATTGGACGTAATGGGCAATAAGCCAGGGCATTTGCAGATAGAAGAGGCCGGGCTGCCAACGGTAGATATCTACGTTAGTGTTTCCGTCTGGGCGGCTTCTAATCCGGACGAGGACCCAGGGCCTTTGGAGGAAATAAGAAGACAGTTATCGGACCGTTTTGATCTGGTATGTTACATGGGAAGACCGGATTCGGTAGATGTTCTAGCTCATATGTTGGAAGAGAATTCCCATCAGCACAAAATTCGCAATGCTACCAAAAGAAACAGCAATGTGTATGATGAAAGCAAAAATGATAAATACCGGGATGAGATAGTTAATTGGGCTGCTCAATACGGTAATACGGATCTACCGGATTTCCTGCGAAATTTTATCGCCCGGCTTTATATCAAACATAACTTGGAGAGTATAAGAGCTATAGAAGCCATGCAGCAGGGAGCTATATTGCACAGTCTTATTAAAAACCGGGATAAGGTAATGATTGCAGATGTAAACAGGATACTGCCGTTGGCACTGAAGCATCGTGTTGATGGTGACACGCTGGTTAAATTGATCAATGATGTGGAGAGCAGAGGATCCAGAGAAGGTATATTGAGCTTTAAAAACAAAAAGAACAAGAGAGACGAAGAAGAGGATGAATATTTTCAGCATAACGCACGTGCGTTAAAGGATATGAGCCGGAGTGAGTTGGTTAATACGGAAAAAGATTTAACACCAACTCATGGATAAAGGTGGTGGACTAAATGCTAGGTGAACGGACTAACGTAGATAAAGCTGCTTCAGTAGGCAATTATCTGAACCTTTATTTTGGGCAGAGTCAGGGCGTGAGGCTTGGAGAAAGCACAGTAGCCAGTTGCAAGGCTCATGCCCGTATGCCTGAAAAAAGGGTAAAAGGACAATTGAAAATACTCGTTAATCGTGACGCTGGCAAGGTCTTTCTGGATTTTGTAGAAGAAGGCAGAGTGGTCCATATAGACGTGTATCATAGACCTGGGAAGATTGATCCACGGGTTATTGCCAGAGCTGTATTTACCGCAATAGACGAACATTTTCTGGAAAAAGATCCCCAACTCCAGTATGCGGAAGATGAAAGATTTAACATGGTTATCGGCTATGCCAGCCGGATATATATAACTACCAATCAGGGCAAAGGTACGCTTTATAACCTTCTGCAGGATGAAGTTGAAGCCTTCTCCGGATATGATGAAGGATGGGATCATGTTCACATCCTGGCACAGCTTGACCGCGAGGATTACTACCTGGTTTATATTATTGCCGAAATAGTGGAAGAGGTTATATTACTTAACGGAATCAAGCTTTCTAAAGTACGCAATATTATTCATGGTAACGAGAAACAGGCTCAGGATAGTTATGCGGGTTATCTTAAACTGCCCTGGAAGCATTTTAAGGGGCAACAGGCGCGGCAGCTGCCGGAAAAAGAAAATGTCAATCAATTGATTATTAAACTAGCCGAGAAACTGGGTGGGGTAGAAGAGATACAGGAGTTCATGGAAAACTATTCTACCAACATATTTAAGCGCAAGGGTATACAACAGCAGAAGAAAAAATGGGGAGATATCGAACATGATGTCCAACAGCTAGAAGAGCTGGGAATATTGAAGGACACGCCCTTTGGCAAAATTATGACCGGTAAAGGTTTAAAGCTTAAGGAGTTCGTAATAAATCACAAGTGTGAGCTGGAAACGGAGATCCGCCGTAATACCAGGAGACTTCCTTCGGGCGGTGGGGGACGATTTAAGAAACTGGGCCAGATAGACCGCAAGACTTCTAAAGTTGAGTATACTAACCGTAATAAGACGGTGAATAATCCAGATCAGAATTGGTCAGGTGATTTAGCAGTTCCGGAAACAGTCATACAGGCTTTGAAGAATAGTTACCTGCGAGGTGACGATCATTTAACTATAAAAAAGCAGGATCTTCATTATTACGAGAAAAAGAATTATGTGCCGGTAGATATCTGCTTGTTAATAGATGCCAGCGGCAGCATGGCCGGGGATAAGAGGCAAGCAGCATGTTTTTTAGCAGAACATCTTTTATTGACTGGAAAAGAAAAAGTGGCTGTAGTTACTTTTCAGGAAAGGGGCAGCAATGTAGTAGTGCCTTTTACTCGTAAACAGCTGGTATTAAAACAGGGTCTGGCTACCATAAATCCAGCCGGGCTTACCCCTATGGCAGATGGGATCGTTAGTGCGGTCAATCTCATTAAGAGCAGTAAAGTCCGGAACCCCATGCTGGTTTTGATAACCGATGGTATTCCCAATATTCCGCTCTGGACATTAGATGCCAAAACTGATGCGCTGGATGCTGCCGCACTGATAGCCAAGGATAAAATTCGCTTTGTATGTATAGGAGTGGAAGCACATCGCTTTTACCTGGAAAAACTTTCGCAGAAAGCAGAAGGCGTTGTTTACCTGGTAGACGATTTAAATAAAGATAATCTTATCAATATAGTTAGAATGGAGAAGCAAACGTCATCGGATAACAAACTGGCATAATTGTCGACTTATTTTATTTGACATTATTCGTGTATTTCGGCTAATATTTTAGTAGAGTTAGAGCGGTTACAATAGTCACAAATTCTTCGCAGTAATATTTATAGTTTAAATAACTCCTCCTTCATGTTGAGCACCTTAACCGGTGCTCACTTTTTTTATTTGAATATCCAGGCATAAAATTGAGACTAGCCTCGTATCTTAGTAAAGAAACTGAGAAAGGGGGCTGGTAATATATGGATAAAAAAATTGTGATCATGGTTGCTGTTATAGTAATCGCTATCTGCCTTATCAGCGGAGGTTGTTCTACTTTTGCCGGCGATAACAGTGTGAAGGCATGGAAGGAATTACTGAGTTTGGCACCAGAAACAGATACTGTAGACGATAATAGTGGTACAAGTCTGGAAGACCTACTGCTGGATAATCAGGTTGCCCAGCAAGACACAGCTGAATATGTAGTGGTTTCACTGTATTATGTTGATGCCACTGGCAGCAGCCTGACATCCGAGGATAGGAAGATTGTAAAAACAGAAGGGATTGCCCGTCAAACACTGCAGGAACTCTTGAAGGGACCGGGAACTGCCGAATATTCAAGTGTATTTCCAGAGGGGACCAAACTGCTGGACATTAATATCAAAGATGACGGGCTTTGTATTGTAGATCTTAGTTCTGAGGTGCGGCAGGTCAAAGATGAGAAGCAGGAGAGACTTATGATTTATGCTATGGTCAATACCCTGGGTGAATTTCCTTCGATCAAAAGGGTTTCTTTTATGATCGATGGTCATCCCAGCGAATACATAGGAGGTTATCTGGATCTGTCACAGCCGATCGAACCAGACTACACCATATAAAGCAACTGCTTACCCGGCGCACAAGAGGCTGCCCTTAAAGCCCGAATGGAGCTATGAGGCAGTCTCTTTTATGCTTAAAACAGGCTCAGGATTTGCGAAGCACAGCCGAGATGAACTTTATATAGAATATATCTAATAAAAGTGTTAAATTATTATTTGTTGGGTTATTTTTTGCGGTATAGTCTATTATGGTTTATTATCTGCTTAAGCTATAGAAGTCATTAAATGATGGTTCCACCCATAACCCCAAATATAAAAAGAGGTGTTGATATTGGGAAAAGAAAGCCCCATTGGGATCTTTGATTCCGGTGTAGGAGGACTCACAGTAGTTAAGTCTCTGCTGGAGCGGTTGCCCGAAGAAAGCTTTATTTATTTTGGTGACACTGCTAATGTTCCTTATGGCAGTAAAACTGAAGAACAGCTTATGTGTTATGCTGGAAATATTTTGGATTTCTTTATAGATAAAGGTGTGAAGGCAGTTGTGGTAGCATGTGGAACTCATTCTTCCGTAACCCTGCCCCGGTTGGAAGGGCAGTATGATTTCCCTATGCTGGGGGTGGTTAAGGCAGCTGCACGATCTGCTAACCGCTTGAGCAAGAACTTTAGGATTGGCGTGATGGCAACTCAAGCTACAGTCAACAGTCAGGCCTATACCCGGGAGATAACTAGTATCAATACTAAATGCCAGGTTTTTGAAGCAGCCTGCCATAAGTTTGTACCTCTTATTGAAAGCGGTATACTGGATGGGGAAGAGATCCAGGGCGCAATCAGGGAATATATTGTTCCGCTGTTGGACAATGGAGTAGATAGTCTGGTTCTGGGCTGTACTCATTATCCTTTCCTGGCGCCTGTCATAAAAGAATTTGCTGGTTGCGACATAGAATTGGTAGATCCTTCATTTGAGACCATAGAAGAACTCCGGGAAACCCTGGCGCGGGATAATTTGATCAATGACAGCGGGAATATCCCGGAAAGACAGTTTTATGTTAGTGGCAATGATGAGTCATTTTATAAGGTGGGCAGATTACTGCTGGGTGATATGATAAAAACCGTAAAACGTGCGGTTTTAGATTAAAATTGAGAATTGCTGATTCAGAATTACACCTGACGTTTTAGGGGGAAGGAAAATTATGCGCTGCATACAATACGAGGAAATAAAACAGGCGGTAAAGTCAGCAGTAATACAAGCTAATACTTTGTTGCCAGATGATATTCTGAAAGCACTCGAAAGGGCTCTGGAAAAAGAGAAGAGTAGTCGAGGCAGAATGTTTTTGAAGATATTATTAGAGAATGCGGGAATCGCCGAAAATGAAAAGATGGCTCTGTGTCAGGATACGGGTATGGTTACAGTAGATATCGAGCTTGGGCAGGAGGTCTCCATATGTGGAGGCGGTCTGGCAGGAGCAGTTAATGAGGGAGTGAAAGAGGGATATCTGGAAGGCTTTTTTCGCAAATCTATCGTAAGTGATCCGTTTATAAGAATTAATACCGGGGATAACACCCCGGCGATCATACATACTCACCTTGACCTGGGAGATCATTTAAGAATTACGATATTTCCCAAAGGTGCAGGCAGTGAAAATATGGGTCAGCTGGCTATGTTGAAGCCATCCCAGGGAATTGAAGGGGTTAAGGAATTTATTCTCCAGGTGGTCCGAGAGGCGGGTGCTAATGCCTGTCCCCCGCTAATTGTAGGGGTAGGGATCGGGGGCAACATGGAAAAGGCTGCCTACCTGGCGAAAAAAGCCTTGTTCAGACCGATAAACGTGGCAAATGCCAGTCCGGACCTGGCTGCCTTAGAGGAAGAGATGCTTATTCGCATAAATGCCCTGGGTATAGGACCGCAGGGCATGGGAGGGGACACTACTGCCCTGGGGGTAAATATCGATGCCTTTCCGACCCATATCGCGTGTCTGCCGGTTGCGGTCAGCCTGGGGTGCCACTGTACCCGCCGGGTTAGCATTGAAATATAGCTATCTGACGTTCAGGTGAATACAGGAGGTAATTGTGATAGTATTAAGAGCTCCTTTGAATGGAGAAGATATTAGAAGGCTAAAAACCGGAGATGAAGTGCGGCTGGAAGGGACCATATATGCGGCCCGGGATGCTGCACATAAAAATATCGTAGATGCCATACATAAAGGTGAAGTACCGCCCTTTGACCTGCAGGGACAGATCATATACTACGTGGGACCCTGTCCTGCACCTCCGGGTAAGGTGATTGGATCAGCCGGCCCTACTACCAGCGGCAGAATGGATGCTTATGCTCCTCTGTTGATGGAACGGGGCTTGAAAGCCATGATCGGTAAAGGGAACCGCAGCCCGGAAGTGATAGCCGCCATGAAGAAATACGGTGCTGTCTATCTGGCCGCGGTTGGTGGTGCAGGCGCATATCTGGCGGAGAGGATAGACACAGTGGAAACCATCGCCTTTCCGGAACTGGGGCCAGAAGCATTGCTAAAGATGGATGTTCATGATTTCCCATGTATCGTAGCCATAGACAGCCGGGGCGAAAATATATATGATTTGAATCTGGGGTGAGCTATTAAGACTGGGAATTAAGCTGGATAAGTGATAAGAGATAATATAGATGGGAGTACAACATGATTAGAACGAACAACCGGTTAAATAATCAGATGAGACCAGTTAAGATAAGTCCAGGTTATGTAAAAAACCCGGATGGTTCTGTTTTGATGGAGACGGGGGATACCAGGGTTTTGTGTTCCGCCATGCTGGAAGAAAAAACTCCCCCGTTTCTTAAAGGCAGTGGAAAGGGATGGATTACTGCGGAGTACTCACTGCTGCCATCTTCCACCAATACTCGTACATCCCGGGAGGCCAGCCGTGGCAAAATAAGCGGCAGAACATCGGAGATTCAAAGACTGATCGGCAGGTCTATAAGATCAGTAGTAGACCTGGAAAAACTGGGAGAGCGAACTATCTGGATAGACTGTGATGTTATCCAGGCCGATGGAGGTACCAGGACTGCGTCTATCACCGGAAGTTTTATAGCTCTGTTTATGGCTTTGAAAAAATACCAGCAAGCTGGAATTATCGATGAAATACCACTGAAGGATTATGTGGCAGCTATCAGTGTGGGAATAGTTGACGGGGAAAGAATGCTTGATTTGGACTATATTGAAGACTCCAGTGCTGAAGTCGATATGAATGTGGTCATGACCGGCAACGGAGATTTTGTGGAAATACAGGGGACTGCTGAGGGTAAAACGTTCAGCCGGCAGGATTTAGATGAACTTCTGGCTCTGGCCCAAAAAGGCATTAATGAACTGATTGTTTTACAGAAAAATATATTAGGAGTATAAAATGAGTTCAGGCATACTTCTGGCAACGAGAAACATCAAGAAGAAAATTGAACTGCAGCAGCTGCTCGAGGAATCTAATATAAAGATATTAACTCTGGATGATATCAAGGATATGCCAGAGGTAGTTGAAGACGGGCTGAGTTTTGCGGAAAATGCTATTAAAAAGGCCCGGGAGACTGCGGCTATAAGCGGGTACCCCTGTCTGGCCGATGATTCTGGCCTGGTAGTTGATGCTCTGGGGGGAGAACCAGGAGTATTTTCCGCCCGCTTTGCCGGGGATGATGCTGATGATGAAAAAAACAATGAAAAATTGCTGGAGATGATGCAGAATGTTGGCCCTGACCAGAGAACCGCCCGCTTTATATGTGTAATAGCAGTTAGCAGTCCAGACGGTGAAGTGGAGACAGTAAGCGGAGTATGTGAGGGTAGAATCGCTTTTAAACCAGACGGTGTCGGCGGTTTTGGATATGATCCACTTTTCGTGCCCCAGGGATATGATCAGACTTTTGCAGAATTGTCTCCACAAATTAAGAACTCCATCAGCCATCGTGGAAGAGCACTGGAAAAATGCAAGCCTCTCCTCATGAAATACCTGGACTCATAATCCCATGGTGAGAGGAGGGGTAGCTGATGCTCATCGCCGTAACTGGTGATACGCATGGCCGCATCGATGCCATAAAAAATGAACTGAAAGGCAAGCAACCTGATTTCCTGCTGCACACGGGCGACTTTTACCCCGATGGTATAAAGTTGGCTAACTATCTGGGCATAGACTTTAAAGGAGTCAGGGGTAATTGTGATACCGGGAAAAGGGGCAAGCGGGAACAAATTTTGGATCTGGCCGGACATAGTTTCTGTATCCTGCACGGACATCAGCATCGAGTCAAGCATACTCTAAATAATGTTTACTATTATGGCCGGGAAATCGGAGCAGAGGTCGTTGTTTTTGGGCATACCCATATACCATGCTGTGAGTTCCACGATGGAATATGGCTGATTAATCCAGGCAGTCCCAGCCTGCCAAGATCAGGCTCTATGGCCAGCTATGTGCTGATAAAGGCAGAAATCGATATTTTATTGCCGGAAATCATTACCTTTGGATTATAATTATTACAATATAATAATATGGGGTGCATATGGAGGTGTGGGAATAATATGACAGAAGAAACGATGTCTAAGTTGTTAAAGGGAAAGCCCCAGGCAGAGCAAATATTACTGGAAGCTTCTCAACGATTGGAAAAGCTAAAAGAAAAAGGCATCTATCCTTGCTTGACGACTGTTGAAGTAGGTTCCGATCCGGCTTCAAGATACTACCTGGAAAACCAGAGGCGTACGGCGGAAAGGGTGGGAATCAAGTATGAATCCAGACAGCTGCCGGATAACATTACCCGGGAGAAAATGCTGGACGTTATTGATGATATAAATCGGGATCCTGGTATTCATGGTTTGATCATCAATCTGCCTTTGCCGGGGCACCTTAAGGTTTGTGAGATGCAGTGGCATATAAATAGCATGAAAGATGTAGAAGGAGTCACTCCACAGAATCTGGGCAAGATGCTTTTGGGTGCTGAAGGGCTGAAGCCCTGTACAGCCCTGGCTATTATAGAATTGATCAAATCGACCGGAGTCGATATAAGAGGCCAGGAAGTTACGGTTATTGGGCGCAGCAGTATAGTCGGTAAACCGGTCAGCCTGCTGCTTCTGGCTGAAAGTGCTACCGTAACCATCTGCCATTCCTTTACTTCTAAAGCCGGGCATCTGGAAGCCCATGTGAAAAAGGCGGACATACTGGTAGCGGCCCTGGGAGTGCCTGAATTTATAAAAGGTGAATGGATTAAGGATAATGCCATAGTAATAGATGCCGGGATAAATAGTGTGAATGGGAAAATGGTTGGAGATGTTGAATTTGAAGCTGCTGCTTTGAGAGCAGGATTCATAACTCCAGTTCCAGGTGGGGTAGGGCCTGTAACTACCGCACTGCTGATGAAAAATACGGTTGACGCAGTCTATATGCAACTGTCCAGGATATAAATAGACAGCTCGCTCTGACAGCTTGTTTACAAGCTTAAAAGGACCTCATTAGCAGAGGTCCTTTATGTGTTTTATTAATAGGGGAGATGTAAGGTTTGAGATTGAAAAAAATTACCGGCAGGACATTTGCTATCGATTATCCAAGTGCGGTTGGAGTATATGTTCTGGAAGACAAAAGCTGTATACTCATTGACAGTGGTGCCAGTGAAGTATATGGGCGCCGTACCCTGAAGATATTGGAAGCCCGGGGCTGGCATGTTGTCGCTATCGTAAATACTCATGCCCATGGGGACCACAGCGGGGGTAATAAACATATTCAGGATACTGCAGGGTGCAGGATATATGCTTCTCCTATGGAAGCAGCCTATTTGAACAATCCGGTCCTGGCAGCCTATTCCCTTTATCATTCGGTGTCTATGCAAGCATTAAAGAGCAAGTTTTATACTGTTCCTCTTGGCACTATTAATAATTCTATGGATAATGATTGCTTGGAGCTTCAGGGGGAGAAGTTCAAAGTCTGGAACATTCCGGGACATAGTCTGGGTCATATAGGAATAGAAACACCGGATAAGGTCTTATTCGCAGGTGATAGCTTGATCGAAGAGAGAATTATATTTAGACATTCGTTCCCCCATCTGGAAGATGTCGAGAGTCAGTTCCGCAGCCTGGAATTGTTAAAGGAGAGCGAAATGATCTACCTTTCCCATGGGGGGCTGGTGGAGAATAATGACCGCATTATTGCAAGCAATCATGAGCTTATAACTAACAACCTGGCCCTGGTGGAAAAGGTTGTAAAGGAAGTATGCAGCCGAGAAGAGATAATAAGAAAACTAGCCGATAATCATGTGTTCGCTGTTAAAGAAAACAATTATTTCCGGCTGATGACAACTACGGCTGCCTATCTGGCTTTCTTACATAATAACGGCCGAGTCGGGCTGGCTGTGCAAGACGGACGACTGGTGTTTTATCCCAATAACTAAAAGTGATCCTATGCAAGCACGTGCAAATCATAGTTCAGGTGCTGCTGCGGAATTAGAGATCATGTTGGCAATTTAGCCATTACCATCTGTAGAAGCCGGTCAAAAGCGTCCTGGCGGTTCTGGTACTGTACTGGCAACTGCCAAACATGCTTCCCCACCAGAGGAAGATCATGGATCGCACTTCATTCTGGTACCATATCCGCTATCCTCTCTTCTCCAAAATAGTCCATCAGTAAAAATAATACTTCACTATTATGGCTCCATTCCTTGGTGTTTATAATGGTAGGTATAACTAAATCTATCGCATGTTGTCTGGCTATGGCTCTGGTTATGGTTTGGTCCAGAGCGGGCAGTGAATCTGCATCTTCTGCCCTTAGGTCGGTACAGGCAGCTATCAGGTCGATATTTCCCAGCATTTCCAGGTGTCCGGGCAGATCTTCTCCGGTGTCTATGATTAAAAAATCATATTCATTGAAATCAGCGGTACTGATATTCGAAACAGGTGTGATAAGCATATCAAATCCCATATCAGTAGATATTTTAACCTGGTAAGGTAAACTATTTCCCATATAATCAAACCACATCTTGAGTAAAGTCGGGTCTCCAGCCTCCACAAGGAAAGTTCTGTTTCCAGTTCGGGCCAGGCCTGCAGCTAAATTTACTGCTATAGTAGTCTTGCCCTGGGCTGGATAAGGTGAAAGCAAAGCTAGTGATTTCATTATTATCTCCCTCCAATGTTGCTCGAAGTTTTGTGATATTTAGAATCAAACAATACTTCCCCGGCAATGTTTATAAGCATTTAGAGTTCCTGTGTAGCAGAAGAGCTGTTTAAACTCAACAATAGTCACTAGTTTTTATTCAGGTTAAATTATAATAAAAGCAGCAGGCGAACCTGCTGCTTACAGTATACAATAAGGATATCTAAATATGGGTTATTATTTAGATGTCTCTGGTCCAGAGTGATGCCATAGCTGAACCGCCACCTACACAAAGGGAAGCGCCGCCAACTGTTTTGTTGAGTCTTTCCAGCTCATAATAAAGGCTGACGATTATGCGCAGTGCGGTAGCACCAACTGGATGACCTAAACCAATTCCGGAACCATTGTTATTTATGTTGCCAGGCTGTTCAAAGGTACCAATGTTCAGGTCAATGTCTGCAACTTCTTTGATCATTTTGCCAACACCCAGTACTTGGGCTGCAAATGCTTCATTGATTTCCCAGTAATCAACGTCCGAAAACTTCATACCCGCCTGAGTTAAACATTTAGGAATAGCCACTGCTGGGCCTAATCCCATAACACGAGCTTCTACACCTTCGTGGCAGACATTTATCAGTTTCATCAACGGTTTGATTCCCAGTTCATCAGCTTTTTTCTTGGTCATCAAAACTGCAGCTGCGGAACAATCGTTTATTCCGGAAGCATTAGCAGCTGTTACCACTCCGCCTTTTTTGAATGCAGGAGACAGTCTGGCCATACTTTCAAGGCTTGCTCCGCGGATAGGATGTTCATCCTTTTCAAACATGAATTCTTTCTTGCCCTTCTTTACTAAAACGGGAACGATCTCTCTCTCGAAACGCCCTTCATCAACAGCTCTAACTGCCCTCTGGTGGCTGAGAAGTGCCAGGTCGTCGCATTCTTCTCTGGTAATTCCATACTGTTCGGCAATATTCTCAGCAGTAACGCCCATATGCGATCCAGCTAATTGACATACCAGTCCATCTGAGAGCATGGAGTCCTGGAGCTTAACATCGCCCATTCTGGCACCCCACCTGGAAGTTTGAGAGATGTAGGGAATGTTACTCATACTTTCAGTACCGATTACAAGCGCTATTTCATTCTTACCCAATGCCAGAGCCATAGCTGCGATTTCCAAGGCTCTCATGCCAGAGGCGCAGTTCTGGTTGATCATGCTGGCAGTGGATTTGGGGTCTAAACCTAGTCCCATCGCCACAATGCGGGCTGGAAGGGAGCCATTCCCATGGTGCAGGCACATTCCCAGCATAAGCTCATCGATTTGTTTAGGGTCAATTCCTGCCCTCTTAATTGCCTCAGCACCAGCAACTTTGGATAAATCATTGGCTCGAACTGATTGGAGTGATCCTCCATAAGCACCAATAGGCGTTCTACACGCGCTGACCATTACGACTTCGTTAATTGACATAAATCATAATCCCCCTTTTAACATATTTCCCATACTACCCTAAAAACCTTTACCACTCACTCTTAGTATTCGAGATGTTGTATGCAAAATCCTGCCGATAGTGTTGATATATAACGTCTAATTAGATAAAAAAGGTATGATCAGAGTTGACCATACAAAATGGTGTATTATATCTTATTAACCGACATTGACGTTAAAGTAAATGTTATGAACGATTTGTCCCGGGTTGTTTTGTTGGCAGAGATACTCAAAAGCAAAACTTAATTGGAAGGGATCATGCATTATGTCAAAGAGGTACAAAAACGACAGGTTTTAATATGTAGACTTTCGGTATGTTATAATATTTAGTAACTATCAGATAAGGAGGAAGCGTTGTGGAAGAACTGTCAAAACTGGTTAGACAAGACCTGCTTCGAACATTAGTGTGGGCGATTATTGCCATAGGAGCTGCAGGTGCTGTATATTATCTGGTATGGTAACAGAACCATACCAGATAATAATCATATTTATCAGGTTTTTTGCTGATTTGTCGACTATCTGAGTCTACCGTGGTGTTTTTCGCAGCTTTAGGTGCTGGCCAAATTGGGGGATAGAATGCACATTGAAGGAAACATCCCTCTTAATTATGGTCATGCTGGCAGTCATGTTCGTGTTCATGCCCTTCATGGGCACAAGTTTCATTGGTAGCCTGCAGGGTATTGCTCAAATAGGCACTTACAATCTGGTCCATGGTACCGGTTAAACCGGTAATGGTTTGGATGTTATTTTCCGCAAAAAGGTCACGGGCTCGTTGACCCATGCCTCCCGCAATTACCACATGAACTCCCTGCTGGTGAAGAAAGGGCGGTAAAACGCCGGGAGCATGCCCGGGATTCTGCAAAACGCTCTGATTGATGACTTTATTATCTTCAATATCAAAGATGACAAAGTTATCGCAGTGCCCAAAATGCTGAGCAGCTTCATTACCGGTTCTAGCTATGGCTAATCTCATGATTTTCATCTCCCTATATTAAAATTAGTTCATAATTTGACTGTTACGATACGCCTCCTGCCTAATTTATTATCTCAAGCTTTACTAGTTCTTAGTCCAAATCTAATATATAAAAATAGTGGGCATATGTCAATAAAAGTTTCTTATAGAAGCTTTACTGAATTTTACCTGTAAATGAAATTATTATAGAGGTATATATAATCGTGGCCTGATAGACATAATAAGAAATATATATCCAGAGTATACTGTGAGCAAATTTGACAGGCTGCCCATAAATATGTTATTTTTCGCTTAACAGAGCAGTTAGTCCAGGTTGAGCATAGGAAGAATATCAAACCAGAGCCGATATTATATATATATCGGAGGACTCATAAGAGGGCAGGACATACCTGATATAGGAGGCAAAAGAAGTCCAGGTTGGCAGATTATTTAGGAGGGATTAATATGGGAAGTATCAAAGATATTACCAGCGCTAATTTTGACAAGGAAGTATTGAATTCAGAACTACCAGTACTGATAGACTTCTGGGCACCTTGGTGTGGTCCCTGTCGTATGGTAAGCCCGGTGGTTGAAAATCTTGCAAATGAAAACCAGGGAAAAATAAATGTAGGCAAAATAAATGTTGATGAAAACCAGAATTTGGCTATGCAGTATGGCGTTAGATCTATACCAACCCTTTCATTCTTCAAGGGTGGCTCGGAAGTAAAAAGAGTTGTGGGAGCCCAGGGTAAAGCCCAGCTGCAAAAGGTGATAGACGAAGTTACCGGCTAGAATAAATACTTGATAGTTAGGAGGAATACTAATTCCTCCTGACCTGAATCTTACCATAGCCCATAGGATTACGCTTTATGTCTGCGTAAGCTCACAAATGTTTAAGAAGCCCTCCGTAAACAAATTGTGGTCCTGTGGGCTTCTGTCATCGATCTGTTAAATCTAATCTTCGTCATCTTCTTCAGAATGGGTGCAGAAATAAATTCCTTCTTCCTGAATTATAAATTCGCAGCCCTGACAATCATTTCCCATGACCGGCATTTCATTTAGTAAACAGAATATGAAATTTCCCAGAGTAATCTCCCGCTTCATAAAGCTAACACCTCCATCCTTTACCAGGCTGGTTTATTCTTCTGGGGGTAAGGCCCGGTTATCCAGCAGCTTTTTGATTTGTATTTCGTGCCCCCTACTGCCCGCCTCATAAAAAACTGTTCCGATAAGGTCTTCGGGGAGGTAGCTCTGTCTTACATATCCACCGTAATTATGGGGGTATTTATAACCTGCTCCCTTGCCCATTAGCTGGCTGGCTCGGGGATGTGAAGAATCAGCTATATGTAAAGGGACCGTTATTTTTTTAGATTCTCTCACCGCAGCGTAAGCCTTCTGTATTGCCATCAGACTGCTGTTGCTTTTAGGTGCGGTGGCCAGGTATATAGATACCTCGGCCAGAGGTATTCTGGCTTCAGGCATGCCCACTAATTTAACTGCCTGAGCTGCTGCACTGGCCAGGGTCAGGGCAAAGGGGTCGGCCAGGCCGATATCTTCAGCAGCATGGATTACCAGGCGCCTGGCAATAAACATGGGGTCTTCGCCCCCTTCGAGCATGACGGCCAGCCAGAATATGGCTGCATCAGGATCAGAACCCCGGATACTTTTAATAAAAGCTGAGATACTGTCATAATGACTGTCTCCCTTACGGTCGTATTTAATCATCGGCCGGGACAAAATTTCTTGCAGCAGATGCATATCGATCACTAGATCAGCTGCTTCATTTTTATGGGATTGTACTGCTGTTTCAAGTATGTTCAGGGCCATACGGGCATCTCCTTTACAGGCTGCAGCAATGGCATCGATAGCTTCTTCATCGATAGAGACATTAAAGTTGCCTAATCCCCGCTCTCTATCTTTGAGGGCTCCATTAATGATCGTGGTCAAGTGCTTATCCTGCAGAGGTTCCAGAATATATAGTTTAATACGTGATAACAAAGCATTATTCAACTCGAACAGGGGATTTTCTGTAGTAGCACCTATCAAAAGCAGAGTACCATCTTCTACAAAAGGCAGCAGTACATCCTGCTGACTCTTATTGAAACGGTGAATTTCGTCTACAAACAATATAGTCTTCTGCTGATAATATTTAAGTCTTTGTGAAGCATCAGCAGCGATTTTGCGAATATCATTGACTCCGGCAGTGACTGCTAATATAGATTCGAAATGAGCATTGGTCATATTGGCAATTATCCCCGCAATACTGGTTTTGCCAGTTCCAGGCGGGCCAAAAAGGATCAACGAGTGTAGTTGGTCTTTATCAATTAACTTTCGCAAACTAGAACCGGGTCCTACCACATGTTCCTGTCCGATTACTTCGTCCAAAGTGCCCGGTCGCATTCTATAGGCCAGAGGGGCCTTTAGCTCATTTTTCCCCAGATCAAACAAATCCATTGTTAAGCCTCCATTAAGGGCGATAATTACTGCCGTTATTATAAAACAAAAAAACGTAAACCCACAAGAGGCCAGGTGACAAGGGGACGGTCCTTTTGTCACCTTCTTTGCCAGATGAACAGGTGACAAAAGGACCGTCCGAGACCACTGAAAAACGCCTTATAAAAAATGACAATAATACAAATGAATACCTGCAAAGTAGAATCAAAAAACCCCCTTTTATGATATAATGGATGTGATGCAAACACCATATCTAAGGGGGTTTTAAGATGCTCAGGACTGGTCCCAAGCAATTAAGTTTATACTCAATATTGTATGACAAAATACCAGAAAATCATATACTTAAAAGCATAAATAGTGCAGTTGATT
>LNQE01000886.1_pt1 | contig 29663 bp, 26 predicted proteins | sample 603111 | NCBI WGS metagenome assembly LNQE01 (sample SAMN04260313, study PRJNA301899) | hydrocarbon metagenome | isolation source: hydrocarbon-contaminated ditch | place: Germany: Bremen | collected 1998
CCCCCCAACAATAATTACCTGATCACCGGCTGTTTTACATATATGATAGAAAGAATAAACCTCATCATATTGAGCGAGAGAACTCTCCAGCCCAGCAAAAACAAGAACACTTGTCCGTTCAATAATATAATCCGGTTTGGGAATAATGAATTTGCCGCGTTCCCAAATCCCTATTACCGTCAATCCGAACGTCTCGCGCAATTTGCTCTGAGCCAGGCTTTTTCCGACAAGCGGTGTTCCCATCGCCGGTGACTGAGCAATAACAAAATCTTTGTATCTGTTGATAATATTGGATTTGCATTCACCAGCGACAGTCCATGCCGCAAGAGAGCTTCCCATGATATCGTAAAGCTGCAGAACCAGAGAACTCCCTGCCAGGTGTAGAATATCCACAGAGTGTGGTGATTCCGCTGTCGTTATGATGGGGATATGTTCAAAATCTTCCCTCAGTGTTAAGGTAATATTTGTATTCATCTGATCACTGTTCGATGCCACGACGAGAGCGGCGTTTTGAACGCGCATCTTGGTATATGTTTGCGGATCGTCAATATTACCCAGAGCAACTTTGACGCCTTTATCATAGAGGTCCAGTGCCGTGGACAAATCGTCCATAATAACGACATAATCCTTTTTGTAGCTTTTCAATTTTTCAATCAGCGCCGCGGTGACCGGATCAAAATTTGTTATGATAATATGGTTCCTGGTATCGCTGGGAAGTTCGCGGGGTGCGCGGTTACGGGTTTGCGCTTCCATCCAGGGAGCGAAAAAGAATTTGATGAAGACGAAAGGAAGAAGAATCAGCAGTAGAATAACGCCGGAAAGCAAAACGATAATCGAAAAAATCCTGCCGATGTCGCTGGTGAAAGTTATATCCCCGAATCCAAGCGTGGACATGACCACCATGGTCCAGTAGAAACCGGTGATCCAGGAATGCTCCTGTCCTTCCATCGCCATTATATAATGGAAGACAATGCTGTAGGTCGTTATCAGCGCTATGATGACGAGAAGGTACTTTACCAACAGACGGATATTGGCTTTGACTATTTTGCTCTCAACAAAGGAACTAATGACAGCTGGTAAAAATTTCATAAAAAGATATCCTTGTATAATGACAGTTTTTCATTGATTTCATTTAAAGTCGGTTACAGTATAGAAATTACGATTATGCCTGTCAATTGATAATGATTCCGGGTAAATGTTAACGAATTTTTTGTCTAATCCAAAATAATATTCTTCAAAGCTTCTTCAATATCAGGATACCTGAATTTAAATCCGGCATCGAGCAGGCGGCGGGGAATAACACGCTGTCCTTTTAACAAAACGGAACCAAATTCTCCGAGAATCAGCTTAATCATAAAACCTGGCGCAGGCATGAAAGATGGTCGGTGTAGAACCCTACCGATAGCTTTTCCCAAATCAGCATTGCGCAACGGCTGGGGCGAACAAAGATTTACCGCGCCTTTTATTTCCGGGTGTTTGAGCAAAAAAATAAATGCCTGAGCCAAGTCTTCCATGTGCACCCAGGAAAACCACTGCTTTCCGCTTCCCAAAGGCCCTCCGAGTAATAATTTAAACAAGGGAATCATCTGACCGAGTGCGCCGCCGTTTTTCCCCAGCACAATACCGAGACGCGTAATGACAACCCGTGTTCCTTTGGTCTGCGCGTTCAGAGCTTCCTTTTCCCAGTCGTAAGCAAGTTTTGCCAGAAAATCATCGCCTGCCGGCATGTTTTCGGTCAATTCTTCATCTTCATGAAAACCGTAATAACCGACTGCCGATGTGCTGAAAAGAGTTATCCTGCCGGCATCAGCAGGAAGAGCGGAAACCAGATTGCGGGTTGTTTCGATGCGGCTTTCCCGCAGAATCTTTTTTTGTTCAGGAGTCCAGCGGCTGAAGATGGAAGCTCCCGCCAGATTTATGATGACATCATGTTCCCCGACAGCATCTTGCCACTTTCCTTTAATTGTCGGATTGCCTTCCAGATAGGTAAGTCCGGTCATTTTTAATTCAGTGCCGCTCTGAGATGGGGTAAGTATTGTAACCTTATGTCCTTCTGTAATCAGCTTTCTGGTAAGATATGTTCCGACAAATCCTGTACCTCCTGTCATGAAGATGTTCATTATCATCCTCCTTGTTTTTTAGAGAGTTTAAAAAAGACTTCATCAATGGTTTACCCCGTTAGAAAGCCGAAGACTTTCTAACGGGGTTTATTTACCATCACCGATTAGCGGCAATACTTTGTCCACTTTGAAGTAAATAAGGAATTTGGATTCCGTATTGTTTTTGTATCCGGGTCCTTTATATTTCTTGCGGCGGATTTTCTCAATCAACGGACTGTCTTTTTCTTCGTGTGTTTTTGTCAGATAAAGCCTGTATCCTTTGTAAGAGCTTTCTTCTTTGAAGAGATATATTGCGGAAGGATTTTTTTTCAGATTGGCGTGAGTAAGTCTATCGGAGGCGATAAAAGCAACTTTATTTTCGTCCATAAAATGCGGTCTTCCATAAATGGCCGCGTTAACCTTTCCTTTGTCATCGGCGGTGGAAAGAACACCGACACCACTGATGTTTTCGAAATATTCGTCAAGCTTCATATTTCCTCCTTTAAATTCCAATCCTTTTCCGGTAAAATAAGGCATATTCAAACGATTGTAAAGAAAAAGGACAAAGAAAAAATGAAAAAAATACTTATAGTACTGGTCCTGTTTTTGGCCGCATGTGTCAGTGTGCCGGAGAATATAAAGCCGGTAGATAATTTTAACATCGAGCGATATCTGGGCAAGTGGTACGAAATCGCGCGGCTTGACCATTCCTTTGAAAGAGGGCTTGACTTTGTCAGCGCCGAGTATAGCCTGCGCCCCGACGGCGGGATAAGGGTTATCAATAGAGGTTATTCGAAAAAAGAAAATAAATGGAAAGAAGTTGAAGGAAAAGGCTATTTCGTCGACCGTAAGGATCAGGGATTCCTGAAAGTTTCTTTCTTCGGTCCTTTTTATGGTTCGTATGTCGTCTTTGATTTAGATCAGGATAATTATTCATATGCTCTCGTCTGTGGACCGGACAGATCTTATTTTTGGCTTCTGGCGCGCAGCCCTAAAATTAATGATGATTTAAAGAAACGCCTGGTGGATAAAGCTGCCACGATGGGATTTGACATGGGAAAATTAATATATGTTCAGCACTAAAATCAAGAAAAAAACACTTTAACATAGTCGGCTGTTTCTTTTCGATGTGGTTTTTTCTATATAAATCACACATCAGCATTTGTACACTATAGAAAGACCGGTCTTTTATATCAAGGAAATACAGTCCACTTATAATTTTGATTCGTTTTGTTTTCCGGTCAGTAAAAGCAGAATCCCCGAAAGAGCAAAATACGCCGTCGCCGTCATGTAATGGGCATGTGTTGTAATATGCCAGGGCAGATAAAGCTCCCCTGATGGCATGATGGAATGAATTATGCCGAAGAGTGTTAAAACCGCACAAACAGCAGCGCATAAAGCCGCCAGTTTTGCTTTGTGGTCAATCAAAAAGGCCAGCATGCTGCCCCATAAAAGTCCGGTAATGATAAAACCGTTACTGAGCATTATCAGTGTCTGGTGCATGTTTTGTAGGCGTACAGGCAATTTGTCCGGTGTAGCTCCGATGGCACCGAGAAACTGTCCCATAATTATCAGTATCAGAGAGGCGACAACCGGAAGTAGACTTAAACTCACCGCCGGTGAGTGCGACTGCGGTGAATCGTTATAAGCCTGACGCATGATTTCAAAGCCGATAAACATGAAAATCGGCGCGATAACTGCCCGCGGAATCAGACTTACAAAAAGTGAAAGAAGTCCAATTACAGAGAATATACCGATCAGAAGTCCCGTCAACAGTGTGTACCACCAGGTCGCTCCCATCTTTTTATATGCCGGATGTCCAATGTAGGGTGTAGTTTGTGCCACGCCGCCGAAAAAAGCCGCGATCAATGACGAAAAAGCTTCTGTCAGAAGAATATCTCTTGTGCGGTAGTCGTCACCGGCCAGACGTGCGCTTTCCGTATTATTAATACCTCCGATAATTGTCAAAATTCCGAAAGGGATGGCGATGGTCAGATACTGAATGCTGTGCGGTAGTGTTTTAAGGAATTCGATAGAAAAAACCGGCAAAGAAAAATTCATTGCAAGTGTTGGTGCGTTAAATTCGGGCAGATACCCGCTATAGCCCAGAAAAAAGTGAATAACTGTGCCAAGAAGCACAGCCATAAGAACCCCGGGCAACCGCCCCGGAAGTTGCATCTTGCTCATTAGCGCCGTAAAAATTAGTCCCAACGCTACCATGCCGACTATAGCCTCGTTGAAAAGTTCGAGCAGTGGTAAAAAACCAAGCAGTAAAAGTCCGATTCCGGCCAGTGGTCCCAGAAGTCCCGCAGTGGGAATGATACGCTGAATCCAACTGCCGAAAAAAGAAGTAATAATTTTAACGGCGCCGATCATAAAAAGGGTAGCCATGCCGATATGCCACGTTAGTTGGGCGTCTTGCGTGGCAACATAAGCGGGACCCATCACGGCATAAGCAATACCAATCGTTGAAGGCGTGTCGATTCCCAGAGGCATCGCCGTAACATCGGTACGGCCGGTTTTCTTTCTTAACCGCATGGCAAGCCATGTATAAACAAGATCGCCTATACAAATACCGACTGCTGTGCCCGGAATCATGCGTGTCAGGATGATATCCGCGGGATAATTAAAGGTGAAAACAAGAATCGCGCTGAAAAATATCAGGGTTCCGACGTTGTCCAGAAACAGCGCAAGAAAAGCGGTTGTCTCGCCCCAGAATCTGTTCTGACCAGCGGTTTTTTCAGTTGTCATCCTTTCTCCTCAATTTCCGTTTTCCGTTATGTAACTTCGACCGAAGGGAGAAGTCTTAATTGATAACAATTTTTAATCTTCCTTGTATTAAAACTATATAAACAAAAACGCATTGTTTGACAATTCGTTTTCTTTAGATGTCATTCCCGCGAAGCTTTTCCTCGACCTGATCGGGGAGCGGGGATCCAGTTGTCCTTTTGTCAATGCGAAACGCCTCTCAGGCGATGCCTGCCCTCGATGCAATCGGGGTGGCAATCTTTTTCGTCATGCCGGACTTTTTGCCGGGCGGATGCCGGGTTATCCGGCATCTGTTTTTTCGTTTCTGTTTCCGAAATTTTTAATGTTGACATTTATTAATAGCAATGCTTTCATAATACGAACAGTCTTTCGTTTTTCTCCCTCTCTTTTTCTCTGATTCGAGTTTTATCTGTAAAAAAGTTGTTGAAAGAACTGGATAAATTATGAATTCCAAGAGTATTTAATTAAATTGGTGGATTTGAGTTAAAGCATTGAGTCATTAGAAATGAAAGGAGGTTTTTAAATGGCAAAAAGATCATTTCCTCTTTCCAAGGTATACAGCTTGCTGGAGTCGGGCCCGGTTGTTTTGATTACTACTCAATGGGCCAGTAAGATAAACGTCATGCCGATTTCCTGGCACACGATGATGGAGTTTGAACCGCCGCTGATCGGCTTTGTCATGAGTGATCAGCATTATTCCTTCGGACCGCTTTCGGCTACCAAAGAATGTGTGATCAACATTCCCACGGTTAACATAGTTGAAAAGGTTGTGGAGTGCGGCAATACATCCGGATCTATAGTAGATAAGTTTAAAAAATTTAATCTCACACCCAAGCCTGCCTCAAAAGTTAAGGCGCCACTCATTGATGAATGTTACGCGAATTTTGAATGCCGGGTAGTAGACACAAGCATGGTCAAAAAGTACTGTTTCTTTGTCGTGGAAGTTGTTAAAGCCTGGATTGATCATGCCGTGAAAGAACCTCTAACAATTCATCATCAAGGAAACGATGATTTCATGGTTGCCGGCAAAACAATCAAAGTAAAATCAAAGAAGAAATAGCACCAGTCTGCATTATAATCGCGTCAGGCGTAATGTTGGAGGTGTTTAATGAATAAGTCTGTAGAAAAAAGCGAATCATATTGGGGATGGAGGGGTTCTTTTTGCCTCATCAAAGATTTGAATTGCGCGCTGGCTTCTCAGGAAGTTTTACAGGATATGAAAGGCAGGCGTGAAGATCGCGTGCTGAAAGCTGTCACAGGGCTGGAAGGCGGTGTAGTGGCAAGCGGTTCGACCTGTGGTGTGGTGACGGGCGGAGCTCTGGGACTTGCGCTGATGTATGATAACGTGCTGAAGGAAAAAGGCGTTGCCGCAGAAGCGGGAGTTATGTCACTGATAGGGGAATACATTAAATGGTTTGAAGATAATTACGGTTCATCGTTGTGCAGAGAGAGAAGCGGAATAAATTTTTATACTACGGGTGGCCAGTTACGATATCTTTTACCGGGAGATAAAGTGGGGAAGTGTTTGTGGCATATCGGGGGTGCAATGAAACACCTGTGTGCTTACCAAAAGAAAGACTTGTCTGAATTGAGTGTGGAAAAGGAACAAATACAAAGTGAGCCGATACATTGCGCGCAGGCTGTATTGGAGGGAATAAAAAATCGCACCGGTATAGACGATCCGCTGCTGGAGCGTTTGTCTTTTATTTTTGATGGTGGGTTAGCCTTTAAAGGAGGAGTTTGTGGCGCTCTTGTCGGAGCAATTGCAGGCATAAATCTTTTACTGGGCATGGATGTTCGTGATTCGAATTATTTTAAAACAATCAAGGCATTTGTTGTTGGTCACGCTAATCTGCTCACGAATAAACCTATGGGTGTCCCTGAACCATTTTGTGTCGGCAAGAATATCGTGAAAAGATTCAGAGAAAAAGCAGGAGCATTGGAATGTCGTTTCATTACAGATAAGAAATTTTCCGGCTGGAATGACTTTCAAAAGTATATGTCATCTTCGGACAAATGCGCAGGATTGATCGAACTTGCCACAACGGAAGCGTCTAATGCTATTAAAAGTTTGAAATAAATAATTATCAGAATAAATAAAAACATCAGCCCATGGTAAATATTTTTTCGTCATTACCGTATAAATTAGAGCAAGAGTTCTTCGAAGAATTGCTCCTTCATAAAAATATCAAAATCGAAAGAATTATTTCCAAAGGCCATACTTCTCCGAAGACGGCTTGGTATGATCAGAAGGAAAATGAATGGGTGATTGTTCTGGAAGGTGCCGGATCAATCCTCTTCGAGAATGGAGCCGAGTTCAATCTTAAGAAAGGCGATTATTTAAATATTCCAGCGCGCACCAGACACAAAGTTACCCGAACAGATCCGGACAACATTACAATTTGGCTGGCCATTCACTATTGGTAAATGTTTATATTACTTCGGCAATTAAATATATACAATATTTCCTTCCCTATCCTCCGCTGGCGGAGGTGTCACGTAGTGACGGAGGTGGACAAAGAGTGTTGATGTAACTTATGAATATTATAACTGCCTTAAAAGCATCCACCCCCTTAATCCCCCGCCAGCGGGGGACACGCATAATGGGTACAATTATTAACATGTCTAATTGCCGGAGTAATAGTAAGCCGATGCAGGTATCGAGATGCCTGCCAGATTACTTCACAATTTTAAAAAACTCTTTGGCTTTCGGGTCGGCGGCGGTGCGCAGAAGTTCGAACAAGACCATCTCTGTTGATGTTATTTTCGCTCCGGCGTTTTTCATCGCGTCTATTCCGATTTGACGGTTTTCCGGTGTGCGCGATGAGACCGCATCGGCAACCAGATGAACGGTATAACCGTTGGAGATTAAATCGAGAGCGGTTTGATAGACACACACGTGGCATTCAATTCCAATTAGAATTACCTGCCGGCGGTTAAATTCTTCCAGTTCTTTTTTGAAGTTATTTTCACCCCAACAGCTGAAAGATTCTTTAGCTATCGGATTAACGCCTTCCAGTTCCGCGGCTATCTGCGGCAAGGTTTTCCCCAGCTTCTGCGGAATTTGTTCGGTGATGATGATAGGCAGATTCAGGATTTTTAAACCCTTGATAAGCTTAACGGCATTGGCAAAAAGACTTTCCTTGTCGGACATAACCTGGGCCAGACTGCCCTGAATGTCAACTATAACGAAAACAGCGTCAGCGTTATTAACCATATTGAAATTCTCCTTCTCAATCCTGTTGGAATAATACGCGCAAGTATTTTGCGGAGTATTATTTCCTGTAAAAGCAGTAATTCGTCAAGCATTTTTTATGAACTTTGCAACATCGTATAAAACCAGTAATTATGTCTGGCGAAGAGGCTGTGTCGCAATAATAATAAATATAACCATTTCATGTCCTCCGCTGGCGGAGGTGTCACGCAGTGACGGAGGTGGATAAAATTTACGTAATGCTTAACTGGCCAAAATTACGTATGCTTCAAAAATTTCCACCCCCTGCCCCCGCCAGCGGGGGATAGTACTCATTACGTACAATCAATACATGCAATTATGACATAGTTTCTTCGCGAGAAATGACGATTGGTTTTAACCGGACAAAAGGCAGCCCGGCAGCAGCCGTCAATATCATCGGCAAGGCTTGAATTTGGGCAGCGTGATTTCCGGCGTAACATCATCCCAGACAACGGTTACATCCATACCGCATTTAATTTCCTGATGGTTGCAATCGATAATGTTCGTAAGCAGGTGCGGTCCTTCATCCAGTTCCACAATGGCGACCACATAGGGAATCTCATTGATAAATCCTGTGTGATACGCGGTATGATACACAGAATAGGTGTAGATGGTTCCATGACCGCCGGCAATTACCCATTCGGTTTCTTTTTTATAACATTTTGGACATATGATGGAAGCCGGCCAGCGGATATGGCCACATGACCGACACTTCTGAAATCTGAGTTCGTGATTTTTGCATCCATTCCAGAACGGCTTTACATCGGAATTTATTTTGGGCAATGGTTTATTATATGTCATTATAATCTCCTCAGAATATAGCACAGGTGTGATTGCAGTATTGCTCCGTTGTCGCTGCATAAGATGATTTCCGGGCTCTTAGTTTTAGTTTGCGGGCCGAGCTGGCGTTGTCCGCATCTGCCCATTATCTGCATGGCTGCTTCGCTTAAGGGTGTGAGTCCCATGTAGTAGGCCTCTGATAGAAGTCCGCCTGATGTATTTACAGGCATTCTGCCACCGGGTTCTATTGTGCCGCCTTTAAACCAGTCTTCGCCTTCGCCCGGACCGAAAAAACCATAATCCTGAAGCGTAATCTCAACCGTATAGGTGAAGCAGTCATATATTTCGCAGGCATCCACATCCTTGATTGTGATACCGGCCATTTTGAAGGCGTCCTCAGACGCTTTCTTTGCTCCGGTGGGACCGGTCATTGAAGTTGAATATTTTATGTCCGTCGAGAGGTTGTGCGCACCAATGCCCATAATAACCGCGGGAGGATTTCTAAGATCGCGGGCACGCTCGAGGGAAGTGACAATAACAGCTCTTCCTCCGTCATTAAGCAGGCAGTTATCCGGCAGACGAAACGGTTCGACAAACCACTTATAGTTTAAATAATCTTCGAAGGTAAGCGGCTTTCCATACATTATTGCGTCCGGATTCAGGCATGCCCATTTTCTCTGGCCGACTACGATATGCTTCCATGTTTCCGGGCCCGTCTTATATTCATGCATTGCCCGCTGGGCTGCCAGGGCGTACCCACCTGTCGCGCCGAAATGACCGAATACCGCATCATCTCCGGTAAATTCGCTGAGCATCGTCAGCATCGAGTCGCTGGAACGCGCATTATGACCGAATGAAATCAGCACGTAATTACAAAAACCTGAATCCAACGCGCTTACGGCATTCTGTAAATGACTGCGCGAACAGTTTGCGTCCTGATAAATATATTTTGGTTCTATTCCCAGATGTTCGGCCACAACGAAAGGGGTAAGATCATTCTCGTCCGATGAGGCGGGGAAATGCCGGTAACAAATCAATCCGTCAATATCGTTTTTTTTCAGACCGGCATCGGCAATTGCTTTTACACAGGCCTCCAGATGAAAACTCAAAGAGGTTCTTGCCGGAACCTTGCCCTGCGGTGTGTAGCCAATACCGACAATCGCGTATTTATCTTTTATGCTCATAGAGTATTCCTTTTCTTCTCTGGCTTCGGGGATAGTGTCTCAATGAACTCTTGTCATATCGACCAAGAGGAGATATCTTGTATACTTTTATGATCATTAAGATTTCTCGCTTCGTTTCGAAATGACATGCTGTAAAAATATTAACACAGGCGCGTCATTTAAAAAAAATAAATTCATCCCAACAACACCGCATGTTCGATTTTAATGCATTTTGATTGTATAACTGTCAAACCCGCTTCCCGTGCTTTTCTTGCCGCCTGTTCGTGATAAAGATCCAGCTGCATCCAGATGGCACCGGCTTTAATTTTTATTGCTTCATCTACAATTTCCGGAATGAATTCGGTTTTGCGGAAGATATCGACAATGTCGACTTTGTCCGGTATTGAAAGAAGATCGGGATACGATTTTTCTCCCAGTATTTCGGAACAATTTGGATTAACCGGAATGATCCTGTATCCTTTTTCCATCATATACAGGGCAACACTGTGACTGTCACGGGTAGGTGTGTCGGAAAGTCCCACAATCGCGATGGTTCTGGCTTTTTTTAATAATAAGGCTACTTCTTCATCACGCGGTTCACCGTCATGAATAAAGCAAAGGGTGCTTTCACTAATCGGTTTTTTTGTCATGTTATATCAAAATATCCGATGAGATTTGTGTTCCGACTAGTGTTTATAGCCTAACAGAGATAAATATCAAAGCCATTTTTTATCAGGGTTAATGCAAGCCCAGCAGTAATCCGCCATCAATCAGAATTTCTGATCCTGTTACATAACTGGATGCATCGGAAGCCAGATAAAGCGCCGCACCGGCGATTTCATCGGGATTGCCCATACGACCGGAGGGCAGTGCTTTTTCTACAGCTTCCTTTATTTTTTGAGCGTCTTCGGGCGGCAGATGACTCCAGTGTGAATTCATCATTTTGGTGCTAATCGGCCCGGGTGAGATCGTGTTTACCTGGATATTATAATGAATAAGTTCACTGGCAAACGCTTTTGTCATCATCATAATGCCGGCTTTAGAAATAGAATAAATGCTCAGGCCCGGTTCGGGGTTGTGGCCGTCAACCGAAGCGATATTGATAATTTTCCCGCCACCCTGCTTGACCATTACATTGGCCGCTGCCTGGCTGACGAAATAAGCGCCTTTCAGATTGATGTCCATCAATTTATCCCATAGCCGGTCATCACATTCCAGGACGGTACCCATCGCCGGGCTTGCTCCGGCATTGTTAACCAGAATATCAATTCGGCCGTACTTTTTCATTACAGTGTCGATCATTCTTTTTATTTCATCTGCTTTACCGAGATGAGCTGGAAGTGGAAACGCTTCGCCACCAAAAGCTTTAATTTCTTCTGCCGTGGCTTCCAGATCCTGAGCTTTGCGGCTGGTAATGACTACTTTAGCGCCAGCTTTGGCGAAAGCAAACGCAATAGCCTGACCGATACCTCGGCCGCCTCCGGTGATTACAGCTACTTTTCCTTTTAGTGAAAATTGGGATACATCGAACATTTTAATTCTCCTGGAATATTTGAATTCAGAATTATATACATTGTGTCATTCCGAAATCCCGATTGATCGGGGTGAGGAATCTTGTATTCCTCTTATGCGAGAATCTTAACAGGATTTCTCGTTGCTTCGCAACTCGAAATGACAATTAAAACAAATTTTCAATGTATTGTTAATCTTACGGCTTCACAAATAAGCTGAAAGATAGTTTCATGTTAATATCTAACCTTTATTTTTGCCAGTAAAATTATTCCCTTTTAGCAGGGATTATCTTTTCCCATCCCTTATTTTTTTTGCTAAAACTTCACTGTCTCCGCCGCTCATGCCGGCCAGATATTTCACCAGTTTTTTGCGGGATTCGATATCATATTGTGTGGTTATAGCTATCTGTTCCATAACCGGTGAGCCGCCACCGTGGTAATTGCCGACGTTGGCGATGCCGCCCGTTGCCGAACAGAGTCCGTCTCCCAGAAATCTCCAGAAATTAGCCTGATCTTCCACCGGCATTTTCTGATTGCGTTTGGTGTACTTGAGAAGAAGTTCTCCCGTTTCGGGATTCTTAAAATCTTTCTCATGCGGGAAAGTAGCGACGACACCACCGGCCAGATCGCAGATGATTTCCGCTTCGCGATACACCGCTTCGCCCGAAAGACAACGACCGACATTGCAGTAAATCGAGTGAGGAATATAGGAGCCGGGACCGAAAGGAACAGAACCAAGACCCGGAACATATAATTCCGGCTTGCCGAGATCGGACGCCGTGTAGCCTGCGGCATAACCCAATTCGATGGTCATGATTATTTCAGCCAGTTTTTCCCGCACGTGGGACTCTTTATGGATATTGTTTACTTCGGCGGTAAGGGCTGCCGCTCCCAGGATAACATCGCCTATGGCCGGTTTACATCCGGAATAAGAATGCCTGTGGAACAGGGCAAAGAGAAGCGCGCACGCTCCGCCCATCAGATTTTCACCGGCAAGAAAAACCCGTTCCCAGGGAATAAAACAATTATCAAAAATCAGATAAGAATCCGTATAGCCCGGGACAAATCCGCGTTTGTAAAATTCCCGCGGCCGGTAGTTGTGAATAGTGACGACCTGTTTCATCCCGTCCCAGTCGCCCGGTACGGCAAAAGCTACCGCATAGTCCTTATCATCAGAGCGCAACGCCCGTGTAGGCACTACCAGAACTTCATCGGCAACGGAAGCTTCCGAGATATGTAACTTACAGCCTTCAACGATGATACCGTCCTTGCGCCGCTCTTTAATCCGCACATATGCCGACGGGTCAGGCTGCTCGGAGGGACGCAGCATCCGGTCGCCCTTGGTGTCGGTCTGGGCGCAGCAGCCGACAAGATCTTCCGTCTGAAAGCGGACAAGCCATTTCTTGAAATTTTCATGATACTGCGTAGCACCGTTATTTAATTTATCCGCTTCGTAAGAGACGTTGTAAATGGCATTGGTCGCGTCTATGCCCATACAGCGCTGAATGCAGCCGCCGACTTTCTGGCACAACATTCGGGTCATGTCCTGTTTGTTATGCAGATCCTGCTTGTTTTGATGAATATGAGTGAAACGGTTAATCCGTTCGCCCGTGAGATGAGAAATCGCTGTACAAAGTTCCTGATTTTCCGGCTTGGCCGCTTCATCATAGGTGACGCCAATGGTATTGAGACAATCCATCTGTAACTCATCCGTCCGGTCGATTAATTGGCCGTCATAATAAATGTTACGCTTCATTTTTTTCAAACCGTTGATGTAATCGTCTTTTGTTCTCATGATGATGCTCCTTCTTTCTTTTGAATAATCTTCCCTAATGCCTCGGCTTCCTCCAGTTTCAGATACAAAGTCGTGCCGGGAATTTCCTTTTTGGCTCTGATACCGTCAAAAACAATTTCGATAAAAGGATCAAGCATATCGATAATGCTCGTTTTCCCTTTGGGCCGGCCCTGCATGTGCCAGTGAATAAATAAATGTTCTACGGTTCCCATCAACATGGAACGTATTAAATAAGGATTGGCGTCTTTCCTGAAAGTACCGTCTGTGATTCCTTCTTTAATACAATCTAAAAGAGCGTGAGACGAACGGCGTATCGCGGCATGGGCCGGTGTCTGACGGAATCGTTTGTTGGACATAAGCTGCAACAGAACCAAAGCGGAGTAATTAGGGTTGGATTGGTAAAGCTCAATGTAAAAAAGCATGATCGCTCTTATCTTTCCCTCGACTCCCTTGATATAGGGAATGACTTTCGCTGAGGCTTCGAAAGTATCGTTGGATATTTTCTCGGGAATGGCAAAAAGAAGATCTTCTTTCGTGCCGAAATATTCATAAATGGTTGCGTCCGAAACCCCGGCTTCTTTACTGATTTCCGTTATCGTTGCGTTCTGAAATCCTTTCTCGGCGAATATCCGTAAAGCGGCATCCATAATACGGTCTTTTCTGCTCTTCGGTCTGCTTTTTTCGGTCATTTCATATCCTCCCGTAGTGTTAATTTAGACTACATCTTCATAGTCATACTGTCAATAATTATTTTATTTCATAGTCTGACTAGGAAATAAAATAAGATTACAAAGTAATGCACGGTATAAATATTGATAATGAAAGCAAGTATTAAAAAATAAAACAATATTGATCGCTTTTGCTAATGGAGTATTTGTTTTAAAAAAAATTAATTGTGTTATTATGGTAAGCAACTCAATGGGAAAACGTAGTTTGGATATTAATATCGCGGAGGAAAGATAATGAAAAAGATTTATTCCTTTATTTCTTTATCGTTTACGCTTCTTTTTTTACTTTTAAATCCGGTTTATGTTTATCCGGAGGCGATGGAGCCGCAACAGGGTACGCAACCACTTGTTTTCATATCCGCAAAACCGGATAGTACAGTGTGGGAGTATTATTGGAAAAATCTTTACTACAATAAAAAAAACATTACCAGATCATCCAATATTGTATCGGTTTGGAGCTATCAAATAGTTTCCGATGCCGGTAAAAAAGAAATGATTGATAATGTAAAAGAATTTTATAACCAGGCGGCATCCCTGAAATATCAAAACTATGACCACAATTTATATCTGGATGAAATCGATTGTAAGAAGAAACTGACAAGGCTTAAGGAAATTAAACATTGTGACGATAAGGGGAATGTATTGAATAGTCATAAATTCAGCAACAATAAAGAGTGGAAAAGTATTCCACGCGAAACCATACTGGAAGTACTATACAATAAAGTTTGTGTAAAACCGGATAAACCATTAAAGAAAAAATAATTTGTATTTTCATTCCTGGGCATGTTGCTTTGATCAATGTAAAAGAAATTAGTCGTAATTTAATTTATTCTACTTGTTGTCCGTTTTAAAAGACTTTATTTTTCCGGTTACTATATCGGCCAGTTTTTCTTCCGGTATGCTGTCCTGATCAACGGAATTGCCGGCAATAATAATCCATTTCCGGGCAAGATTCTTAAAATCCGGTTTATCAGCGCAAGCTGTCAGGCAACCGCAAATCAAAATTCCTATGTCCCAATTATTAAAGGATTCATCTTTTGATAAACTGTATTCCGGCGAAAGTAGCTTTTCTATTTCCCGTGCCAGTTTTGTTCTATCAATAACAGGATTGCACCCACCGCAATATTTTATACCTATCAATTTCATATTTTCATCAGTTCCTGAAATTTGTAATATGTAATCTAGGCTAAATACAAGAAATGGGCAAGTGACATTGCCCAGCAACGACCGCGCAATCTGGTATTTTCGATAGTAATTTCAAAATGTATTATTTAACTTTAATTAGTGCTCTGTCACACGAAATAACTCGTGTGTTTTTCCCGGATATTCGCACATCCCCTGAGAATGGCAGGATAGGTTTGATTAAATGTACCTGTCTCTTTTTTTCTATATTTGATTCGTCTGCATTACGGTTTTTATCTTTACAAGACTATGGCTGATCTGAATTGGCCCGATAACCATGCCATTTATTGCTTCCACGCTTCATTCCCCAACATTTGTTCTATTCCAATGAGTATACTTCATCGAGCAGGTCCGCCATAAAACCAGGCTGACGATTGTCTGGTGTACCTACAATCATAGCCCGGTCCAAGCCTTGGTTAATAGTTTCACATGATGTCTCGGGTAGCAATGTGCATGCGTGACAGGCTGCAAGATTAACCAAGCGAGATCCCTGGCCACCGAGATTTTCTGAACAGACTGGATCAGCAGAACACCATGATGCCCGACCCAATGCGCGTCGGATAATAGGGCCCAATCGATCTGGTCTTCCCAATCGAACCAGCCCCCCTAAAGTTCCCTCAGAGTCGCCTGCAGCGGTATAGATCAGCATACCTGCCATGGGTGCCCGATTGTCAGAAGAGATATAGAGCCGCTCACGCAGAGAGGCCGTGCTGTATCCACACTCGAAAACCAGCTGGTTTATCAAAATATGTGCAAGACTATGGATGAGAAGATACTTTGATGCCCATTTCCTGTCTGCACCATTCATTGGTGCAAGAGTCTGGAAGACACCTGAAAGTCTTGTAATGAAACCATCATTCAAACGATTAGTCAGCCATACGTCATTTTGGGATTGCCATTCCTCTATTTTTTGTTCGCCTAGTTCGATATAAATGCCTTCTCCAAAGACTTCAACAGCTGGCAGCCATTGTTCTTGCCTTTGCACCGGCGGATTACGAAACAATTGCCTCATTGCTGAATCAGGCATGGCATCCAATGGCCGTGGGTTCTGATCCAGTCGGTCAAATCCATAAAAAACCCGGGTTTCCCGCAAACGCTCAACAAGATTTATCCTTGCAAACCATCCAGTAAAGTCTGTGGGAACTTCAGCGGGAATTACCCTCAGATTGGGAATATTCTCGATGTCGTTTACTTCACTTCGGATAATGTTGAATTCGGCACGTCTGAAAGCAAGCAGATCCGAATCCGGAATAGCTGGTTGGGCTGCGCATGGCATGCCGGCAGCAGCAGATGAGAAAAGGCTTTCCAACGCTTGTTCTACCTGGCTTGGGTCGGAATTGATACCACGATTAATGAGAGAGGATTGTACTAATGCGACTGCCCCAGGCCGCATGTTCATATTCCAGAGGGTTCTCGCTATTCCACATGCACCCGCGTCCTGCTCAATCGCATTCCTGAGTTGTGTTATGGTGGAGTCATGCTGTTGCAAATCTGGCAGAAGTATAGCTGATATAGTCTTCGGAAAATAAAGATTGGTCTGATTTATAAGCGCACCGACCAATGGGTGACCGCAACCCTGCTCGTTTGCACCTTCACCCAGCCATGGTCGCTCGCCGGGACAACTGATTCCGGCTTGCTGAAATGAGCTTTCTTCACCATGTTCCAAATCCGGTTTTACTGTGGTACCGGCAAGCGTTCTTCCCTTTCGCCCACTTGATCCCACAGGGCATGTGCGGCATTCTACACGGATACTGCTGAGTTCGGAACCACCTCGATCAGTCAAGTAAAGATTGCCATCGCCGGGGCATTGGCACCCAATCCACTGTTTCCAAGGGAATTCGCACAAATGGCCACCTGCACACACTGCAATGAAACGGACCGGAAGCCACCGACCGCCTTGCGATTTTTCAAGAATTTCTGCACTCAGGTTAAATTTTTTCATCTCACCGGTTCTGGAATGCCGATACCACCGGGGAAATCTCTGTGCCGGTGTATAAAGCCATGCATTCGGCGGCGCCTGTTGACCTTGCCGAGCTGATCGAAAATCTGGCGGCCTGCAGAAGCGATCAACGCGTAGAAGTGCCGCCAATCGGGGTTCGAATTTCTGGAATTCTTCCGGTTTTTGACACTGTATCAAGCCACTGATGTGATCCCACACCTTAAACCAATGATCCAGACCGCATACAACAAGAGGGGTGCCCTGACGGTCAGTGTAGATGGCACCTGGGCCGAATGGCGCAATCAGTTGTCCGATTCGCACTTCTCTGTTCATTATTGTCCTCCCGGCTGTTTTTAACTCTTTGTATTATCAAGGGCATAACCCTGTGTTATAGTCAGTTCTGCATTGCTGTCAACTTGGCGCATGCTGCTCGCAACAACGATTCCCCGTTGCTTCTGGATAATCGTTGCATATTGCCCTGGCCATAGCATAAGGTATTCACCGTTTACATCAGGCGGAAAGTGTTCCCACATCTGAGGATTTAGTCCCCATTTTGCTTTCAGTTCGTCACGAACTCTCGTTAGTTCCTGCCGTGATCTTGCCATGTCTGCTTCATTTTGGACTATTTGGCAGCGTTCCTGAAGCAGCTCATGTGCCGCATCAATCTCGTTTTCATAGACAGCCAGGTTCTGGACATTTGCAGTGCCATGCTGCCTCGCCCATGCGATCAAGGCACCCGGCAGAGCTCTTTGAATAGCCGATAGCGCAAATGGGGTCACAGAAGTAGGTTCCACACGTTCATACAGCCTTCTATGGTAGCTGTGAAATTGTTCATAGTGTGACCGGTCGCGACTCTTGGATGGATTGTAAATCATGATGATTAATCCCGGGCGTTCCCACCAGCGACGACCCACGCGACCGGTGACCTGAATATATTGCGCTGTGGTTTTCGGCTGTCCCACGACACCCATGAGTGAAAGCCGGTCAATGTCTACGCCAACCTCTATAATGCTCGATGCCAAACAAGCATCTATAACTTTGCCGGGATCTGCATCATATCTTATTGACAATCTGTCCATCATGTCGACGATTTCTGTCTGCGATAGTCGACTTGTCAGTTCTTCTACTATCCTGAGGTTCCTGCGATTATCGGCCGAATAGTTTTCCCGGTTAAAAAGAAATTTCAATCTGGATCGGATATCGGAATCAAACAGCGTCTTGGCACCGGCAAGTTCCCGAATACTGTTATAAAATGTTAGTAAGGTCCACCATGGATCTTTACTACTTGCATCGAAAGCGTAAGGGCGAAACAGTGCGGATGAAAAGGCGCGAACCTGCGTGGTCAGAACAGAACCATAATCATTTGCATGAATACCGAGATAAAGTCGTCCGGGAAGCAGTTTTCCCCTTTCATCCCGGGCATATTTACCGAAGAAGGAATCCCCCATCTTTAAGCCAGGGCTTGGAAACAGTTGCATCTGATCACGTGCATACAGTGATTTGACCTGGTCAGCTGCACCGCGAATAGTTGCCGTGGAGGCGATCAGTTTTGGTTTTATCCATCTGGCATTAATCCGATACGAGCATAACCTCTCAAAAATACCTTCGTACAGAGCATACATTGTACCTAAGGGGCCTGAGATAAGATGAAGTTCATCCTGAATTATCAAGCCTGGCGGCACATGTGTTTGACACTTTTCATTGTTCACAGTATTACGTCCGAAGATTGCACCGGCATCTGGCCTATAAGCTATCATTGCAAACTTATCAGCAGTGGCAATCACCAGTGATGGTGGATGTTTATAGATACGCTCATCGATAACCTCAACAGGTATCCAATGTTCCCAATTTTCCAGACCAAAAGCACAGCGGCCATCAGTACAGTGCAGCAAGGGACCTTCGGCATTAACGTCACTGATTCCCCTAGTCCGCAGGTTATTCCATTGATTCTGACGCACACCACGCGGTGGTGTGTTTGCTTTATAACGGCCAATTTCTGCCCTGCACCATGGACACTCAGTTAAAATTAGAGGATTGCCCTGAATATGACCCTGACGGAATTTACCAACATCCTTTTTTGCCTGCTCAACATCATTTGGCGAAGCGGCTGAGCCAATCCATAATCCAAGTGAAAAGCGTTTTCCTGGAATTTCACCCATACCATGCTGCGGCTGATTTCGTCGCAGGAACTCCATCGCACATATAAGACTCGCTGCGCGCTGGAACTGCTGCGTCGTAAGCATTCTCAGGGTATATCGCATAAGTACATTTGTGCCATCACGCTTAGGTGTGTTATCGCTATCTTGCATCAACAATCGCTGATGAAACATATAAAAAGCCATAACTGCAAGGTACGCTTCCGTCTTTCCTCCACCAGTTGGAAACCAAATCAGGTCGACAATTTCGCGGTCAGGCTCATAACCATTACTAACACCTTCGATTGACATCAAAAGAAATGCAATCTGGAATGCACGCCAAAGACCTACGTCAGAATTTTCATTTCCCTGCTTATACACACCCCAAGGTGTCTTATAATCGCCATCCGGAACAACCAGATTGCTGCTCTGATCCCACCGCAACGGACGCTTGGACAACTGCTTGGTTGTGATTTGCTGGAGAAGCATAGACAGGTTTGCGAGTTTGAAAGCTGTTCGGATATGCTGATCATTACGGAGTGCATTAATACCGGCATTGATTCGACAGAGACAAGCATTACAGACATCAAGGTGGCGGATTGCAACTGCCAGAAGCTCAGGCGTTAGTAAATTCGCTTCATCACGATTTTGTTGTATCCATCTGGCGTATTCATCTGCAAGGTTTGTAAGAGATTGCCATGCTGGTCCTTTCAGATCATCCGGCAATGTTGCAAGTAACCGCATGGATAGACGGATTTGTTCGTCGCACCCATTTTTTTTAATGTCGGGAGTTATACTGGGAACTTGCACAGCTGGCATGACATCTGTATATATTTTATCCGGAGCCTGATCGGGTTCTGCATACCAGCCAGCGGCGCACCCGTGACCAATAGCCCATGTTGCAGATTCACGGTAAAGCAGTGCAAGTGACTGCTCGTCAGAATCAAGTTGTGAGAATGGTCGTGGACTTTCGGGATACTTTTCCAACAGACCGTTTTCAACCAATACCTCAAAATAGGTTTGGTAGAGAACCTGCTCACGGTGGTCTATTGGCCCATTAATCGAACTTTTATTACGGAGAACAGCTGTCACCAGCCAAACATCATGTTGATTTTTAATTTGACGCGGAAAAATGTCAAGGCGCAGTTCTATCGGTGATGCCTCCGGCATTGACACTTCTCTGAAAATCGGTTTACCTGTAAGAAGTTCATCACGATTGATTATGATCGTTGTGTTTGGCAATAACGCTGGCCGACGGCGCCACATTGGAGATTCTCTTATCTGGCCTTGTTCATCAATCCACTGGCGTTTGGCAAACTCATACCTGCCGTTCAAAGGGAATGGCTGGTTTCCTTCATCCTGCCAAGCAAAGCGCCGGTTTTGTGGCAAATGAACAATTATCCTGCCATTGGCTCTTAACTTTACACAGAAAGTAATACCGATGGTTGATGGATGCCGAACGTCGGCGCTTGTGACTTCAAAATCATCTTCAGCATCGGAATCGGCACTGTCACTGACATTGGTATCCGCTATATTTTCTTCAGAGTTGTTGCTCAGCGTTTCGCTCTCATCAGGATCAATGCCTAATGTGTCAGTAGCATTGGATGCAGATATGTCGGGAGAGACAGGACTTACAAGGGTTATACCTTCAGGGTGCAAAAGACCGGCACCATATTTTCGATGCGGTGTTTCCCTGTCATAATAAAGTATTTCTTCAATTGAGCTTTCCGCAGTCGGTTGCCATCCAAGGGGGCCTCGGCGCAGCGAAATAGGATCCGCAAAGACTCTCTCGTGAAATGTTGCTATTGCCTGTGTTTCGAGCAGGCGGGAAGGACCCACAATTTCGCTCCGAATACAAGCTATGAGTTCAGATCTTTCAGACACACGTAAACCCTCCTTTTGTCAGCCACCTGAGTAATGTTTCCTGGCATTTGATATTGCATAAGACACGGACTGATTCCGTTGCCCGTGTCATCCCGGTATAGAACAGATCACGATGAAACTCTGCTTCACTAGGAGATACATCTGTAAGAATTATTATTTTGTTCTCCAAACCCTTGAAGGCCTGAACGGTGCAATAATGAGTGAATCGGCCTTGCTGCCATGCCGGATGAATCTGATATGCTTTCATCTGCTGACTTTTTGCAACACATCTCTCTGCTGAAAACGATAAAACAGTTATTTCTTCCGGACGGTAACCTTGCTGTTTAAATTCTTTCAATAGCCCAGAAAGCTTGCGCGCTTGTTCATCTTCTGTAGCATAAAAGAGAATGTTGTAGTTGGCAATGCTGCCGCCCTGTCGCATGTAGCCTGTATATATTTTCTCATCAAATCCGCTGAGCTGTACGGCGGTTTCACCTATAATGCTATAGTTCCGACAGTTTTCCGATAACTTCCACTTTGCCGGTTGAGCATCTTGTAATAATTTGTCCAATGCTTTCTTTAACAGTTCGTGCTCTCCAAATACCTGATGTTCAAAATCGCCAAATAATGCATACTTCCCATCTCTTATGCCGCCGTTCAGAAAGTGAAACAAGCACTGCCAGATTGCGGGACGTAAAAGAATATCTTGTGTTTCATCGAGCACAAGATAATCAAAGGATGCTATTATACCAATCTCCGGGTCAGTCAATTTTTCTTCCAGTTTCATGGGTAACTCTTTACTCCAATAATTGCCATCAGGTGTTTCCGGAATGTCCAAACCTGTCAGCTCAGCCATGACTTGGATCGATCGGCCGACGATGAGATTAGGTAAAGTCGGTGTGATTCGTCCCATTTGTTCTTTCATCCACTGACCAATAAGCCGATTGAAGCAAAGCAAGGCTACTCTTTGTCCCGATTCAGCCTTTCGCCTTGCCAGTTCCATTGAGATAAGTGTCTTACCTGTCCCTGCGCCGCCAGAGACAATTATCCTGTCATTTGCAAATGCAAGCTTGAGAACAGGTTTTTGCTGATCGCGCAATATGCGTTCAATCGCCTGTTCGCGTAACATGATTTCCTCACGTGCATTAGGGTGGTATTTCTGTACTGGCAGGCAGTAATTGACAATTGATTGAACCTGACTCTCAGAAAGAGGATTCCTGAGATGATTAAGTTTTCCATCTGCATTAATACTTTCCGCAATTCTTAATTTTATGTCTTGGCAGAAATCAGATGAATCTTTAAAGGTTCTGAATACGCGGTTATCCATCAATTCCCATTGTTGTACAGACATATTGACATGTAAATGGAACGATGCGTTCGGGAAAATGCACATATGCACAACCGGAACATTCCGAAATTGTGGTGCTATATCACGCAGACGACGGTAAAAAGTATGCCGGCCATCAGCTGCCTGCTTGAATGGTGAACGTTTGATTTCCGGGGGGGTCCAATAAGTGCCATCAAATGTTATGATTGAATGCGACTTGACTTCAATGCAAAGAATGCCACAGTCGGGGACAATGACAACAAAGTCGATCTCTGTCCGTAATCCCCGGTTCCAAGGTGCAAGGTCAAGCGAATGCATTATCATCCAGTCATCAGGTCCGGCGGCAAGCATGCTGAAAACATCTCTTTCGCCGGAAGGGGTGCGATCATCCATTATCGATGGTATCATACGCGCCATTGTTCAAACTCACCAAGATCACAAATTTTTTTGATTGCCATGTCAGGTGCAAGGAAACCATCTTCAACAGAAATAATCTTATAAAAGAGCAGCCTTCCTTCCAGTTCTTCGTTTGACGGTATTTCTATGTAGAAATTATTCTCACACTTGCACTTGCTTTCGATTACTGTTCGCAACTCATGCAGTACGGTATCAATTTTCTCTTCTATAATTTCCTGCCCGAATCTACCTTCTGAAATGGCTTCACCGCGGGAGTGTTGTATTTCCTTCCAAGCATATTGCCACCACTGGAGTCGTTGTTTCTGCTCATCGCTACGCTGCTCAAAATAGACACCCAAAACATCAATGAGGATTCTGAAATGCTCAGCCTTTTGGGGTGCAGGAATCACAGTAGTTGCGGCTTTGCACCAATCGTTTACACGCGAGTGGAGCGACAATAATTCAATGCCACTGTCGAAAAGCTTTTCGCAAAGACGATTTTTATCTCTCTTGCATTCCGTGATCAACCGTTGTTTCCATATTGGGCTTAGTGTCCCGTCTTTGGCATGTAATTCAGGAAGATCGACATCACCTAAAATTGGGAATATAAGGAACACACCTTCTGTTAATGTTTCGCCAGGCAGCCGATGTCCGATTTGTTCATTGTTGCTGGCAAAAGGCTCGAAGCTTAGCAATTGCATCCGCTGGGGATAAAGGATTCCGTGTTGGTCATCGAGCTGAAAAAGAATGGCCGGACGATTTTCATAGGTTCTGACCATTGACTGGAACATCTGAAATTCATCTTCATCAAATAATGGCAGTCCGTTTTCATCTGCATTACTTCCTATTTTTTTTGTATTTGATGCCCACGATATACCACGTGATGTTGCATTCATAGAAGATGTCAGTGAATGAGGTGTTTCCACTTCGATATTGACCGTACCCGAAGCAGGATCGAGACCAAAGCCTTGCTCATCTGTACACCCTGACCATATGAAATGAGCGAGCGTTGAAAAACGTGGTGCAGTAAGCAAAGCGTCCGGGGAACCGCCCCATCCGCGGGACCGAAGGGGACCGACCTTTATAAGTACATCGAAAGGCGTGACCCGCCGGTAGTCCTTGCTTGAATGAATAAAAAGGTCTGGATCAATGGTTTCATCAATTGATAAAAAATAAGGGCGTGCCAATCTGTGGCAAAATATTTTGAATCTTTTCCCCTGTGCCTTCAGATTCTCAATTTCACTACGAATCTCATAACGCATTGGATTTTCATTCTGACAAAGCTCATTTGCAGCAATAAGCGCTGCTTCATAGGCAACGCCTATGTCACACCCCCATTTATTCGCAACTGCATTTTGGCTACCAAGACAGGCTATGGCTTTTACCATTTCATCATCGAAGGGAACAGGAACTGTTAACCACTCTGACAGTTTTGTTCGCAGTGTATTGGAAATCTCTGTTGCGTAAGCGTCACACTCATGTAAATTCTTTATTATCAGTCTTAGGTTTTTACGTAGAACGCTGAAATCATAAGATGCAATTTCGTTTCGCTCTATAAAGAATTTGTTCTGTGCTCGTAAGTAATCAAATATTGCGGAGCTTGTTACTGTCATTTTCTATCTTGCCTTCCAGATTGCCAGTGACATACCTATTGGCAGAGGCACATTTCCCGGTTGATTGTCTTCACGTACGTACCATTGCGATATGCTTTGTAACTTCTCCGTAATTGTTTCCAGCCGGTCGCGTTCCAACGTTCTGTCAATTACCGCAATGATATCACTTTGACCGAATAACTTTTTGTCATCCAAAACAGTAAGAAAGGCACTGTCACCGTCTGTAACAACAAGACGTGGTGGTGCGGTATATCTATCTATTTTTTTGATCCTAGTATTGAAGAATGAAACACGCGATATATTTTCCTGGGACCAATTATGTACGGTAATTAATTGGTCAAGACTTGCAGTCATAGCTCCACAAGTGAAGTGAATCTTGGACAGACTATCACGTGTCTTACGCTCCCCCATGACCCGTCCAGCCAGACAGGCTGAAGAATCAGTCTTTCTCAAATTATCTTCCAGAATGTTCAAGTTGTTGCTTACTAGCGCACTATAGATTGTGCTATATGGCAATTCGTTTTCAATGAGATCTTCTATAAATGGTTCACCTTGAAAACATACATCTTTGAAATGAAATATTGTACGAAGGGGGGGGCGGCTACACTTGTTGCCGGATTTTTTTATTTGCATAATCATGTCGTAGCCTCCATCGCTGCCGTCATAGCGAAATGTCCAATTTGGATATTTGCGGTAAATCAATATCCTGTTTTTCTCATTTCTTATTCTCTGGAGATGCTGACTGAAGTCATTTGCCTCAGGTCGTTCGAGAAATCTGATCATTGCACCAAGTGTGACTAACCCCGCTGCGGCAGAGTCACAGGGCATTGAAATAATGGCTATTCTGCGCTTATTGTATTGTATTTGTGTCCACGATACACCAAACATAATGAGGAACTTGGCCCATTCGGGGATATCGTGATATTTCTCGTTTTCTTCGGAAAATTGCATGCGAATATTATCCTGATTATCATAAACGATAATCACTTTTTACGCTATATTATTATAGCGTGATAAGTGATGATTATTGTTTCTCTGACTTATTTTAAATACTCGGCAACCTTGTTAGCAATTTTTTCTGCCATCAGCGGTGGTACCGCATTGCCTATCTGCCTGAACGCACTGGTTCTGTTATGATCCTCTTGTACTCCTTCAAAGTAGAAATCGTCCGGAAAAGATTGAAGTCTTGCCGCCTCCCTTATTGATAAAGAACGGTTTTGTTTTATGTCAGGATGGATGTAATAATGACCATCCTTTGCAATATGCGCTACTACTGTTTGCGACCATCGCAGATCATCAGCCACAACTTTGAAACGGTCCAGGAATGATTTTTTGTTCCTGTGACTTTGAAGTCTTTCCGGAAGATGGTTGTAGTCAAGACGTTCCTGGTATCTTTCCCATTTATTGATAGTAATTTTGTATATTTCTTTGTCCTGTTCCGTGTGGGGTCTGGCTACGTGCTGCGTCAGGATGCCTATGCCATTTCTGATTTTTGCAGAACGTAAATAATTATTAATATCTGTAGTATAGTTTAAAAATTTATCTTTACCACCACCGGCAGTTATTGCCGGCAGATCCTGGAATATCGATTTAACTGTATAATTACAACTGCTGCCATGCACAAACTCATTAACAGGCACATGAATATCTTTCTGATATCCTATTATGATCACTCTCCGCCTGTTCTGGAGCACGCCAAATTCATTTGCATTTACAATCACTGGTTTAACGATATAGCCTAGGCGTCTGAAATAACGCTGAATGTTTCTGAAATATTTTCCTTCTTGGGCTGACAATAATCCTATTACATTCTCAAAAACAAATACCTTCGGTGAATATTTTTTCAGAAATCTGCCGTACTGGATATAAAGGTAATTGCGATGGTCATCCTTCATTCCGTTTTTATCGCGCGCTCTTCCGACCAGAGAATAGGCCTGGCACGGCGGGCCGCCGACAATAATGTCTACTTTATTGCTTCCTTTCAGCTTATCTATCAGCTGAAATATCTTTGGATTGTTCTTGTCCGATATTGGAAGATTAATTACTTGCTGGAGAATGTGAAAAGGTATGTGTGAATATAGTTGCTTCCTGTTAACAGTTCCCCTGAGATACTGGAGGTAAATGTCTATTTTTTCATTTTCCATCAGATAGTAATAGGCAAGTCTTGTTTTAAGCGTGAAACAAGCCGCCAAATCGACTTCGACATGCGCGATGGGCTCAAACCCCGCCCGTTTAAAACCTTCCGAAAAACCACCAGCACCAGCAAACAAATCAATATATCTCATTTTACAAGCCTCGTCGTCAGAAGCTGCAGCGTTTTGTTTCTGAATTTGGATCTTAATTTGCATTCAAATATTGTAATAATCTTCCAACCCATCCCTTTCAACTTTTCACTATTTTCATCATCGAGCTGTTTATTTCGTTCAATTTTTTCTTTCCACCATTCCGTGCGTGTTTTTGGGATAACGAAATACCTGCAGTTTGTATGTCCGTGCCAGAAACATCCATGTACAAAAATAACGGTTTTATATTTTGGCAAAACTATATCCGGTTTACCCGGTAGGTCTTTTCCATGTAATCTGTATCTATAACCTAAAGAATGTAGGAATTTTCTTACAGCAATTTCAGGTTTTGTGTTTTTTCCTTTAATCGCTGCCATATTCCTGCTTCGGGCTTCTTTCGAAATCTTGTCCATCAGTTTTTCTTATTGTGCATCTTCCACAATGTTTTCAATTTTCTTTTCAATCTCTTCAAAAGATTTCCCTGTAATTGTTGACAAATTTTGAATAACGCTGTCTCTCACCGCATCCGCTATAATGTTTCCGTTGTCTTCCCATGTCGTCGTTAACGCGTCATATATAGTTTTGATGGCCAGTTCTAATTTATTTTCCATAGAATTAACTCCTTATTTTTTCTTGTGAGTGATTTAAATCAATTTGTTTTACTTTCCACCAGTGCATGTTTTGAGCACTTGATTTGGATTGCCCCCACTGTATTGGACGCAATCTTTACTACTTGTCCCATTCAAAGGACTTGATGATTTTTGTGGTTTTATTGATAAAGGGCTCTGCCGTTTTCCACAACTCCTCAAAGTGCTTTACAAATTCATCCTTATCATTAGCATCCTCAATTCTCTTATACTGCGAATAAACCCTAGTATAGGAGGAATTGGATTTTAATAATTTTTCTTTTACCTTATCGAATCCAGATTTATTAAAAATTCTCAGAAGCTTGCTTCTTTTATCCATATTTTCTATTGGACCGATTTCAATAATAAACCCGCATCTTGACCGTTCTGTATTAAATGAAAATCTGCAACAAATTGGGACCGGCTCATTAAGATGCTTCCATCCGTTTAGCTTTATATTCTTTATTCTCCAGCTTTTCAAAATAAACCACTCTTGCTTTGGTCTTGTGCACAAACTATATATATTTTCCTTATTTTTTAAAAATTCCTCTGCTGCCGATGAAAATTCTGTTGTTATGCCATATTCATTAATAAGATCGATTGCATCTTTATGTTTTTTATAAATAGTTTTACATAATTCAACCAAATTTTTATCTTGCATTGTCATTCTCCCTAAAATAGTTAAATAATGATGAAGAAATATTTGTGCATCTTCCGTAATTTGGTCTTTCCTCTGTGAAATCAAACTGTTTACGACGTTATATAAATCAACATGACTCCAATTAATGTAACCTTCGCTTTCGGCAATTTCAGATGCATCTCCGATTTCTAAAGTTAATAGGACAGGTATTGTTTTAAATTTGGGATAATCCAATTTGATTGATTCTATATACTTCCTTAACTGTAATTCATTTACTCCCGCCCGAATTTTGTTTTCTATTATTAATATCCATTTGTTATTTTTACTCACAGCTAGTACGTCAATGTTCTTTAATTCTCTCCACACTTCCACATCGTTCATGTTCATTAATTCGATCTGTGCGGGTGTAATATTTACAATTCCGGGATTATCAAGCAATATGGTTGAAAGAAAGCGGCGCACAAAGGAATCACCCAGTCCATGACTTTCATGCGGGCGCAACAACCAGGCCAATATACAACTATGACGAATTTCCGCTTTCTCTATTCGTAGAATTTGAAAGATATTGAATCGACTTAATTGGGCCGTAAGCTTTTCAAGCTCTGCATTATCGACAAGAAATCTATTTAGCGCTTCATGTTTGTCTCGAATTTCTTCCTTGCTTGATTTGGTGTTCATTGAAGCCCTCTAATAATAATCAAATTGCTAATGCGATTATATATATCCATTAAATAATATCAATGAATTTAACAATACCTATTTATTAGATTTTTTAAGTGAATATAATTTATATTAAAATTTTACAAGTCCCCTTCCTGCAGTACGCGGCCAAATCCATTGTTTTCTAAATACCAATATGTGAAATGTTTCGATAGCCAGCTTGCAGCCTTCTCTTCAGCTAATGGCCGATAAAGGGAGGTATAGATAACCGGGATGCCGAAACGTACTTCCAATGCATCTAGGCTTCCTGATACAGCGTTTGGATGAGCCGAAGTATTGTATTCATCATAATCATAGGGCGTTTTAATGTCTTCATAACTTGCTTCAATCAACAAAGCTCGCCAACGATACTTAGTCATTTTCTCACATAGTTTAAAAAATCTCGCTCGTTGCTGAATTAAAGTTGTTATAAGGTCGGTCAGGGTTTTTCTCTCTAAAACAAGCAAGGTCTCCATGCCTTCTATGCTGTAATCGCCGACTTTCAGTGCGGTGGGCTTTGTTCCGGCAATCCAGTTTTTGTATTTGTTGAAGTCGAAAGGATATTTTTCGCGGGTATCAACAAGCACTACAGGCTTGGGTATTTGCCGCGTAATACTATGTCCACCTCGCTTGACAATTAAGCGACCAGTTGGTGGCGGGGCAGGTTGACGTTTGATCTGGTCAAGTAAAAACGGACACCCTGTTAAGCTGCATTTGCCAACATAAAACTCTTTTCAAAATCATTCGGTTGTTTGTATCCTAAATACGAATGAAGACGCTGGCTGTTATAAAACATTTCAATGTACTTGATCACATCATTGCGGGCATCATTTCTTGTTCGATATACCATATCAGACGTCCATTCTGTTTTTAAACTGTGA
>LNQE01000936.1_pt1 | contig 29329 bp, 28 predicted proteins | sample 603111 | NCBI WGS metagenome assembly LNQE01 (sample SAMN04260313, study PRJNA301899) | hydrocarbon metagenome | isolation source: hydrocarbon-contaminated ditch | place: Germany: Bremen | collected 1998
CCTTCGAATATCCAGATATTCCTCAATCACCACTTCTCGGCAGTTTTTGAAATATTCAGAGGCCTTTTGGATATCGTTGCCGTCGCGACATATGCAAACATCAACACCACCGCCCGTCGTTTCATCCGTAGCCGCCTTGATAACAAACGGAAGTCGCCATGATCTGTTAACGCAGGATATCTGTTTTGCGAACAAAATATTACGTGAGGGAATATTTTCATTAGGAACGAGTTTTCCAAGATTCGCCTTGTTGTTCACGAAGGACAAAACAAAAGGAGCAATCCAACAGCATTCATGAGGTATTTCAGAGAGCGGATGAACGTGCTGCGTCACTATCTTACGCCCATCGGCGCTAAACTTTTGGAGTATTCTCATATAGTCGGCCACATCGAAATAACGATGTATTTCATACGTAATCTGCATACCAGCATCACGCAAAAGACTCAAGGCTTCAGGTGTGGATACCGACGCGGCACATACAATCGGCATATCACCAAGAATCGTCAGCATGGTAGCCGTCATTATGTCCAGCACCATTTCACCCTGAGGTTGCCAGCGCGTCGAATTGGGCGAGGTACGCGCCATAAAAATAAAATCTTTGCCGTAAATGGAACTAAACGTTCTTGAAGTTTGAAGCGCGGGATTCACAATGCAACTCCGATTAAAAAAATATTTTCAAAAGCAAATACTCATGCCAGCCATATAAAAAATCCTCTCAGCAGATGCTGTGAATATTGTTTAATGATGCTATTATTTTTTATTTTTCATCTCTAAGTCATCTTTTCCGCGGATTTATCTCCCAACTGTTTTTTTATATGATTTCTTAGAACATCCACTGCCTGTTCGATTACAGGCTTTAGGCGTTCTTCTTCTTTTTTTGAAAATTTTGTAAGAACAATCTGCTTCTGTTTACGCGAATCATTACGTATTCCGAAATCAAACCACTTTGCGTCACGTGTATTATCAAATCCTTTTACTCCAAGGCGAATTCTGATTATATCTTCGGTATCAAAAATCGAAAGTACTGACCTCATCCCCTTATGTCCGGCATCTCCACCCTGTGATTTGAATCGCATATCGCCGAAAGAAAGCTTAATATCCTCGTGAACAATAATACAATTTTTTATGTTGCTTCCTGTCCGTTCCAAAAAACGTTGAACCATAATCCCGCTGACGTTCATGGCCGTGCCCGGTTTAAATAAGTGAACAGTCTTACCGTATATTTTAACGGTACATGCTATTCCTTCGGAGTATTTCTTCCATGTGCCACCTGCTGATTTGGCTAGTTTATCGAGAACACGGTAACCGACATTATGCGGTGTATGGTAATAACGTAAGCCCGGATTGCCCAGTCCCACAATCACAGGAACCTCCGAACAATTTTGAGAATTGATTGACACATTAAAGGATTTGTATTGATCCGGTTTGTAAAGTTTTGGACACTTACTGCAATACGACTGTGAAACACATTGGTTTGTCCAGCATTTAACTGGTTTGTCCCTGTCAAGAACAAGCCTGACCAGATGATCTTGTTGATTCGTACCTTTTACAAGCACTAAATCACCATGTCTTAATTCGTGGCGCAGAAATTCAGCTGCGTTTCGAATATTAAGAAATCCTCTTGCAAAATTATCATTTTTATTCCTCCCCCTTAACGCCCGGAGCGCGTGAGTGCCAATAAAAACAACAGAATCAGCGAATTCCCGGCATGTTTTTAAAATATTCTTGTACTTCGGACCATAATCTCCTGAACCGTCAGAAATCGTGCCCAGTATGACTATTTTTCTTTTGGCGTTCGCCTCTTTAAGAAATTTCAGCGGCTCGTTAATTGACCAGTAAGGAGCTTTCCAATCATCCCTTATAAACACAACTCCATCATTGCTAACCTTTGGCTGCATACGTCCCTCGACAGGTTGAAACCGTTCCAAAGCCGAAATCGCTTTTCCCAATGGCAGATCAGCAACCAAAGCAACAGCAAGTGACGCCATAACAGAAACCACCATATGCGTTCCGTGCAACTGTGTTCGTATTTCGTAAGTCTTACCACGATATTCTAAAAGCAAAAGTAAAGGGTTCGGCCAGCAGGAACGAGCCTCAATCAAGCGCAGTTCAGCTCCGGCACTTTCCCCAAACCAAACGATTCGTCTATTGCAGCGTTCTCCGATCGTCCTAACCAGCGGATCATCAATGTTTAATATTGCTGTGCCATGGGGCGATAACCATGAAACAATTTTCTCCTTTTCTGCCGCGAGCGCATCCATACTCTTATAGGCGGCATAATGGTCTCGTCCAATGCAAGTTATAACCGCAATGTCCGGTCTGAAAATTCTGACCGATTCTTCCAAAGTATTGGGGCCGTAAGCGGATAATTCCGCAACGCAGTAGCGGTGAGATTTTCGTGTATACCAAATTGTAGCGGGAATAGCCTGCAAAGTATTGCAAGATAAATTCGTTTTCTTACAGGGAGCAAACTCACCGAGAATGGATGCTGTCATGTCTTTCGTTGTTGTCTTTCCAGCACTCCCCGTAATCCCAATAAAAGTAACGTGATTAAGTCTTTTACGATAAACATTTGCCACTACACATCTAATCGGGATGGGGACGGAACTCTTAAGTTTCGCCGTAACCTGTTTAAAAATATCATCCATGTCAAATTATAACTCCAGCGGATTAATTAAGATTACGTAATTATTGCCGTTGCTTCAATTTCGCATAAAAGATCATCCCTGCATACATCAACTCCCACCTGAAACAGTGATCTGTCGCGGGGAAAACCAGCATGATCGATTATGTTCAAGCACTGATTCATGTCTTTTTCTCTCTTGAGATATATTGCTGCCTGAACAATATTAGAAAAATCGCAACGAAATTGTCTCATAATTGCTGATATTATCTCCAGCGTAAATTCCATTTGCCCCTTGAAATCTCCCACATAAACGGATGTCCCTGTCTTGTCTATCGAGGCAGTGCCACTGATAAATAATAATTTGGATCGGGGAAATTCGATAATCACAGCACGGCTGAATAATTTGCCGTAATTAGTAGGTTCATTTTGTAACGGTGACGATACTTGTCTGATAACAACACTATTCCCGGAAAAAGCACAAAATTCAAATGCCAGTATTTCGTTACCGGCCATGCGGTTTTGAATTCCGGTACTTGCCGGCAGGAAATGACTGGCAGCCGTATGCCATTTGGCAAAGAACTTTTCCCTGGCGGTATTCATTGCTTCATAATCGTTTAAGATATCCCTCATAAACAGCCAGGTGCGGGCGATTTCCGATTCCTTCATTTGGAAGAGATCAAGAATTTCACTTATCCGAAAGAATGCATCAATAAAAATATTATCGTCTTTTATTTTCCTGCACAATATGGGCGCACTGTATAAAAGATTTATTTTGTCTGTTACAATTTTGATTCCCGTATCGTTTTTTACAACAATAGTTTTATTTTTTTGTTTCTTTGCTATAACTGCCGCATATTGGACTGGAAGGTCGCTATGGCCAATAAGAATCAAAGGCCTGTTGCATCGTTGTGGAGCAACAGACATCGCTAAAAATTTATTTGCCTCGTTAATCATGGGAGGAGGAACAATAATCATTTCCTGTAAAACGTATACGTTCTCATCGGCAATCAACTCTTCACGTACGGGAGAGCCTACCTTATAAACATCGTCGTCGCCGCTAATAAATTGAAGACAAAAACCATCCTCCTGTAAGATTAAATCAGATTTCATTCTACTCCTTTAGATAATTGGAAAGGCCGACATGTCCTGTAAAGCAAGAGTTGGAGTCATATCCGTTGATTTTTTTTGAAAAAGAAATTTCCCCTTCTTCTATTAGAGCAGCACTGACAAAACCAGTACCGGAAACAACAACGGCTTCACCATCTTTCGATGCGATTATACCATAACTGTCCTGACTGCAAAGATGAGGAGAATCTGTAACATCAACCTTTTCTCCCTGTTCCAATTTAATAATTTTATAAAGCTTCATCGTGGCAGCGTCAATCAAAAATACCTTATCTGGATAACCGCTTACACCAATAAGATTTTTCCCCCGATGACTAAAAACTATGTGCGTGGTAATTCGATGAAAATCAGAGTGAGAAAACTCTCCTTCCAATTTCGGACCATTTTCACCCAGTCTTATTTTCTTAATAATGCCGGGGCCAGATATGCCAACGTTAACGCCCACCAGACCGATATTATGACATGAGATATAACAGACATCTTTTTCTTCCGGATCAAATTCAACGTGTCCTGCCGTTGGAATTTGCAGCTGCCATTCCTTTCCCGTTTTTAAATTTAGAATAAGTATTTTTGAGTGAATCAGTTTCTTTTCTGCAAAAAACAACCCAAGTTCAGTTAAAATAAGATAATTATTGTCCGGACTCAACGACAGATTATGCAGTGAATCTCCGAAATCCCCCTGCCACGCCCGCTTAATGCTTTTTTTTCGAAGGGAATACTTCCATATTGTTACACGTGTATCCTCCATCGGTTTTAAAATGCGCCGTGCGGTTCCTTCAATCGGCCATGAGGCAAACCACAATTCGCCGTTTGTTTTATCAAACCAGTTGGTGGTGGAAAGCATTTCATTTCCCACCCCGGGATCAATTAATCGAGCAACCCGGGAATTGAAATCTATGTGTAAAAAACGGTTAAACAAATTTAAGCCTACTTGAACCATACTATCTTCAAGAGCAAGGTAGCTATGCGGAGCCAGACAATACTCCCACCACTGATTCTCTGTTTGCCCGTAAGGAAATTTATTCTGATCTACCGACCATTTGTTTTTTGCTTTAATCAGATCCTGCTTACAATTATTCTCTTCGCCTTTGAGACTGATCCGTAAAGAACAAACCGACTGTTGGGCTGGCTGAAAAAGATAATTGGTTTGAGCCATTTCTCCTTTGTGTATGCAAGGGCTTATAAAATTGGGAATGTTAAAATTATAAAAATCGAACGGTACTTTTTTTTCCGAGACAGTTAAGCTGAATTGTTCCATAAAAAACTTTTTTACAGTGATTTTACTAATTATTTTTTAAAACTCGCTAGAAAATCAGCTTTAATTCCCTGGGTAGAACTTTGAAAGAAAAACTGGTTCGTTTTTCTTTTTCCGGATCTCCGTTGCGCTGCAGCAACTGCTGAGTCGAGGAAGTGATATTAATTTCCTCGGCCTTATAATACTCCCCTACTCTATTTCCCCCCATTAGAGAAGTAGCAAGGGCGTAGAGCGTACCAATCGGTCCTGTGTTAAGTATCAGTAAATGCAGGTATCCGTCATCAAACTGAGCCTGCGGTACAACTTTAAAACCGTATCCGTAATATGGTAGTTTTGTAATTACAGCAGTCAGAGAATTGGCTGCGTTTATTTTTTCATTATTATTTATTGTTACACGCAAGTCCGCGTTAACATAACCACCGAATAAAATTTTAATCGTTGCCAATGCGTAAGCCGTAAGACCGCGCCAATTATTTTTTAAATATTCATCCCTTTCCCGCAGAATACTTCCTTCAATTCCAATACTCGCAAACAATGCTTTCGTCTTTCCGTCACAACAGATGACATCTACAAAATGCTCCTTCGCTGTCTGTATAAATCGGGCGTTTTCCTTGGGACAACGCGGCAAATTAAACGTATGCCGTAATACATCACCAGAACCGAAAGGCAAATAACCCAAAGGAACTTCTTTGGAAACATTGTTCATTACCAGTGAAAAAGATCCATCACCGCCGGCGACAAGCAGTATTTTTACCTTCTGAGAAAGCTCACAGGCACATTGGCCGAATTCTTCCGGAGATTTCGTGTCCAAACCGGCTATAGCCACATCTTTCAGAGTATTGGCTATTTCGTTCAATATTTTATGTTTATCATCCAGAGAACATTTGCCGGAAGCAGGATTAGCGATAATTCCGTATTTCATTTATTTCACTTCCACATTGTATTTTGATGATAAATCTATTTTTGAAGGTTAAACTATAAGTAGCACGTTTTTTTCTGTCAAGTTAATAATGGCTTACGTATAGAAGGCCTTTATGACATTGCTTCCAATGAAATCGAGCAAATGTTTCACCAAAGACAAGGGCTAACTAAAGATTCATTCACCATCATGGTGACACAGGAAACAGCTGCTGTAAAGTCTTTGTCCTTTTTAAAACAATCCGGCAAAAGGCTCTTCTTCAAAATTTTTAAGAGAAATTCCTCGTTTTCCTGCTTCAATTTCCTTGATAATCTTCACAATCGCATCGTTTACAGGAATCGGCACATTGTATTTTCTGCCGTTTTCACAGATATAGCCGTTGAGAAAATCAATTTCGGTTTTACGCCCCCTTTCCAATGACTGGAGCATGGATGATTTTAAAAGCCGGAACTTCATTCCCACTATTTTGATCATAAGATGGGCTAGTTGATTGAAAATAAAATTGTCCCTGCCGACAAGCATGTTGTAATCCAGAATTCCGCGGTACGGCTCCACCTTTATTTTCATAGCATCTGCCACCTTCATGGCCTCTTTCATTATGGCAATAAATATGACACGGATATTTTTCAATTTGAGCATTTCGCCCAGGTGAAGACCGCAGACCGCACCAAGAGATGTAATACAGGAATTTATAATAAGCTTTGAGTAAAGATATCCGATGATGTTTTCTGAAATTTTTACCGGTAGAACAGAGCTTAATATATCTCTAATAAGCGGGAGTCTTATGTCAGGTTTGTTTGCTATGTTACCGATTACAAATTCACCCTTCGATGTCATTTCCAGATTACCCGGTAAATGCATCGTCGCTCCCCACCCCACAACACAGCCGATGACTATATCCCTTCCTAGAATTGCCGCTAAGGCATCTTCGCAAATTCCGTTCTGCAAGGAAACAACAACTGAATCTTTATTAAGAAAGGGAATAAGTTCTTTGGCCGAATCAATCATATCCGTTGCTTTTGTCGCGTGAAATACAATATCCTTTTTACCGGACAACTCTTTGATGTCTTTTACAGCGTTCATTCTTACATAATGTTCGCCCCGCATTCCCATTATGTGCATACCTGATGATTTTGCCAAATCAACAATCTCCTGATGTTTGCAAACTATTTCCACATCATAGCCGGCCTGAGCCAGCAGGGCTCCGGTGATTCCTCCCACTCCTCCTGCGCCGATCACCGCTATTTTTGATTGCTTGCTTAACATAATAATCCCCCTTCTATCGGTTCATGTTCTCATCAGCCACTGCAAAACACCCTTTTTCAAGTAAATGGCTGCTTCAGGACATGTCTCCATGCAGCAAAAACATCTGATGCATTTCCGGTAATTATATATTGGTACTTTGGCGTTAGCAACTTTAGTAATGGCTTCAGCCGGACAAACTGTCATACAGTTATAGCAAAGAGTACAAGCTTCAGCCCGCGGTACCGGTTTTTCCACAAAAAGATTTTTGATTGTCGGCGATGTCATAGGCCATACAACACCGCCCATTATGGTACTGCGTGGCGCTTTAAAATCATTTATTCGCATGTCTTCCAGAGATTCGCCCCTCACCTGTATTTCATCCGGAGATTTAGCTCCATATCCGCGCTTAAATCCCTCTGTAATGGTAAAGACTTTTTTCATTTTAAGCCCTACCAGATTGACCGCGACATAATCCAATGCCACGGCATCTTCTCCGACTATAACAGCACCGATTGCTTTAGGCTTCCCTGATGGGCCCGGTCCTTCACCTTCCATACCGACAACAGCATCCATGATATGAATAAATTTTTTCGGTTTTTCAAACCCATTCAGCAGCCCGCCGTATAGATCGAGCAGAAATTCGGTGAATTCCATCTGAGACGGCGCTCTCATGTGCATTCTTGCTTTACTCAATCCCGGCATCACTCCGAATAAATTCTTAACTGCTCCGGTATAATGGGTAAAACCATGCGTCTTGAGCTTCGGCATATTGATTATATAGTCAACATCAAAAAACGCTTTGGAAATATCGATATTTTTATAACGATGCGCCGATGGAAACCGCAATGTTTCCGTAACATTTATGTCGGCAATTTCAATTCCCAGGTCGTTTATAATTTCATCAAGGCCGGCTTTTTTAATGGTCGGTTTCAAGGCAAAAAAATTAGGCGATTCGATTAAAATTATATCTTTCGTAAAATCACGTACAATTTGAGCAACGGCTCTGAAAATTTCAGGATGAGTCGTCACAGCTCGTTCAGGACTAACCGGCATGAGCAGATTTGGTTTCAGACACACTCGTTTATTTTTTAATTCTGCTGGATCAAAGTCTATCTGCTTCAATCCCATCAGAATTTTTTCTTTGAGCATTTTATTATCGTACTGAGCGCATTTTTGCAGAGAAATTAAAGCCATGTTATCCTCTCAGCGGAATATCCTCCTGAAGTAGCAGGAGAATTCCAAATCTTGGGATTATTCCTTGCCATCTCTTTAATTCTATCTTAGTAACTTTAATTAAATATTAAAGTTTATCAACATATATTTTATGATATTAATTCAGCCACTTAGCTTGAAATCAGGTATAATATAAAATATTTTATATCAATACTTAAATTTTGTTGACAAAAAGACCCTTTTTATCTATAAGCTTCAAGCTTAATTCTAATTCAAGTAAGGATACGCTTATGTACGCAGTAATAAAAACAGGTGGAAAACAGCACAAGGTAACCGAAGGTGATGTGTTATCTGTGGAAAAACTTATGGGTGACAAAGGTGATGAAGTTGTTTTTAACGAAGTCCTGATGGTCTCCGATGATAAAGAAATAAAAATCGGCAAGCCTTTTGTGGATGGTGCTAAAGTCGTAGGTAAAATTATTTCTCAAAAGAAAGGTCCGAAACTTATAGTTTACCACATGATACGACGTAAAGGTTTTCACAAGAAAACCGGACATCGCCAGAATTTAACCAATATGAAAATAACAAAGATTTCAATATAAGCGGAGGAAGTCATGGCACATAAAAAAGGTCAAGGAAGCTCCCGCAATGGCAGAGACAGTAATTCTCAAAGACGGGGTATTAAAGTTTTTGCCGGCGAGAGAATCAACGCGGGATCTATCATTGTGCGACAGGTAGGCACAAAAATTCACCCGGGTAATAATGTGGGATTAGGCAAGGATTTTACTATTTTTTCCCTGATTGACGGCGTGGTAAAATATGAAAGGCTTGATAAAACGAGGAAGAAAGTAAGCGTTTACGCATCTTAAAAATGATGCTGAATATTTTAATTTTAAAGGCGCTTACAATAAGCGCCTTTTTTATTAATGAGCCAAGCTGAAAACGAACGAAGTGACGTTTGAAGCGTAAGGCGAATTATCCCGCGTATGCGGGATCGTGGCATCGAAGCATACAAGACATTTTATTTGAACTTGAAATAAAATATATACGGACATACCAATGAAATTTGTTGATGAAGCAAAAATTTATGTCAAGGCCGGTCACGGCGGCAAAGGTTGTGTAAGTTTCCGGCGCGAAAAGTTCGTGCCAAAAGGCGGCCCCGATGGAGGAGACGGAGGTAAAGGTGGAGATGTTATTTTCCGCGCAACGGAAAGTCATCACACTCTGCTGGATTTAAAATATAAACAGCACCAAACCGCCAAAAACGGCGGCCACGGTTCAGGCAATAATCGTACAGGCAAAAGTGCCGAAGATCTGGAAGTACTGGTGCCGGTGGGAACAGTTATTAAGAACTTCGAAACAGGAGAAGTATTTGCCGATTTATCGGAGCCGGGACAAATTTTCATTGTCGCGCGCGGTGGCATTGGCGGTAAGGGCAACGCTCACTTTACGACTTCGACTCATCAAACACCCCGGTTTGCTCAGGAAGGAATGGAGGGTGACGAATTTACTCTTAAACTGGAATTGAAACTGTTGGCTGATGTAGGAATCATCGGTTATCCCAACGCCGGGAAGTCAACTTTTATTTCACGCGTATCGGCAGCAAAACCCAAAATTGCTGAATACCCTTTCACTACACTTACCCCGCACCTGGGAGTAGTAAAATATTCAGGCACAAAAAGTTTCGTCATTGCCGATATACCCGGTCTTATTTCCGGCGCGCATGAAGGATTGGGCATGGGCATCAAATTTTTAAAACATATAGAAAGAACTTCTGTTTTGTTCCACATTGTTGATATTTCGACTGAGCCCAATACCAACGCCTGGTCTAATTTCACCGCTATCAATAAGGAACTTGAACACTATAATCCTGACTTACTGGAAAAGCCGCAAATTGTGGCTCTTAATAAAATCGATTTGTCTTATGTAAAGGAAAACGTCAAAAAAGAAGTTGCTCTATTCAAAAAAAAAGGCATAATATTGCATCCTTTTTCCGCTGTTACCGGAGAAGGAATAAAGGAAATACTAAACAAAATAATTAGAAAACTAAATTAAACCGGACGCAAGCAAAGTTATGGAAAATATTCGTCAGGATGTCATTGCCAATGCCAAAACAATTCTTATCAAGGTTGGTTCTGCGGTATTGACCGGTAGTGACGGTTTGGATCTCAAAATAATTGACTCCCTTGTTCGTGAAATGTCTTGTCTGGCAGAGGCCGGACATTCTATAGTGCTGGTAACTTCGGGCGCTATTGCCTCTGGAAAACATCGCCTCAAAATAACAGAAAATCTCAAAAGCATGCCCGAAAAGCAAGCAGCTGCCGCCATCGGACAGGGAAGACTGATGCGTATCTATTCCAAATCTTTTGAAAAGAACGGCCATTACGTCGCCCAAATCCTTTTAACCCTTTCCGATTTAACCGACCGCCAGCGATATCTGAACATTCGCAATACTCTTTCCACACTTATTGAATGGAAAACAATTCCCATTATCAATGAAAATGACACCGTTGCCGTTGATGAAATAAAGTTCGGAGATAACGACAACCTTGCCGCGATGATCGCCAACGTGATTGAAGCCGATCTGTTTATCAACCTGACCAGCACCGATGGTCTTTATGATTGTAATCCGACAGTTTCTAAAAAAGCTAAACTTATACGAGTTGTCAATGAAATCTCTGAAGATATTGAATCCGCTGCAACAGGAGAGACATCTTCGGCAGGAACAGGCGGAATGAAAAGTAAGATTCAGGCAGCTAAAAAAGTTACGGCCATCGGCATTCCCTGCATTATAGCTCCGGGGAAAAAGAAAAATGTTCTGACCGAAATAATGGCCGGAACAGAAATTGGCACTCTATTTTTGCCGATGGCTGATCGCCTGAACTCTAAAAAATACTGGATTGCGTTCACCCTGCGTACCAGCGGCAAACTTACAATTGACGAAGGGGCAAAGAAAGCTCTATTGGAGAAAGGAAAAAGCCTGCTACCTTCAGGCATCGTCGACGTGGAAGGAGATTTCAATCTGGGCGATCCGGTTGTCTGTGTTGATCGCAAAGGTGTAATTTTAGCCAAAGGATTGGTCAATTTCAGTTCCGCTGAAATAAGCAAAATCAAAGGACTGAAAACGTCTCAGATTAATCAGGTTCTGGGACATAAAGATTATGATGAAGTAATCCATCGTGATAATCTGGCGATAACTAAACAAAACATTAAAAACAAGGGTTAAACTAAGTTGTTACCTTAATTATCCCCCCTCAATAAAATAGTTTATAAGTTCACTAATGCAGAAACAATTCCTTATAAAAAATTATGCGTAAACAGAGACTTATCGCAACGATTATTCTTGTTATGGTTCAAACCATGTTCTGCAGTTGTAATTTTCTGGCACGCAACACAGTGGATCACCCTGCAGGTATTTCTGAATCTAATGTTTATCCTCAAACTATTTATCCCGGAATCCATAAGCAGCTATCTATCGATCTTTCACTCAAGACCGATACACTGGAAATACCCGAGTTTTCGATCGACATCACAGGTCTTGGTCAAGACATTCATTTTTTCCCCTATACAACAACGCAAGGTCAAAAACGCTATTGTATTTCTTTTACTCTCAATCCCGCAATCAAGCCCGGCCGCTACAAGATACCAATTCGGGCCAGTTTTGCTAAGGCGCCTCCTATACATGCCGTAGCCGACATCCACATTGCAAGCCCACCGACACCTGGAGAATCAAATATTCTGGCACAAAAGCAGCAGAGACTGTTGGACACCGAGACTAAAGGGAGCATTATTGACGGAAATAGAGTGGAATTTCTGGATGATGGCAAATATGCCTTTGAGCAATGGTTGAATCTGCTGGCCGGAGCTCAACATACCATATATCTGCAAACTTACTATCTGGAAGACACCGGACAAACCGCACGTCTGATCGAGATGCTCAAAAACAAGGCGGCACAAGGTATTGATGTTAAGCTAATTATTAACCGCTATACCCAGTTGGGCACGTCATCGCTGGCTTATCTCAATTTAAAACGGCACGGCATAGAAGTACTCCTCGGCGGTGATATCAGCCTGCCCCGCAGTGTTAGTACCACATCCTCACCCTGGTATAAAAAAATGCAGGATAATTACCTTCTCTATAAATCACTGCCTCAGGACAACCCTTTTCGGCGTTGGGAGGAAGAACGCGGCAAGGGTCAGATCATGATCGACTATGCCATTCATGAAAAAATGATCATTGTCGATGGCCAAAAAGCTATTATGGGCGGCCGTAACTTAACGGAGAGTTATTTTTTCTGGTATAAGGATCTCGATATTCTCTTGAGTGGGCCGATTGTGACTGAACTGGACAAGGCCTTCCGGCAAAACTGGGTGATATTCGGTGGAGGAACGCTGAACAATCATGCTCCTTCTATAGAGTCCCTACCCCAAGGAATACCAGCCCGACTGGTACACTCCCGACCATGGGATGGCTCATACACCAACTTGGATGAACTGGTCCAGGCTTGTCTTACGGCCAAATCCAGGATCTATCTTACATCACAATATTTAGCATTACCGCTAAAATTGCAGAACGCACTGATAGACGCCGCACGTAAGGGGATTGATGTGCGTATCCTGACAAACTCTTATGAAACCGGTCAGGAATTAGCCATGTCGCTTTGTCACTACATTTCACTGAACTATTACCGTGATCTGCTGGCCGCAGGAGTACGCATATACGAATACGGTTGCGATCCAGATCTTAAACAGAAACCTTATTACCACGTCAAACAATTCCTCTTCGATGGAAAATGCGTGGCCGTTGGTTCATACAATCTGTCGCTTAGGAGCGCTTATCTCGAATCCGAAATAATGGTTTATATAACTGATAAATCCGTGGCCACCGAACGAGAAAATCTTTTTCTAAAAGAACTTGAGTTGAACACACGAGAAGTCTTTTTCTCAGATCTGGCTTATAAAGAAGAAAAATTCGGCACGTTTATGAATCTGGCGCGAATTTTTGAAATCCTTTATTAAATCAGAGACGATATTCAGTTGGATTAATTTTCATCAATCGCCAGATTGGCTAACCTATCGGCATGACTGTTGTGAAGACGGGGAACGTGTTTAACCTGAACAGAATTAAAAGAAGACAGCAGGCTGCGCACATCCTGCATTAAAATCTTCAAATTTTCATTCTTAACACGATAAGAACCGTTTATTTGTTTGGCAAGAAGTTCTGAATCAAGATAGACTTCCAGATCTTTATAACCATTATCAAGAGCGCCATTTAGCCCCATAATGAGCGCTCTGTATTCAGCGATGTTATTGGTGCAGTGTCCCAAATATTCCTTGCCTTCCCAAACAACATTTTCCCGATCATCCGTTATGACTGCACCAGCGCCACCAACACCGGGATTGCCACGGCAAGCACCATCACTGAATAATTTATAATTTCTCTCCACCATAGGACTTAAGCCGGTTTCTCCATTTCCTGAAAATACATTATCCGGTCACAATTGGGACAACTAAGCAACTCTTCCGATCTTTGCAATTCATTGTAAAGCTGCGGCGGAATATTCATATGGCATCCGTTGCAAACCGATTTCCAAACGGAAATTACACCGATGCCCTGATTTCTTTTTTTAATTCTTTCATATTTAGCCAAGAGATCTTCAGCAACATTCTTCCTCAAATCAATACGCTTCTTTTCCCAATCCAAAATATCGGCATCTATTGTATTCAAATCGTTCTCAATTATTTTCTTTTCCTGTTCGTATTTGTTTTTGCTCTGTTTTAAAATTTCCTCATCTTTTTTTACTAAAATAGAAAGTTTATCCAACTCTTCCAATATCGAGATTATTTCCGTTTCAATGTTACCGCGCGATGATTCGGCAATGTCTATTTCCTTGAGCATAGCCTGGTATTCTTTATTGTTTTTAACCTCCAACAACCTTTCTTTTGTTTTGACAACACCTTCATTGAGTCTCTTAATTTTGTTTTCACTTTCAGTATGGCGGGATTTAAGCTCATCATACTTGATTTTGTTTTTTTCGATTCCCTCTTTAAAAGAGATAAACTCTTTATCCAGTTTATCTATATCTTCAGGCAGCTTTTTTTTCTTGGCAGACAACTTAACCAACTGCGAATCACATTCTTGAAGTTTTATTAATAATAATAAATTCTCTTTCAATAACTTTCTCCTTCTTCTATTGTAATTTTGGATAAAAAAAATGCACCTTCCAGGGGTGCATTTTTAAAGGATAAATCTTTATAGTTTTATCATCTGTACCGTGTAATGATGACACTGTTCGTCCCATCACGGCAGCTACAAATGTTGTTAAACCTCCTTTGCCTTTACGAAAAATGATTTCCCCTATGGTCGTCATTGCTTTCCTTCTAGTTTTATCTGGTGGGCCCACCTGGAGTCGAACCAGGGACCTACCGGTTATGAGCCGGTGGCTCTACCAGTTGAGCTATAGGCCCCCCATTTTCTTTGTTATATGTCAAATGCAAATTAATATATTCAAATAGACAGATTGTCAATACTATTTTACTGTTTTGCTGAACGTTTCTTCGATTTATCCTTCACTTTTTTTAATACAGGGGTTTCGACAACTTCGGTAACTTCCGTAAATTTCTCTGTTAAATCCGTTGACGCTCTTTCTTCTCCCATCAAAGAATTTAAACGGTCGCTAATGCCAAAACGCATTCGTAAAACTTTCTCTTCACGCGAAGTAAGTGTTTTTAATATTTTTCGCGTTTGTTCCGCTAAATCTATATTGATCGTTGCTTCCGAAGGAGATATGATTTTCTTATCTTCGATGAAATCGCCTAAATGGCTGTCTTCTTCCTCACCGATAGGAGTTTCCAAAGAAATCGGCTCTTTCGCAATTTTTAATACCTTTCTGACTTTTTCCAGCGGATATTCCATTTTATTGGCTATCTCTTCGGGAGTGGGTTCCCGACCAAGCTCCTGCACCAGATAGCGGGAAGTGCGAATCAGTTTGTTGATTGTTTCAATCATATGAACAGGAATTCTGATTGTTCGCGCCTGATCGGCAATAGCCCTTGTAATTGCCTGCCTGATCCACCACGTGGCATACGTCGAAAATTTATAACCACGTTGATACTCAAATTTATCCACAGCTTTCATCAAACCGATATTGCCTTCCTGAATCAAATCCAGAAACTGCAATCCACGATTAGTGTACTTTTTAGCGATACTTACAACCAGCCGTAAATTGGCTTCGACAAGTGTTCTTTGTGCTATTTCCGCTTTTCTTTCGCCCTCTTCAATGGTCTTAATAATCATTTTAAGGGCTGTTGCCGATATGCCTACTTCCTTTTCAATCTGCCTTATCTTTTTATGCGCTTCCCTGACTGCCGCATCATTTTTTTTAGACGGTTTCACCGGAATAATTTCCTTTTTGGCAGCACCTTTTTTATCTTTTTTCGTCTTGGCTACAGTTGTTTTTGTTTCTTTTTTGTAAGGAGCAATAACTTTTTCCGCCACTTCAATTTCATCCGCGTAATTCCGCAAACGGTCAATAAACCGATTAATTTGTTTCTTACTGAAGCGAACCTTCCGGCAAAGTGTGATGATGTTTTTTGTATTTTTTTCTAATTCGGCTTTGAATAAATCCCTTTTTTTGGTGCTCAAAGTACTGGACTTTAGCTTGGCGCGTAAAACATTGCTTTCACCATTAAATTTTTTAATTCTGCCTATCAATTTCAGAATTCTTTCCTTATGTTCATCCTCTTCCATGAAGCCTTCTTCATCTTCAATATTGTCGACAACGTGTTTGCTCCTGATTTCACCGCTTATCAGTTTATCGCCGATATTGAACACTTCATTAATCGAAACGGAGAGACGAAAAATTGCTGACATTGTTTCACGTGCGCCTTCTTCGATTTTTTTGGCTATTTCCACTTCTCCTTCGCGACTCAACAGAGAAACAGATCCCATCTCACGCAAATACATTTTTACCGGATCTCCGGTTTTATCCGCAGTGGAAACCAGGGCCAGCATTTCCTTAAAATTAGTAGTGCCAATGCCTATATCTTTAACCGGTTTTTTCACTGTCAACTTTTCGCCCTGCTCGGTATCAATGATATCAATATTCTTTTCTCCAAAAAGCATAATAATATCATCAATTTGTTCCGAAGATGTTACATCCGGCAGCAATGTATCGTTGACATCGTCGTAAGTTAAAAAACCCTTTTCTTCGCCCAGTAAAATTAACTTATTAACTTCATCAGACTGTGCTTCTTTTGCCATTGGGCATCTCCTAAATTTTATTATTTATTGATTAAACTTCTTTCTTCTCTCATCAAATTCTGTTTCTGGCAAGTCAGATTGTATATCAGCTCCTTATCGCCGCTTTCGTCCGCTTGTTTCAACTTGAGCTGAATTTGACGTTTTTGCTCTTTATACCATTTGCCTTTAATTTTTCTTATAGTATCATTGAAATCTTTCTCCATCGTTACATCATCTATCGGTGGTTCATCAATTCTTAATTTATATATCTTTTCTCGTAAAGGTTGATCGGAATCAGCGGATAAAATGACGTTGATATCTACGAAACCCAAAAGCTTATATGCTTCAATAATTTTTTCTCCCAGATTCTTCAATTCCATATGCAGAAAATGATCAAATACCTTTTCGCTTTCCGCCTGAGCCATTTTCTGCGGATACTCCAGCAATAGCAGGATTAAATGAACTTCTACGGGATCAATGTGAACTCTAATGTTTTGTCTTTCACCAGCTGTTTTAGTTTTTATCTGTGCTCCTTTTTTATAAAGTTCTTTTTTTAACAGCTCCTCATTGATACCCAATTTCTCTGCAACGCGCTTTATAAAAAGATTTTTTTCTATTTCATCATCAATTTTACTTATAAATTCCATGGCGGCTTTTATCATATCCCGTTTATCTTCAAAAGTTCTACCGCCGCCTAAAACATTATCAATATAGTAATCACTTATCGCCGGAGCATTGGCAATCAATTCATCAAGCTTGTCTTTACCATATTTCTTAATGTAATCATCCGGATCGTAATTTTCAGGCAAAATTAACGCCCGCGCCCGCATTCTCATGCTCAAAAACAATTCCAAACTACGATCAAGTGCTTTTCTCCCTGCCTCATCCGGATCAAAAAGGGCAACAACTTCTACTGTATAGCGACGCAAAAGTTCAAGATGCTCCTGGGTCAAAGCGGTGCCTAACGTAGCAACTACATTGCCGATACCGGCATTCGACAAAGATATCAAGTCGAAATAACCTTCAACAATAAGAGCAAAGCCTTTTTTACGAATTTCTTCTTTTGCTTTGTTAAGACCATACAGATTTTTCCCTTTTATATAAACAGGGGATTCCGGAGAATTTAAATACTTCGGCTCGCCTTTATCCAGAATTCTGCCGCCAAAGGCCACTATTTCCCCAAAAATATTCTCTATAGGAAATATAAGACGGCCGCGAAACCGGTCATAATAACTCCCCTCTTTCCCTGCAATTACCAGACCCGCCTGTTCGGCCAACTTCAGAGATAAACCGCTGCTTTCAATGTAATCTGTCAAAGAACGCCATGTATCGGGAACATATCCCAAACGAAAGTGCTTGATTGTTTCCTCGGAAATACTTCTATTTTGCAAATATTCACGGGCAACTTTACCCGCCCCGGAAGAAAGATTGCGACTGAAATGCTGCACCGCTCTCAAATTTAAATTAATTATGCTTTCCTTCAGTGAATCCTTCTGCCGGGCTTCTTTGCCGGAAAGCATCGGCGGCAAAACAACTCCAGTTTTTTCCGCCAAAATTTTAATTGCTTCCGGAAAAGTCTTATCGGCAATTTTCATTAAAAACGTAATGACATTGCCGCCCTCACCGCAGCCAAAACAGTAAAAAATCTGTTTATCGCGATTTACTGTAAACGATGGAGTTTTTTCCTGATGAAACGGGCATAGCCCTATAAAATTCCGTCCTGCTTTTTTCAAAGTAAGATATTCGGAAGCCAGTTCTACAATATCTACTCTGCTTTTGATTTCTTCAATCTTATTATCATCAAAACGCATTGAGTATTAACCTGTCCGGAATTTAAACCTGTCTGGGGCTTGTCAACAACCTCTGTTTATGTTTTAACCCTTACCGGGACAAAAGTTCTTTAACTTTTTCGCCAACCATTTTACCATCAGCTTTACCGGTCAGTTGCGGCATCAATACTTTCATTACTTTTCCCATATCTTTGACCGAAACAGCTCCTGCATCCGCAATAGCTTTTCTAATTACATTATCAACATCATTATCCGTCATTTGCACAGGCATAAATTCCTGCACAACTTTGAGTTCTGCTTCTTCTTTTTCCACCAGGTCAGTCCTGCCACCCCTGGCAAACTGTTCTATGGAATCTTTACGTTGCTTGACTATCGCGGAAAGAATCTGCAGTGTTTCACTTTCAGTTAATGGCCGTATTAATTCAATTTCCTTGTTATGCAATGCGGTTTTCAACATGCGAATAGCCGATAGCCGAATCTTATCCTTAGCTTTAGCGGCAACAACCATCTCTTCATTTATTCTTTTATTTATATCCATAATATTCACCTTCTTATATACCAATTCGCTTTCTTCGGCTAACTTTGTTGGCTTCGTCGTCGGCATCCTCAACGTATGTAAAATACGCCTCGTCACCTCCTCCTTGCCGCCTCATTATCCTTTGAAACCGAAATGGTATTTATATTATCCTTAGCCTAATTCATCTTGTAGTTTCCTGCCGCCGAGAAGATGCATGTGTAAATGAAACACAACTTGTCCTCCTTCAGCATTGCAATTGATCGCTGTACGAAAACCACTGGCGTCAATTTTTTTTACTTTCGCCACTTTTTGCGCTGCGGCAATTAAACTGTTTATTATATTATCTTTTTCGGTATTAACATCCATTAAAGTAGAAATATGATTTTTAGGAATGATCACAACATGTACCGGAGCCATCGGATGAATGTCATCAAAAGCCAGAACATTATCGTCCTCATAAATTTTAGCACAGGGAATTTCTCCCTTTATGATTTTACAAAAAATACAATTTGACATAATTACCGCCTCACGACTTTATCATCGAAAAGATTTTTTACTTTCTTGAATTGCTTCTTCAAGAGAAACAGCGCCAGTGTAAAGAGCACGGCCGATAATCACTCCGTAAATTTCGCAATCGTCTATTGCCAGAAGTTTTCTGATATCAGCTGTGCTGGCAACACCGCCGGAAGCGATCACCGGAATACTTACAGACCTTGCCAATAATTTTGTTGCTTCAAGATTAATTCCTGTACCCATGCCATCGCGCAAGATATCAGTATACACAATGGCCTTTACATTATGGTTCTCATAACGACGGGCAAGGTCAACCGCGTTTTGTTCAGTTTTTTGTGTCCAGCCACGAATGGCCACTTTCCCCTCCAAAGCATCAATGCCTAAAATTATTTTCCCCGGAAACGTGTCGCAGGCATCCTGAATAATTTTTTCATCTTGCAGGGCCGCTGTGCCCAGGATAACGCTCCCGACACCATTACTTAAATAGAATTCAATTGTCTCCATATCCCTTATACCGCCACCAACCTGAATAGGGATATCTACCTTTTTGGCAATCTCCAGGATTATGTTTGCATTACGAGGCAACCCGGCAACAGAACCGTCCAGATCAACTATATGGATTAATTCAGCACCTTGTTCCATCCACGTTATTGCCATATCCACAGGATTATTTGCGTATGTTGTAACACGGTCAAAATCACCCTGAGCCAGCCTCACGCATTTTCCATCTTTAATATCAATTGCCGGAATAACGATCAAATGAACACCCCTCCCGCAAAAAAAATAGGATATATTTTTATACAAAAATGGAGTTTCAACCCGGCAGTTTCTACTTTTTGGTTTGGAATACCTAATTTTCAGACGAGAACGTAATGCCGCATTCCACAACCTATCTCGTTATTAAAAGAAACCTCCGGCCGGAAATGGCTCCATTATTTAAAGATAAATTTTGTTTTTCATTTGCTTATAAAAACTTATAAGCAGACGTAACCATGTGAACTAATGCATTCTGAAAAGAAGGTTCAATGCTCCAGTCTGGGAAACGTTTCAAATACTTTGTCCATACCTTGCTTCGTCAATTGACGAGCAGTTAACCACTTGCCGCCACCTTTGATGAACGAAGATATTTGAAAGACATCTTCCATTAGAGATTTTTGTGTTTTGTCGAAAAATCCTCTCCAAATTACTTTACCATCAGCAATTCTTATCAAATGAATTTCAAAAGCCACAGATGCCGGGTGTTCTGAACCATATTCGGAACCTACTCTTTCAATATACCGGTAAATGTAACCCACGGCCAAGACATCCGCTCCTAATTCTTTGCCCACTTTTTTAAAAACGTTCAGTAAAGGTTCCTTTAGCGATTCAGAAACACTTCTTTTATAGACATCCTGCACTTTATCCGAGGGAATTAGTTCCGCTCGTTTTAATTCATTAAGCTTGCCAACAAAGACTTCTTCCACAATCTTTTCAGAGCCATTTAATATTTTCCCACCAAACAAACCTATACCGCAAACCGGACAAATAACAGTGTTCCTTTGTTCATCTTCAGGAATTAATGGCTGAAAAGAAATTATGGCTATATGTATCGGAGTTATAGAGTTGTCCGCACTTTTTTCTTGAGCTCCAGCTGTGGCTGACAAAGCATAAAAAATGACTAACACAACCACTGTGACACAGCTAATTTTTCTCAAAACATAATTAAACAATGATTGGTCCTCCCTTTTAAAGTCTTCCTTTTGTGGAAAGAACTCCCTTAATATTTTCATTCAAAGCTACAGCGTTTCTAAAGGCACGGGCAAAAGATTTGAAAATCGCTTCGATAATGTGATGACCATTATCGCCATACAAAAAATTGATATGCAGTGTAATTCCGCTGTTATCCGTAAACGCCTTAAAAAATTCTTTAATAAGAACAGGATCAAACCCGGCGATTTTTCTGCGTCCGTAGTTAACATTGTAAATTAAGTAGGGACGACCGGAAATATCCATATCCACGCGACAAAGGCATTCATCCATAGGCACACAAGCAGAACCGTAACGATTAATGCCTGTCTTTTTTCCCAGTGCCTGCCCTACGGCTTTTCCCAGGCAAATTCCTAAATCCTCAATCAGGTGATGATCATCAATATGCGTATCGCCTTTACTTTTAACAACCAGCTTAATAAAGCCGTGGCGCGCGAAAAGTTCCAGCATGTGGTCAAAAAAAGGAATTGTCGTATCAATCCTGCTTCCCGTGGTTTTATCCAGATCAATTTCAAGATTAATATCGGTTTCTTTTGTTTTGCGGATGACTTTTACTTTTCTGTCCATTTTTGTTTTCTCCGCTAAATAACCTTGTTTAAAGAATATTCAATTATACCCTGCGCTCCTGCTTCCAGAAGTTTGGGAATTAGATCACGCATGACTTTCGCATCAACAATGGTTTCTATGGCGAACCACTTGTCCGAAGATAAACTGGAAATCGTGGGAGATTTAAGCGAAGGCAGTAACGACATAACCTTTTTCAAATTTTCTTTGGAAACATTAAGTTTTAAACCTACCTTACCCATTGCCTGTAAAGAACCATTCAGCATTGTAGAAATTTGCTCAATTTTCTTACGCTTCCATTGATTCTTCCAGGAAGCTTTATTGGCAATTAACTGTGTGTTGGTTTTCATCAATTCATGAATAATCCGTAATTTATTGGCCTTAATGGTTGAACCGGTTTCTGTCACTTCCACAACGGCATCCACCAAACCTTCCACAACCTTGGCTTCCGTCGCTCCCCAGGAAAATTCGATATTAATATTAATGTTTCTTTCGGCAAAGTATTTTTTCGTAAAATTTACAAGCTCCGTCGATATCTTTTTGCCTTCCATATCTTTAATTGATTTGTATGGTGAATCATCACGGACAACCAGAACCCAGCGCGCCTGCTGTGTTGATACTTTGGAATAAATTAAATCCCGTACCACCACAACATCAGATGAATTTTCCATGATCCAGTCAATTCCGGTAAGGCCCAGATCCAGTGTGCCGTCTTCCACATAGCGCGACATTTCCTGAGCCCGAACCAACCTGCAGGTAATTTCCGGATCATCAATATCCGGGAAATAGCTCCTCGAATCACTGGTTATACGCCAGCCGGCTTTTTTAAACAAATCTATAGTATTAGCTTCCAGGCTTCCTTTGGGAATTCCTAATTTCAAAACTTTCATTTATATACTTCCTCTGGATTGAAAATCTTTTCTCCAACAGCAATAAATTTTTCACCATCTAATTTTCTATAAAAACATGACCTGTATCCTGTATGACATGCCGCCGCTCCTATTTGCTCGACCTGCAAAAGAATGGTATCGTTGTCACAATCAATAAAAACCGCCTTGATTAATTGAAAATTTCCGGAAGTTTCACCTTTTAACCAGAGCTTCTGGCGTGACCGGCTCCAATAAGTAGCTTTCCCTGTTTTTAAAGTAGCCTGCCATGATTCACGATTCATGTAAGCCATCATCAGAACTTCTTTAGTTTCAGCATCTTGAACAATAACAGGGACTAATCCATCCCCCTTGGCAAAATCCGGTTCGATCATTTTATCCTCATATCTTTTCTAAATTTTTATATTTAAATTATGAATTACTTTAAATCAAGAAATATTTTCACCTTTTTAATCATATATTTCCGGCTTGTTGAAACATTTTTTTTATGATAAAAATTTATCAACTTATTAATGTTCAATTAAATCGTCATATTTACCGGAGGTATCCTTATGTCTTTGCTTATCGGAGGAATAATTTCCGCCATCTTCGGACTGATCAGTTTAATATTCTGCTGGTCAGATTTTATGACTCTTGTTAAGGGAGCGTTTCCTATCTTTTTACTGCTGGGTGGAGCTCTGGCGATTTATGTGGGACTAGATGAACTGCAGGAAAAAATAAGGGAAGAACGGCAGAGACAGGAAGAGAAACTGACCAAAGCCCGGGAAGAAATTGAAACAATCAAAGCTCAGGCTGAAAGTTACAAAGAAGAATTGAAAAAGTTAAAAGAGTCAAAAATGTAATGTAATTTCAGATGCCTTTACTTGCTTTTTTCTTTTTTACGTTGAACAATCATTCCATAAATCATTAACACAGCACCTATAGAAATGGACGAGTCGGCAACATTAAACGCCGGCCAGTGAGCTGTACCGATATATACATCCAGAAAATCCACCACAGCACCATAACGTATCCGGTCGATGAGATTACCAACAGCGCCTGAAAAAATAAGCGTCAGAGATATAAGGTAGAGCGTATTCTGCAATTTGCTTTTCACAATGTAATAAATGATCAGCAGAATGACTGTTACGGTAATTCCAGTAAAAAAAATACGACGAAAAAGTTCGGAAGCATCGGCCAGAAATCCGAAGGCGGCACCGGGATTCATCACATAAACAATGTTAAACAAGCCATCAATAACACTATGTGATTCATGTAAAGAAAATTTTTCCACAATAGCAGCTTTCGTTATTTGATCCAATGCAACTATGACAGCCGCGCCAAGAATAAAGATAATTAAATTTTTTTTCAAATAAATCTCCTTTGATTTCCTTGCCTTTTCAATAAAGTTATACCCTGTGTTATCGCGAGCCGCTTATGCTGTCATTGCCCAACTTGACGCGTAACCTTCAGGTTATTGGACAATCCATTTTTGTTTTACTCTGGATTCCCTTGTCTTATTGTCATTCGCAAGGGAATGACAGGCTTCCAGAAAACATAAATAAATATTTATAGATTCGGCAGGCAGCGGGCGCAAACAGTCGGATGTTTCGTATTCGAACCGATAGATTCTTCATAAATCCAGCAGCGTTCGCATTTACTGCCACGCGCTTTTTCCACACCTACAGCAAGTCCTTCGATTTCTTCACTCTTGAAAGGCGCGGCAATATCTTTTTCATCAGCCAGTTGCACTTGCGAAACAATCAATAAGGATCTTAAATCTTCAAGATGCTCTGCAAACAACGCTCGTAATATTTCAGGCGCCGCGATAGTAACGCGCGCATCCAGCGAATGACCGATAATTTTCCCCTTTCTGGCCTGTTCAATAGCTTTGGCAATTTCACTCTTTGCATCAATCATCACCTTCCAGCGGTCACCCTGTTCCTCACTGTAATACTTATCGTTAACCTTTGGAAACTGTGTCAGATGAACAGTCTCTTCTTTATTATTCCAGGAAGGCATCGAAGACCAAACTTCTTCAGACGTAAAAGTAAGAATGGGCGCGAGCAATCTGGTCATCGCATCCAGAATTATGAACATAGCCGTCTGACCGGAGCGGCGCACTGCTGATGCAGCTTTGTTAGTATAGAGCCTGTCCTTTAAAACGTCAAGATAAAGAGCGCTCAAATCTACAGTACAATAATTATAGAGCGTATAGAAAACCACGTGGAACTGAAAGCGTTCATAAGCTTCTGTCACACGTTTGACAACTTCCTGCAGTCGATGCAGAGCCCATTTATCCATCTCCATCATCTGCTCGTAGGAAATCGCATCCTGATCCAGATTAAAATCATAAAGGTTACCCAAAATGAAGCGGCTGGTATTACGAATCCGGCGATAAGCTTCCATCAGGCGTTTGAGAATCTCATCGGAAATTCTAATGTCGTCGGTGTAGTCTTCCGCCGCCACCCACAGACGCAGAATTTCAGCACCGTACTTGGCAATCGCTTCTTCCGCACCGATGACATTACCAACTGATTTGGACATTTTTTTGCCGTCACCGTCCACGACAAATCCGTGCGTGAGAACACTTTTATAAGGCGCGCGTCCGCGAGTTCCAACGCATTCCAGCAGAGAGGAATGAAACCAGCCGCGGTGCTGATCGGAACCTTCCAGATACATATCGCACGGAGAACTCAAATCCGGACGTTTTTCCAAAACAGCCGCGTGAGTGACACCGGAGTCAAACCACACATCCAGAATATTCAATTCCTTGGTAAACTCGGTCGAGTGGCAATGCGGACAAGTGGTATGTTTCGGCATCAAGTCTTTCGGCTCTTTCTCAAACCAGACATCCGCACCGCCTTTTTCCATCAAAGCAACCAGGTTATCCAGAATTTCTTTCGTCATCACTTCGTTTTTACATTTAGCGCAGTAGAAGACAGTAATCGGTACACCCCATAACCTCTGGCGCGAGATGCACCAGTCAGGACGGTTTTCCACCATTCCGTAAATGCGGTCGCGTCCCCACGAGGGAATCCATTTTACTTCATTAATGCAGGCCAGTGCTTTCTTGCGCAGGTCGTTTTTTTCCATCGAGATGAACCACTGTTCAGTGGAACGGAAAATGATCGGTTTCTTGCAGCGCCAGCAGTGCGGATAGGAATGCTGCATGGGCACATGTCCCAGAAGCGCTCCGACTTCATCGAGTTTTTTGATGACGTTTTCATTGGCGTCGAAAACAAACTGTCCCGCGAAATGTTCAACGTCTTCGGTAAATTTCCCTGCGTCGTCCACCGGAGCGTAATTATCTAATCCGTATTCAAGGCCGATTTCATAGTCTTCCTGACCATGACCAGGCGCGATATGCACAGCACCGGTCCCAGCCTCCAGTGTAACGAACGACGCCAGAATCAAAAGACTGTTTCTTTTTACCAGTGGATGAACACATTTCTGCCCTTCCAGCACTTCGCCCTTGAATTCATCCAGAATTTCATAACTCTTATTTTTAAAACCGAATGCTTCCAGACAATAATCGAGCATGTCTTTGGCGACGATTAGTACATCGTTATCAATCTTAACGGCCACGTAAATAAAATCAGCTTTGACGGCAATTGCCAGATTGGCGGGAATCGTCCATGGTGTCGTTGTCCAGATGACCATAGAAACTTTCTGACCGGCCAGTCCCGGTAGCACCTTAGAAATATCGGAAACAAAATTAAACTTCACATAAATGGACGGTGTATGGTGATCAGCATATTCCACTTCGGCTTCGGCCAACGCGGTCTTACAGGTGGCGCACCAATAAACAGGTTTTTTCCCCTTGTAAACACTGCCATTGAGATAAAGCTTACCAAATTCAGCGACAGTTGCCGCCTCGTAAGGATAGGCCATTGTCAGATAGGGATTTGCCCATTCACCAAAAACACCCAGGCGTTTGAACTGCTCACGTTGAATGTCGACATATTTCTCCGCGTAAGTGCGACAGGCGCGGCGTTTTTCCACTTGAGACATCGAACTCTTCTTCGCGCCCAGCTCTTTATCCACCTGATGTTCGATAGGCAGGCCGTGGCAATCCCATCCCGGCACATATACACCGTCAAAGCCGGCCATATTTTTTGATTTAATGACTATATCCTTGATTATTTTATTGAGCGCCGTACCCAGATGAATATTACCGTTGGCGTAGGGAGGCCCGTCATGCAGAATGTAAGGTGTTTTTCCCTTGGCCATCTCCCTGATTTTTTTATAAATTCCTATCTCTTCCCATTTTCTGAGCATTTCCGGCTCGCGTTGCGCCAGATTAGCCTTCATCGGAAAATCCGTTTGCGGAAGATTTAATGTGTCTTTGTAATCCATTTCTTGCTCCTGTTTTTTAACCGGCGTTATTCCCGCATTAATACTTGAATAATTTAAACCAAGACGATTTCATCAGGATACCGAAGCGGCAAGGAAAAAGCGCCGGAAGCGTATATTACGATACGTTGAGGACACTGACGACGATGCCACCAAAAGTATCCGCATGAAGCGACTCAGTTACGGTTGTGTTGATGTGAGCTATCACATTATTTCAGTACTTTCAAGTAACTTAACACTGATAATATCTTTATAAATTTGCCGAAATTCAGCCAGTTAATAACATAAAGACTTGACACAAAGCTTTTTACCATTAATATAATAAAAAGATTATAGTTATATTATTTTAATAAATGTTTAAGGCAGTTTTTAAATTTAGGAGGTTAAAGAAATGAAAAGGATTTTGTTGTTTCTCGCTACCAATATCGCCGTAATGGTGATCTTAAGTGTTGTTTTGCGCTTGCTCGGAGTGGATCGCATACTCGATGAAAGCGGCACAGGTCTCAACCTGGCTCATTTGCTCATTTTTTCGGCAGTATTCGGCTTCGGGGGTTCTTTCATATCGCTGGCTATGTCCAAATGGATGGCCAAACGCATGATGGGCGCGCAGGTTATCACCAATCCCCGGAGCGCGGCGGAAATCTGGCTGGTGGAAACTGTTAAAAAACATGCCGCAATGGCTCATATCGGCATGCCCGAAGTAGCCATATTCGATTCTCCATCACCAAATGCCTTTGCCACCGGTATGAACAAAAACAAAGCTCTCGTTGCAGTAAGCACAAGTCTGCTAAATGCAATGAACAAAGAAGAGGTTGAGGCTGTTATAGGCCATGAAATAAGCCATGTGGCTAACGGTGATATGATTACTTTGTCATTGATTCAGGGCGTGGTTAATACATTTGTTATCTTTCTGTCCCGCATTGTTGGACATTTCGTGGACAGAGTAATACTGAAAAATGAAGAAGGTCATGGTATAGGATTTTTCATAACATCACTTGTTGCTCAAATTGTCTTCGGCATTCTGGCCAGTATTATCGTTATGTGGTTCAGTAGGAAGAGAGAATTCCAAGCAGATTCTGGCGGCGCAAAACTTGCCGGGGTTCAGAACATGATAGCGGCTTTGGAAAAACTTAAAAAAGGTGCTGTCGAACCATTGCCGGATCAGATGGCAGCTTTCGGCATCAGCGGGAAAGCTTCCCGGAATGGCTTAAAACTATTGTTTATGAGCCATCCGCCGCTTGACGACCGCATTGAGGCGCTTAAAAAATCAGCGGGAATGTAAATTGTGGCTCTAAATGAAAAGAAGAAGCCGGTTGCCGTTCATCATCGGCAACCGGCTTTTTTCATTCCAACAAATTCATTGTCAAATAACCTTTCTTGCGATAAACGCTAATGCACAAAAAAATCAAAAAGGTTCGCGATCAATCATTATGAAAAATTATCTGATTCTAATCGTAAAAGGCATGGGCATGGGCGCGGCCAACGTCATTCCCGGTGTCTCCGGTGGAACTATCGCTTTGATTACCGGAATCTTCCAGCGGTTAATTGACAGTCTAAAGTCTTTCGATCTGAAAGCCCTAAGACTCTTATTGAAAGGTAAATTTAAAGAACTTTTTCAATATACAGACTTCTATTTTCTTTTTTCCGTTTTCCTCGGAACCGGCATCAGTATTCTTTCGCTGGCTAAGTTATTGACATGGGTTTTTATCAATTATCCCATCTTCATCTGGTCTTACTTTTTCGGACTTATTCTGGCTTCTGTTTATTTTGTCGGAAAAACAGTGGCAAAATGGACAATGTCGGTCATCCTGACGTTCATAGCGGGAACAACCGTTGCCGCCGTCATTTCTTTCTTAAGCCCTGCCACGCCCAATGACGATTTCTTTTATTTGATTATTTGCGGCATCGTGTCCATTTGCAGCATGATCTTGCCGGGAATATCGGGTTCATTCGTTCTGCTTCTGATGGGTAATTATGAACTCGTTATCAACGCCGTGGGAGAACTCAATTTTCGAATATTGATTCCTGTGGCTATCGGCGCCGCTTTCGGCCTGGTCGTCTTTTCTCACTTCCTTTCCTGGGTATATAAGAAATTCCGGAATGAAACCATTTCTACGTTAACGGGCTTTGTGCTTGGTTCTGTAATGATTCTATGGCCGTGGAAAAACACTACCTACCTGCTGGACGCGAGCGGAAATCCCATTATCCGAAAAGGTAAAAAAATCGTTGAGGGATATGATTTGTTTATTCCCGTTTGCAGTACTGAAGTTGCATGGGCGATACTACTTATATTGATCGGAATTCTGACCATCTGGATGATTGAAAAAATGGCGGGTGAAAAATAATTGCATTACCAGCTTCACGACGCTCCGCCACCCGTGGGGAACCCGCC
>LNQE01001908.1_pt1 | contig 29193 bp, 31 predicted proteins | sample 603111 | NCBI WGS metagenome assembly LNQE01 (sample SAMN04260313, study PRJNA301899) | hydrocarbon metagenome | isolation source: hydrocarbon-contaminated ditch | place: Germany: Bremen | collected 1998
CCCCCGCCGTTGGAGAGGTTGAGCAGGGCGTCTTCACCGCCGTGGAAATTGAAGGTTTCATCCACAATATGGCGGGAATCATGATTATAGGAAAAATTGATGATCCTGATCCGGTTAATATTGGGCATGGGCTTCTGCTCCCCCTTCAAACAAGGCCTGAATCTCTTCCACCCGGCTGTCACTCAAATAATAGTTCAGCATCAAATCATCCAGCTTGCGGGTGCAGCGGATCTCCCGCTCATTGTCCACCAGCCGGATCAGGTTATGGCGCTCCAGCAGCCGGCAGGTGTTGAGAATGGTGCCGGTCTTGGTCTTGCGGGCTTTCTCTTCGTAATCCTGCTTGCTTTCCCACAGCTCGGCTATTTTAATAAAGTTTATACCATAACGCTCCTCCAGCCCAGCCGCTCCTTCCTGCTCCAACAGAGCCAGCCCCAGTCGCTGATCCAGTTCTTCCGATAATTTGCTGACCCGCAGGTAATCCCGTTGCTTGGGATTGCGGTTACGGCCCCCGTAAAACAGGTAAAGCATGAACATAACAATATAGCAGAGCAGGTAGCTGTCCAGGAGCCTGGCATCTGATGCCACCCATTCCCTCAGATCCTTGCTGACAAAGCCCAAGAGGCCGTTGCTGCTGTCCGGAACCAGGTACAAGGTGCTTCCAGCTTCCACGATGGTAAACTCCATTTCCTCCTCCATCTGAGCCAGGATGGATCTGACTTCCCCACTGCGGTATTCCAGGAACAGATCCCCGTCGCTATCCCGGTCCAGCTGGCCCCGATCCAAAAGCTTTTTGAATATTATTAAGGCGGTATTTAATGAACTCATATTATATCTACCTCGATTAAAAAGTCACTGATAAGGATATGCCGGCTGTATACCGCATCATTGCAGGTATAGGACACATCCTCCTCCATCATCTCTTCATCCGGTTTTTTTATCTGAATTCTGCTGACCCCGTACACATCCGGCTGCTCGAATTCAATTCGGTGCAGGCAATAGTTCAGGTCCAGCTCCCCAGTGGCATTGGCTACCACTTCATCATGCCCTTTTTGCCAGGCCAGGATGTCAATAGAGTTCAGGTCATAGAGCTTCAGCATGGATTTAAACAAGAGCTCACCCTGTACTACTTGAGTGAAAAGGTCTCCCTGGCTCTGCAAATAGGCATAAAATTCGCTGAAGCGAAAGGATGAGCCTTTGCTGCCGGCCATTTTTAACAGGGCTTGGACCAAAGCCACCTGAGCTTCATTAATTCTATTGATTTCCAGCCATTCCTGGTCTTCCTTCAGCTCTTCCACGGCCACCCCTTCAGCTGTCTCCTCTTCACTTCTAATCCGGGCTTGCCGGTCATAGAGGGGCCAGAGGCTTAAGTTTTTGTCCATACTGAGCTTAAACAAGGGGTTTAACAACTGCCACAGCCTAGGAATGGTTTCTTCCCCGCACTTTTCCAGGGGAACCAGGATTTCCTGCTCAAAATTATAGACCCGGGCCAGGGACAAGGCAAATGAATCCTCAATCATTTCCTTATAAATCTGGGCCAAGCTGTGCCGCTCCAGAATGACCTGTTTCTGTTCGTCTATGGTATCGATAATATTTCGACGAATAATGGCGATCTCCCTGCGCGCCTTCTTCATCTCTTCATCCAGCTGGCCCCGGGCCCTTTCCTCTTCCTGCAAGCGCTGCTCCGAAAGCACGATCATATCCCGGATTTCATTCATGGTGCCGTACTCTTCCTCCAACAGGGCATAGGTACTCCTGACCAGGTTCTCGTATTCCCGGATATCCACCTCATAAATATTTTCCCGGATCTTCTGGATGAACTGACTGATATCATTTCGCTTCTGCCTGATCATCTGCCGCAGGTTGGCGCTTTGGCTGATGGCCTTTTTATAGTTTTTGCGCTTAATTAGCTCGCGCAATTTCAGTTCTTCAATGGTGAAACTGATTTCCTCTTCCACTTCCTTGGTGCGAAACAGCAGGTCATAACCCTGGTTGGTAAGCTGGTAAGTGATGGTGTAGCCATTTTCGCTGTCCTTAAGCTTGTCATCTATCAAGCGAATGCGGATGGGACTTAAACCCTCCCCATACTTCATCACCGGATAGTAACGGGCTTCTCCACCATTTTGCAGAATATCCTTGATGATATATTCCGCCAGGGGGCGAAGGTTCTCGACGGGAAAGTCCGGATGGTAGGCAGGAATAATCTCCCTTAAGAAAGTGCTGATGCTGTTCATGGTGCATTCCTCATCCTCGCTTAAGGTTCTTTCCATTATGAAGACCAAAACGGAGAAAATGATATTGTCCAGGTGGCCCCGCTCAAACATCCGCTCCATGTCCATATTGCGATTATAGCGGTTGACAATGGAGTCAATAGCAGCCATTATTTGCATCCTTTTCTCGAAACCTTCGAGAAATCCTAAATCTTGCATGATAAACCCCGTTCTAAGTTAAAATGCTGGCCAAAATCTGATAATTGATTATTTCCTGAGGTATATAGCGGCCTTGGTTCAATAAATCCATAATTCCTGCCGGTTCCGAGCCCAAAAGCTGAGCAAAATCCTCCACCGCCGCCGGTATATCCCTTTTATCCGGAGACTCCGGCATTTCCCGGCCTTGGGCCAAGTCCAGCATAAGCAGGTACAGAGGAACAAATGGCTCAATCGACAAAGCGGGGTTGGCCTCCCTGGTGCGGAAAAACAAACGGATACCCTCCCGGTCCAGATCCCCGAAATATTTGAAATTTATAGCCTGTCCGGCCTGCCTCTGCAGCATACCCCGGGCATAATCTTCCAGAGCTACCTTTTTGGTTATTTTATTGCCTTCCCCGTAAATTAGCAAGTCCACCCTCTGACCAGCAATAACATTCCGGCCGCTAGCCTGCATCAACTTCCGGAAGGTAAACCAGGTGTCTTTGTTTTCCAGGATCAGCACCAACATTTCAGCAGATTGGCTGTGAACATATTCAAAAAAGGGCTCCGGAGTATCATAGTAATGGAGATAATCCTCCCCCAGGCCATTGAAACGCAAGACCTCCCGGAGCAGAGAAAAGTTCTGGTCGATAAGCTTCTCCCGCCCCCAAATGGAAAAGGAACGCTCCTTGCGGGACATAGGCTCTTTCAACAATTCCCCCTGATGCCATAAGTAGTGGCTCAAACCCTCCAGCAGCTCACGATGTTTTTTATATAACTCCGGGCGCTTGAGATAGGCAGATATGTTCAAGCGCGGGTTGAGCCGGCGGATGCTTTCCAGATACTCGCTATAATCTTCCTTAGGCCTGATGATGCGGTATTTATTATAAAGAGGCGGTATTCGACCATTCTTCCCCGATGCCTTAACTGGACTGAGCAAACCGCCCTCCACCATTTCTTCAACTTCAGCATGGAACAGCAGATAATCCCGTTCCTTAGAGATTTTCTGCAGCTCGGTTTCTGTAATGAACTTGCCGTGGATAGATAGTTTTTCGGGTGGGATCATGATGGTTCTCCTTGTGATTGTTTATTGGGATATCTATTCAAGTTTCTACAATTCAATTATTTCATCGAGTGCTTCCTGGTCTTTTCGCTTTATACGATGTTGACTGTAAATCTCATATTCAGCCACTGCCTTTTTATCTGCAAGTTCCTTGGATATTTTACCGGCATTTATCAAAATATCACGTCCGGTAAATTTCAAAAAGCTGTCCAGGGCATCTACCCAGTCTTTCATATACATGGGTATCTGCTTCCTGGCCCTATCCTCGACATAATCCAAATACATGGTTACAATACAATTTAGCTCGGTAATTTGTTCCTGACTCAAGTAGTTTTTAGCAATAGTAACATCACTTTTTCTTATTCTTTTCCCCTTAAAAGTTGTCAGCCTATATTATCCAGGGAAGCGTCAGCCCTATTCGCAATAATCTCAGCTGCTGTATGTCCATGGACTTAATAGTGCAGCTTGTTTTGTACCGATGCAAAAAACTCCCTGCTCATTTCAACTTGTGGATCATAATCTATAGAAAGAGCATAAATATCCTTTACTTTTTGATAAAATCTTTTCTCTGAAGCACGAATATCACGAATACGTTCCAAGAGTTCATCGAAATAGTCCGCACCGAACTTTTTCGGGTTCTTGAGCCGTTCGTCATTCATCACAAAGCCTTTTTTCATATACTCGGTGAGCACCTCGCTGGCCCAGCGTCTAAACTGGTTGCCAACATGGGAACGGACTCTGTATCCTCTAGGATCATATTCAGATTATAATAATCGATCTCTCTGGAAACCTCCCGTTTTCCCTCTTTATGAACTATTCGGAATTTCCGAATAGTTGCATTTACTTCTAATTCCCCATCGCCAAAGATATGTTTTATATGTTCATTTATCGTGTTAATACCTTTTTGATAAAGCTTTGCTATTTGTTTCTGGTTAAGCCAGATAGTATCGTCCTCAAAGAATACATCTATTTTAGTCCTGCCATCCTCACTCTTATATATTGAGAGTTCCCCTTTGGGATAGTTATCGATTGTATTCCCCCTTAAAACCGCTACAAATGTTCGGCTCACCAATATTTGCATGATGCCCCGACTTAATCCTCCAAGGCTCACTTTTTGGTTATTTTATTGTTTTCTCCGTAAATAAGCAAGTCTACCGCTTGACCAGCACTAACATACTGGCCACTAGCCTGCCTTCAGCTTCCGGAAAGTAAACCAGCTGTCTTTGTTTCCAGGATGAGCACCGAGATTTTAGGAGACTGGCTGTGAAAGATCATATTATATGGATACTAGTAATATATCATCATTTTGGGGGGATTGGGAGTTTTAAAACCCCATAGATATTAAGAAAGTCACTGCTTCTAAGACCGCGGTTTCGTTCTATCTGAATTATCTAAAGTTTGGCGGTGTTTGATGTAATATTAATTCCGGTGCAATATATTGAAGCATCGGTTTTTTTTGCGCCAACCTTCAGATAATTCCCTATGAATAATGTGCAGTACGTAAATTTAACTCAGCTTCCAAGGATGCTCATTTTCAAGAAGAACCCCTGTTCTCCAAAATCCGGCTCAAACCGTATGATTGTTAGATTTTTTCGCACACATGTTTATTTCATAACTTTATATTCACTATCTCCGATAATATTAGCTAAATCACCAAAATGAAGACAAAACAATTCATGTTGTCCATCTAGATATAAGCTTTCGCATTCATGGGGTGGTAACTGTTCAAATTCTCTGCGATTGATAAATGGCGGCTGTATTAGTGTAACATTACGTGTTTTCAAAAAAATCAAATCAAACAATATATCTGAAGGAGGACGAGTATTTGAATTTAAAAAACGATACTGATGGTCTGCCCCCGATACAGCCCAGTCTGGATCGAGAAAAGCGGCATCTATATCAGGTATTAATTTGTTAACTTCCTTAGATAGTATGTCCTTGTTAATAAATGTTATTTTATTCTCAACTCCAGCTATTTCTGCATTTCTTTTAGCATTGTTTATACGTTTACTATCAATTTCTACTGTGAACACGTGATTTGCATATTTAGCTAATGATATTGTGGTAAAACCACCACCAGTACAAGTTTCTAAAACTACACGATTTTTCATTCTTAAAGCTAAATGGTCAGTGAAACGAACATCTATTCCCATTAAGAAGGTCATATCATCAGCTATATAATTTCTCCCAAATTTGCTATAAACCTTATTTTCATCCATCATATTACCTCTTTATTTACAATTTTATTGATCGATAAGCTCATCAGATTCGAAGTAACCGTCAATACCTGCCAAATGAGCACCTTTAAAAAACACAGGAACCTTTTCGATACATCATCAAAACTTGCTTATCATTAACAATGTAAATAGTAGCCACTTCATATTTAACATTATATAAATAATTAGTATCTCATGACTTATATCCTGGCTTCATGTTATTAGCTTACTGGGCAGCCTTAAATATGGATTAGGGGAAGTTGTCAGCTTATTAAGTACGACTTTGGGGGCAAAGGTAAACGGCAGAACAGCAAGTGTATTCAGATGACTTTAGCAATAAACTGAATGAGATTATAATACTTACCGTTTTCGGCTTCCCTCATCTTTATATCTTCCTCGAGATCGGGATAATAGCTGGTATGCCATTCATCTCACGACTGTTTACAGCAAAGCATTTCACGAATGTCAATAATATCAATACCTTTTTCTTTTTCCCATAAGTTTTTCCACCAACCAAGAGAATGAATAGTCCTTGCCACCTCATCATTCCAAAACGGCTTCATTTCATCAGGGACATTTTCCCCAAATTCATATTTTATGCCGGGAATAGCCACGGCGATATAACCGCCCTTTTTCACAAAAGGAATGAGCGACGGGAGCATTTCCTCCGTATCACCGAAATAATGGTAAGCGTCCACGGTGAACAACAAGTCGAAATATCCGTTTGCGAATGGCAAGCCTTTGGTCGCGTCTGCCAAGATACTGTTATTATTTCTTTTCAACGGGCAACCAGACTTCGCATCTATAGTCCTCCGACTGTTGATTCCCTTCAAAATAGACTTCGATATCGGGAGCATTGGCGTAATCGTAACCGGAATTGGGCAGCCATTCGCTGATAATACGCTTTTGCAGATTTTGTATAGCGTCGGGCATGGCACCGATACATTCAAAGATAGCCCATGTGCATTCCGGGACATTATACTCGGCCATACCTTCTGGAGCTCCCTGATCGGTAGCTACGGCAATATAATAGTCGAAATCCTTGCCGTTCATGCAGGTGCTTACCCCAAGGATGGCTTTCGGTTCCCGGTTCATCAAGGTGCATAGACTCGGAATAACTCCGTTTTGTGCTGTCTTTTGCCAAAACAGCGGCACATTGGCAAAACATTCTTCAAGGTTCATGGAATAATGCTCTTTGACACCGGCAATTTTAAAAGCGCCCTTTTTCTCGATTCTGTAATTCATTTCAGCCTCTCCTTTGATAGTTATTTTGAAGGTGATGGGCGGATAGGCTTTCAGCGTCACCCCTTCTGCTCTTGCGGCGGACGGGGCCATACCGTGTACACTCTGAAAAGCACGATTGAAAGCGGTCGGCGATTCATATCCGTATTTGAGCGCAATGTCAATAATTTTTTCATTGCTATTTTGCAAATCGAATACCGCTTTGGTCATCTTCCTCCTGCGAATATACTCCGAAAGAGGCAAGTCCGCCAAATAAGAGAACATGCGCTGAAAATGAAACGATGAACAGCGTGCGATCTGGGCGACGCGCTCCAAGTCGATTTCATCCTCCAAATGTTCCTCCATGTAGTTTACCGCTTCATTCAGACAACTGAGCCATTCCATTCCATCACCTCCTATCAATCAAAGTATATTGAAACCCGTATTAAACGTCCTCTCTATTCCTGCACCGATATGAGAGGCAGTTGTTTATTAAGTATGTCATCTTGATAAAGCCTTTCATTCTAATGGCTATCAGTTTGTCTTTTCTTTATACCATATTTTATACTTCTACGTTTACCCTTTTTCAGGGACAGTGCTATACTACCGAGTTAAGAAATAACTGTTTAATACTGTAAGGATAGGAGAGCGTACCTGCTCTCTCTTTCATCTTGTTTTTGAGATCACGAATAATCATTATTAAGGGTTGATGCTATGAGAGTCTTCTTCATCATAACCCTCCTTTACTTAAAGAACGTTTTTGCAGCTTAATAAGTTACATACCTTAACTGTTTTGCATAAATTGTCTTTTCCAAGTTAGGATTAATATACTTACTCAGATTGTAAATCATAGCAGTAGATACTGTTAGTCAGACTGTTAACTCTTGGCAAAGTATTTACCGTTAAACTTAATAATCCTGATCGGTACATGTGAGAGGATAACAAGAAGCGAAATGATTCTATGTAGTAGGGTATAGGGCTTTGTGACTTGTGGTTAAATAAGTAGAGTAGTACCTAACTTGCTCCTATGAAAGCTAGAGAGTAAGGCAACCGGACGGCTATGCTGGTTGCTCGATCCTACTGGCTTTGCCCCCAAGCAGTTGCCTGGGCCAACTTTTTCAAGGCCTGCAGTTTATCCTTTTCTCCCAGCTTGGCTTTGGTTATGGATAGGCGTAAAACCTCCAGGGAGTGGTTGAGGACAATACTGCTATTCCTGTTTGCATGAACTCCCTCCTGTCTCGAGTAAATAATTATTCTTTTACGAACATGACTGCACACTTGGCAGCTTGTATTACATAATTGGAAACACTACCAAGAACTAAGCGATTTATAGCGCCTATACTACGTCTTCCCATTATAATTAAATCAATATCCAATAACTCAGCGAAATTAACCAGGTTTGGACCAATCCTGGCTAGACCGGGTTTATCTTCTATTACTTTGCTTTGAACCTTTATACCTTGGTCTTCAGCTTTCTTTACCGCTTGGGTAATAATGTCATTCAGCTTCTTACGATCCTTCTCCATGATAGTATCCACAGCGTTGGTGTCCGAGGTTTCAAAACTCTCAAAAATACTAAATGGATTAAATATTGTTACCAGAAAAATTTCAGCAGAGACGCCTTTGGCTATATTCACAGCAATATTCATAGCTTGATTAGCTTCATAACTACCATCATAGGCTACCATTATTTTCTTAATCATAGAATACCTTCTTTCTATAAATTCTGCTCGGCAGTATTTGATGCTTTTTACTCTAATATTATAGTCGCTTATTTTTCAGTTAACAAAATTATTAATTTATTTATTAAACAGAGAACCGTTACAAGCTCACTTTCTACAAAAATTTATTTACTATAATTGTAAACTAATAAATTGACTATTTTCCGACAATTAAGGACAAGTTGGTGCTATAATTGGAATAAGAAAAACTTAAATATTTATAAGCTATTATGGTAGTTCTGGCCAATATATACAATTAACAATGACACATAAAGTTAGTTTTTTACTGCTTAGTTATATTTTCGACAATTTTCATATAATAATCTTTTGGTTTTAAAAAGTATGAAGGGAGTGATAATCACCTCTTCAATGAATTTTCAACATAATTGTTGCACCTATTTATCTCAAAATATTTGAAAGGGAGCATTCCTGTAAAGCTTAACAGAGGTCTTTGAAAAAAGAGACGCCGTTCAATACAATTGAATTGTGCTGATCCCGAGAAGAAAGGCACAAAACAAAAAATTGAGGAGGCGTCCCTATATGAAAAATACACAAAATCAAAAGATTTCGCAAATCAAAAATGAAACTTTAGTAGTTGGAATTGATGTAGCAAAAGAGACCCACTACGCAAGAGCCTTTGATTACAGGGGGATTGAGCTGGCCAAACTGCTGAAATTTAGCAACACGGCAGAAGGATTTAAACTTCTAGACCAGTGGATGCAGGATATACGTAAGCAGAAAGGTAAGACAGAGATCATAGCCGGCTTTGAACCTACAGGACATTATTGGTTTGTGTTGGGTGATCACCTTAAGCGCCAGGGCCATAAGCTGGCCATAGTGAATCCGTTCCACGTTAATCGGACCAAAGAACTGGATGATAACAGCCCAAGTAAAAACGACAGTAAGGATTGTAAGACCATTGCTATGCTGGTCAAAGATGGACGTTACCGGGAAGTGTACATACCTGATAACATCTATCAGGAACTAAGAGAAGCGGTGGCAGAACGGGAGCGATTGCAGGAGCAATTGACATCTATCCACAATCGAGTCGTAAGATGGCTGGATATAAGGTTTCCAGAATTCCAGAAGGTCTTTAAAGACTGGCGCAGGAACGCAGCACTGATCACCTTGAGGTCCTTTTCCACTCCGGGAAAGATTGTAGAAGCAGGAGCCAGAAAGATTTGCGAGACATGGAAGACAGAAATGAAACGCCCCAGTTTTAAACGTGCAGAAGCACTTGTAGAAGCAGCCAGCAGCAGTATAGGTAGAACCAGTGGCAAATTAGCTTCCGAAGCCAGTTTGCACAACCTACTGGCAGAATACGATCTATACTGTCAGCAATATGAAGCATTAGAAGAACTCATGGTGGAGTTGCTGATGCAAGTTCCCAATGCCAGTAAACTCTTAGATATTAAAGGGGTGGGTTTAAGCACAGCAGCAACATTTGTGGGCGAAGTGGGAGATATCAGCAGATTTCAAGATCCACGTCAGATCCAGAAACTAGCAGGCCTTAACCTGGTGGCGAGCAGTTCCGGTAAACACAAAGGGAAAACCACCATCAGCCGGCGCGGCAGAAGACGGTTGAGACACAGTTTATTCTTTGCAATGATTGCTATACTAGCTCATAATCCGGAATTTCGCTCACTTCATCAAAGAAATCTTACGCGGGATAATAATCCGCTAAACAAAATGCAGTCCATTGTCGCCCTTTGTGGAAAATTGATACGCATATTCTATGCATTGTTAAGCAAAAGTGTAGATTACGACCCAGAAAAGATGATAAATGATATCCATCAACCTATGCAGCAGGCAGCATAAACGAAGCTGAGATATTACAGAAACTAAACTAAGAAGAAACATCCTTGGAGCAAGAGTAATGCCGTAACCCGAGCATCAGAGGATGTTGGAATAGAATTAACGCTAATGCAGACTCATAAAACGGAGAGCCGGGACAGTCAGGTTGAATTTTTCCATAAGGGCAATGACCCCGCCAAGGAGCATGACTGACGTTTCACCTCTTGGATAGGCAGGACGAAGGAATTTAGGGCGAAGACCCAGGAAGACATGGGAGGTTTGCTGCCAGGAGACGTGTGAAATCCCTCTGGCCACAATACAGAAAACATGCGGCCTTGAGTGAGGTTACCCGTCTTCATCCAGAATTACACAAAGATGTAATAATCAAGAGATATGCTGTCTGTGAATAAAATGAAATACTGTGAAAACAAGAGATATTGGAAGAAATAATTAGTTTATTAAGGGAGGATTTTAAATGCAAAGAGTTGGAAAGAAACTGGCCTGTCTTTTAGTATTTATTATGCTATTTACTGTGATAGGCTGCGGAGGCGGAGGGTCCGAATCCGGTGACAAGTCCAGCGATAAACCTGCTGATGTTGTTACCAAAGACGCTGATGTAGTAGTAATTGGTGCCGGTACATCCGGTATGACAGCTGCAATAGAAGCAGCCAGTGAAGGTGCGAAAGTCATTCTTTTGGAGAAACAGGGGAAAGTTGGAGGAAGCAGCCGCTTTGCTGAAGGTGTTTTTGGTGCCGAAAGCCCGCTGCAAAAAGAGTTAGGTATCACCATCAGTAAGAAAGAAACACTGCGCAAAGAGATGGAGTTCCACAATTACAGGGTTTCTGGTCCACAATGGAAAGCATTGATCGATGCCTCAGGCAATAATATTCAATGGCTATTGGACATGGGAGTTAAGTTTGCCATGGTAAGCAGCCCCGGTGCAGGAGAAAAAACCTGGCATGTTTATGATGGTTTTGGCGATGCTCTTTTTGATGAATATTTGTTGCCAAAAGCTGAAGAACTAGGTGTTGAATTAATGGTTAATACACCCGGTAAAGAATTGATCATGGAAGATGGACGGGTTGTCGGAGTGAAAGCCACCACAGCAGATAATAAGGAGCTGGTTATCAATACCAAAGCTGCTATAATAGCAACCGGTGGATTTTCAGATGATCCGGAACTAGTTGCTGAATTAACTACCGATGATATGACCCAGGTCGTTAATGGCGGAACACCAGGCCATACTGGAGACGGAATAAAAATGGCCCGGGCAGTCGGAGCAGCTTCTAACGGTTGGGCTATATTCAGTAAAATAGGTCTTACCCTGGAGAAGTATTCAGTCCATTCCCATATAAATTCAGCAGCTGCTATGGAACCAAGCCTTTGGGTCAATAAATTCGGTGAAAGGTATGTTAATGAGGATGTAATTTTCCATTATACCCGCGCAGCCAATGCAGTGGGAACACAACCTACCACATATTCAGTTATAGACAGCAATTTACTGAATAAAATGGTCAACGAAGGTTGCTATAATGGTTTTGGAGCCTATGTCCTCCCCGGTACCAAATTGGTTGACCTGCCAGCAGAACTGGAAAAAGCCCTGGAAAGAAAGGATGTTAATGTTTTTAAAGCTGATACTTTAGAGGAACTTGCAGATAAACTAGGGGTCGATAAGGATACCTTCCTGGCCACCATCGACCGATATAATGAATTCTGTGCCAATGGCGAAGATATGGACTACAGCAAAGAATCCAAGTATCTCAATGAAGTTAAAACCGGTCCATTTTATGCATTCCATATCAAAGTCCTTAATCTTAACTCCATGGGTGGTATAAGAGTCAATATCAAAAACGAAGTGCTTGATGAAGAATATCAGCCCATCAAAGGCTTGTATGCGGCAGGAATGGACTGCGACGGTTATACCGGGGATACCTACGGTTTAACTATACCCGGTTCCTGTCAGGGTATTGCACTTTTCACCGGCAGAAACAGTGCAGTTCATGCTGTAGAGTATACTAAGACCATCTAGTATAAACTAGTATCAAAGCCAGATTTACGATCAGCTATAGGGCATAAAGACTTTAAATGATAAGAAAAGACATGAAGGGAACTGTTTTCATGGGCTCATGAACTGTTTCCTTCATGTCATATACTAGCTTTGCAGGGGATTGATTATGAATGAGATTAAACTGGGACAATATGTGCATGGAAATTCGCTGATACATTCATTGGACCCTCGGACCAAGATCATCTGCTGCACCTTGGCCGTTATTGGGATATTAAGCAACCACAACTTCTGGTATCTGCTTTTCCTATTGGGCTTGATACTGACTGCCATAAAATGTTCCGGAATACCTTTCAGTTCAGTATGGCGTAGTATGCGCGGCATCAGGTATCTGCTTCTTATCACTTTTCTTTTTCAAGCGGTCCTTACCAATGGGGAAACTGTTTTTCAAGTAGGAGCCTTAAGTGTTACCCGAGAAGGATTGATGATCGGTTTAATCAATTTGTTTCGCCTGGTGATATTATTTTTGGGTTCCATCATCCTGTTGATGACTACCACCCCCATGAAATTATCAGCGGGTTTGGAATTTTTATTATTGCCGTTGAACAAACTCAAAATTCCGGTGCAATATTTTACCACCATTATCAGCATTTCCTTTCGTTTTATACCAACCCTGGTAGAAGAATCAATTATCATAAAGGATGCCCAAAGGTCAAGAGGAGCCCATTTTGATTCACCGAAGATTTTTACCAATTTAAAAAGTTACCTGGCCATTTTAATACCCTTGCTGGCATCTTCACTGCTTAGGGCCGAGGATCTGGCAGAAGCCATGGACAGTAGATGCTATGCCGGAAACCCCAATCAATACCGTATGCGAACCTTAAAATATAAAGCGGTTGATATTTATCTAATAATTTTTATGGCAGTCGCTATATTAGTTGGACTGATTGTCACATAATAAATGTGAGCTTACTTAAGGAGACTTATAATGAATGGCCATGGAATTGAATTAATTAATGTAAGTAAAGAATTTACAAACCCTGATTCACATAAAGCAGCCCTTACTAATATTAACCTTACTATACATAAGGGTGAATATATTGGTGTTTTAGGGTTAAACCAATCAGGAAAATCAACTCTGGCCAGATTACTGAATGGCCTACTTAAACCTAGCCTGGGCAGGATTTTAGTCAACGGTATGGCTATGGATTCTTCCGAGCAAATCCGTGAAATCCGGCAATTGATTGGTATCGTATTTCAAAACCCTGACAACCAGCTAATTTGTCCGGTAGTTGAGGAGGAAATCGCCTTTGGTCCAGAGAATTTAGGTCTATCCCCTACCGAAGTGAATAAGCGGGTGACCTGGGCCTTACAAATCGTGGATATGCAGGAGATGAGGTATCATGCCCCTCATCTGCTTTCCGGCGGACAAAAACAAAAAATTGCTCTGGCTTCTGTTTTGGCCATGGAGCCCAGCTATCTGGTACTGGACGAACCTACATCTATGCTAGACCCGGTTAGCAGGTGGGAAGTTCTGGAACATCTGCGTAAAATTAATAAAGAGAACCATATTACCATCATCTTAATAAGCCATAATCCTGAAGATTTACTGGATGCTAACCGTCTGATTGTCTTACATGAAGGCACCATATATATGCAGGGAACTCCCAGAGAGGTCTACACGGATATGGAAAAACTGACTGCCATAGGATTAAAACCGCCCGGGCTCTATCAATTGATAAAGCAATTAGAGGAAGAAGGATATATTATTGATGATAATACTGAGACCATACCCCAACTGGTAGATAAAATATGTCAACAATAATTGATATTAAAGGTCTATCCTATGTATATTTGCCGGGCTCAGCTTATGAGCAACAGGCATTGAAAAATATTAATCTATCATTAAATCAGGGTGAGTTATTGGGCTTATTTGGTTTGAACGGATCGGGTAAATCTACTCTGGCCAAGCTTCTGAATGGATTGATATATCCAACTACAGGTAGTGTAACGGTTTGTGGTATCGATACCAATATCAAAAAATCAAGGTATGATCTTTGGAAAAAAGTAGGACTGGTATTTCAATATCCGGAACAGCAGATATTTGAATCCAATGTTTATGATGAAGTTGCTTATGGACCTCGAAACCTTGGGTTGACTGAATCGGAAGTAAAAACCAGGGTTTATGACGCCTTGGAAAGAGTTGGCTTATTTCCTGACCAGATGGTGAATTTGTCACCGGTTAGCCTTAGCGGAGGAGTGAGAAGAAGGATAGCTATCGCCGGGATTCTATCATTACAACCTGAGATTCTGGTTTTAGACGAACCAATGGCGGGGTTGGATCCTTTGGGACAAAAGCTGATTCTGGATATTATAAAAACCCGACAGGAAAAGAAAACTGAAACCACCATAATTATTTCCCATAACCTGAAAGAGATTCTGGCCCTGGCGGATAAAATTGCTATTCTGGAAAGAGGCTCCTTGGTGTTTTATGGAGAAGTGCAGGAACTGTTATCCAACAAAGATATTCTGAGTAAATTCCGCTTGGAGCTTCCTGACTATCTTCAGGTTGCATACGCTTTGAATGCCAGGGGCATAAAGACTAATACCAAAATAAAAAATATAAATGAGGCTGGATTGGAACTGATTCGAATTATTTCCGACGAGAAGGGAAAATTATAGTGTCAACAAAAAAGCTTGCTTTAATTGCGATACTGGTGGCACAAGCCACAATTCTTCATTATCTGGAAGGTCTATTGCCGAATCCTATTCCTATTCCCGGGGTTAAGCTGGGCCTGGCGAATATCATCACTTTACTGGCATTAATTATTTTTGATTTCAAAACTGCGTTAAATATAGTAGTTTTACGCACCATACTGGGGTCCCTTCTAAACGGCACTCTTTTCGGGGTAGGCTTTTTCCTGAGCTTTTCCGGGGCCATCGCAGCCACTTGTGTGATGATACTGTTACTTCGTGTTTTACCGGTTTTAAGCGTGATAGGGGTAAGTATTGCCGGAGCCATCGCCCACAGCATAGGGCAATTGTTAATGGCCGCCTTGATAATCAGCCAGCCCGGCATCTTTTATTATTTACCTGTTATGCTGCTCTTTTCCATACCCAGCGGAATAATAACCGGGCTTCTATTAAAAGAGCTGCTGAAATTTATGCGATCAACTAATCGATTCGATCAACTTATTGGGAATAAACTCAATAAAGTTTGAATGTGAAAGTAGGTAATTATGGATGAAAAAGAATGATATTTTGCTCATTGGAATAATTATCGTAATCAGCCTGGCCGCTTTGCTTTTTATTAATATACTGGGAAAAGGTGACCGTATAACAGCAGTTGTCAGTCAGAATAATACAGTTATTGAACGCATAGACCTGAGTACTGTAAAAGAGCCCCGAACAATAACTGTCTCTGGAGATTATCATAATATCATTAAAGTGGAAAAAGACCGGATAAGATTTGAAAAATCAGACTGTCCCGAACAAATATGTGTCCATACCGGGTGGTTGACCAAATATGGCGATATTGCCGTATGTATGCCCAATAAAACTATAATAGATATTGAAAAGAAGTAAATCCCACAGTTATGAAAGCTAAAAGAAACCAATTAACAGTTTAAGATCCACCCATTTTCTGGCCCTAATATTGTCAGCTTCAACTTCGCGATCCATGATAAAGTAGTAAATTATGTATAATCAAATTCAGTATTAGGCTTATGGATAGAGGATCATTTAGAGTATGGCTTTCGCAGTATGCGATGGAGGGGAAGAAATGGCGGTAGAGGACCAATATTCAGCGGATCTTGAAGGGATATTGTCACTTAGATATGATAATGGCGCCGACTACTGGACTACACCTGACCAACGACTGATGAAAGGAGCTCCGTACTCAACTCTGGAGAGTGTACTTCTGCTCTTGGAATTAGGTATGGAACCAGGCGAACCTTTGCTGCAGGAATCCGGCGAATTGATATTCAGCACCTGGCGGGATGATGGACGTTTTAAGCTATACCCGAAAGGCGCTATTTACCCCTGCCATACCATTAACGCAGCCAATGTGCTCTGCCACCTGGGGTATGCCTCTGATGTCCGGATGCAAAAAACCTTCCAGCATCTTTTGGATACTCAGTATACAGACGGAGGCTGGCGCTGCAATAAGTTCAGCTTTGGCCGAGGCCCGGAAACAGAATATTCAAACCCCTTCCCCACCCTGATAGCCCTGGATGCTTTTCGCTTTAGCAACTATCTCAACCAGGAGCCAGCCCTGGACCAGGCGGTGGAATTTTTGCTGGCCCATTGGACCATCAGGCAGCCCATTGGCCCGTGCCACTATGGAATTGGTACACTGTTTATGCAGACCGAATATCCCTTCCGTACTTACAACCTTTTTGTTTATGTCTACGTTTTATCCTTTTATAACCGGGCAAAATGTGACCGGCGGTTTCTTGAAGCCTTGAAAGCGCTGGAATCCAAAATGGTCGATGGACAGATTGTGGTTGAGCGAGTTAATCAGAAGCTGGCCAAACTTGCTTTTTGTAAAAAGGGTCAACCAAGTGCATTGGGAACAAAACGCTATCACGAAATATTAAAAAATCTTGGTGAAAAGAGATAGCTGGTATTCGATGGCTTTAGCGGGCAGACCGCCCAAAATGTTAGGTATCATCTCTACATCTGAAGCAAATTATTGTCTAGAACTTATAAACACAAACTATAGTCGGAACGACTCCGTTTTTAGCAATACGGAATTTTTAGCTGTGGGTACTGAGTTCCAGCTCTTTAGACACATTGGCATCAATATCAGCACCAATTATTCCATAGCCACTGGACTGCAGTATTTGGGTTATAAACCAGCCTTCCCCGCTCTCATAGGGAATCTTTTCTATCACCAGTTTCTCCGTTGCGGTAGTATGGGGCGGAGCAGAGGTTATTTCCGGAAAAGATATCGTGTATTCAATCCTGGTATCACTTATTTTATCCTGACTAGTAATGGTTATCGGTCCCGCCCAGGGGCTGGAAAACCCGGTAACCCAGTAGGTTTGGCGAACATTGTAGCTATTATCTGCTTTATGGCGCAGCTGGAGTGATAAGGCTGTATATTGTAAAGCTCCATTGCGAGTTTGCAGGCCTCGACCCCATAATCTTAAGGCCTCCTCGGCACTAACTGGCACAAGAGCATTTTCTGCCCAGGCGGTTTGAGATTTAACTTGATTCACATCAGGGGGCTGAATGGATAGTACATTGGCAACCTCATTGTAATCTGCTGAGGCATGGAATAGGTAATCCAACCAATCCATGGGCAGGTAATAATGACCCTGACGGTTTTCGGCGCTGTATACTAACGAACTGTGTTCATAGAGGCCATCATCACTAATTATACGTAGGTATATTGGGTCATGGGGCAGAGTTGGTTGTGTTGAATGCCCTCTATATTTATCGAGTTCTAAAACCCATTCCCGGTTGGGCACGGCAAAGGATAAAGGCAGGTTTCTAACTCTGGCGGGAAGTGGCCAGAGTTGGTCATTCTGTTCGTTGGAGCTATCTTGGAGAGCTCTAACATAGGAATTGAGTCTTTCCAGATTGTAAAAATCCTGCCCGGTTCTGATGGTAACCGTGCGAGTCTCAGAATCCCATTCTACAGAACTGGCCCCTAACTGTTCTGCCGCCCAGCGCAAAGGAACCATCACCTGGCCTTCTGCCACATCCATTTCAGCCGGTGCATTTACCTTCAAACCGTTTATTTTCACTGTTAATGGAGGAACTACCCCGGCAGAGGGAGCAGGTTCCTTCCCATGAGCCAAAGTAATTAAGGGTAAGCCGACCAGTACAATTATTACCAGGAATAAAGCTGACACTATGCGTCTCACTATGGAAACACCTCCTAATTATTCCTTACGGTTTCGGTGTCTGTTATCTTACAGGGTGAGTGCTTAAAACCTTGTACCTAGTATTTCAGCCGATGATTGATCCCGGTATACTAAGGTATTAAAACTCTACTATAAGCTGAGACTCTGAACATTATAAAACTGGCGGGGTACAAATCATTGGGACAGGTCCCTTATTTCCTAGCCGTTAAGAATCAAGAGCCCTGTTCCCATGATTCCCGCAAAATGGCATGAAAAAAGCACCCCTAACGAAGTGCTGATAAAAAACATAGGCTTTGTTTTAACTATTCAATTCTGTTTCTTGCTATTTAATCAACTTTGTCAAATCCATCCTTGCATAAATTACCCGATGGATTTCAACAACTTCCTCCTGCGCCCGAACAATATAGAAAACCGCGTAGTTTTTTACTAGCAACATTCGATACTCTTCCTCCAAAGCCCTCAACGGACGGTAAATCTTATGAGCGTATGGAAACTCACTTAATAGGGAAATCGAACGATCAAACGCATCCAACAAATCCAACGCGGCCTTTGGCGCATTCAACTGGTCGGATATATACAAAACATTCTCTATTATATCCTGTTTGGCTATTGGAAGGTAAACAATCTCATACATTCTTGGCATCTGCCTTTTTGTGCATGGTCTGCCGTATGCTGTCAAATACTTCTTTATGGGAAAACCGTTGATTGGTTTGTTTTGCTTGCAACTCCGCCTCTTTCAGCTTGAAATATATCTCACTCTCGAATTGAAGCTTTTCATAGGCTTCAAAACTCATAACAACCATATCGCCATAACCATTTTTGGTTAAAAAAACAGGCTCAGAAGTTTCATGAACAATCTTCGAAATATCTGCGAATTTATTCCTCAAGTCGGATACCGGTCTAATCTGCGGCATAGAATAACACCTCCCTGATATGATTAGCATAATATTATCATAATTATGCTAATTCATCAAGCTTCCTAAATTAACTTGATTTCTTTGACCTTTGTCAAATCTCCGCTACACAATATATCAATATTGTTGAAAATCTTTTCCGCAGACCAGTCCCACCATCTCAATTTCAGAAGATAATCAATAAGTTGATCATCAAACCTTTTCTTAATTATCTTACAAGGGTTCCCGCCCGAAATGGTGTACGGAGGAATCTTTTGCCACAACAGAATTTGCTGCAATAATTGCTCCGTTACCAATATGAACGCCCGGCATAATCGTAACATATTGACCAATCCACACATCATTACCGACGATCGTATCTCCCTTGAACGGCAAATTTTCAAGTTTGGGCGTCGTTTTTTCCCAACTGCCACCCATCAGGCTAAAAGGATAAGTTGTAACACTATTCATACGATGGTTCGCGCCGTTCATCACAAATTTGATGCCCCGTGCTATTGCGCAGAATTTTCCGATGATTAGTTTATCACCGTAAAATTCGTAGTGGTGTGAAACATGTTCTTCAAATTTATCCGCACCATTAATATCATCGTAATAAGTGTAGTCACCAACTATAATATTAGGACGTGTAATTACGTTTTTGATATAACAAATGCTTTTGATTGCTTCATTTGGATAGATTGTTTTGGATTTGGTCCACATTGCATATTATCAACTCCTTCATGTAATATAAATAAGTTGTAATTTTAAAATACCCAGTATGCTCATTATAGAAAGTGGCTTGCTCGTTAAATTGAAATTTGTAGGTCTTGTACTGTTAAATGATTACTTCACCTAAGATTTTATCATGCGGAACAATCAAGCACTTTTCTATCGCTTTCCAATGAGTTTCATACAACTGTTTTTGAGCTTTACCATAATTTTTATCTGTATCGAATTCCCAGTAGAGGGCATAGCGAACACATTTTACAATATCATGTTATTAGCCTACTGGGCAGCCTTAAACATGGATTAGGGGAAGTTGGTAGATATCAGTCCCCCAGTCCTTAATTTACAGTATGCACTGTTCACTGTTGTACCTTCTCTTTGAAATGTGCAGTAGGCGGCCTGGTTTTTGCTCGTTTATGTATCACTCGATGAGAGGACAGGGATTACTTTAATCAACTAAGGGAGGTAATACCCATTATCTTACGGATGTAAAACACTATTAACTAGGTATCTTGCTTTCTCGTAATCTTTTTTCCTGACAGATACAACATATTGTCGTTCATAATCCAAATTCATTCCGTAACTTCCAAAATTACCCCTTATCGTACCTCGTCTGAACCATTGTCCTGAATGATTTATTACTTTGTAGGTATATTTAATCCCTTCCTGGTTTAGAATTCTTCTTGCTTTTGATAGTTCTTCGATCGAATATCCAATATATACATCTTCCTTGTTAAAAAAAAGAATCATTACATATATCCCCTTTTAATTGTCACTCATTAATACCATACGACTGTAGCCAGTAATAATAAACCGCGCAGTATTAATATGGATAATGGGAAGTTGGTGGATTCATTAAACCTGCTTCCCATGGTACCTCCTCACTAATCATTTTTGTACGTACCATATAATTGTTATAATGAACATAAAAAGTAAGGGAAGAACTATTGTCAAGATATTTAATCCTATTACCAATCTCCTTAGCTTCGTCTTAACTATATCTTTTTTTCTCGCCCATGTATCAGCAATTACCCATGAAAGACAGGAGCTTATTACCGCAATTGCCATTATGGATAATGTAAAGAATTGCCCAATAGGATCAATGCCAATATCTTGTAACAGAGATATTATTTTATAATAAACATAGTTAAAAAAGCCCAGCAACCATACCATAAATGCTGGCAAGTATGGATTTAACGGCTTTTTATCATAAAATTTAATTATTAAAACTGTAGGAATTATTCCAATTATTCCCCCCGCTAAAAAAGCAGCAATTACTATAAAAAAAATCATTATTGGCCCTCCCAATTTGTCATAAGGACAACCCCATCCTAACTTATAACACACCGCCCTCTTTATCCTCTCGCAAGTATAAAATTCCTTCTTACCATTTATGAACTTTACATTATTTAGCCTTAGCAGCAGTTCCAAATAAACATAATGGGCAGTAACTCGATAAATCCGAATTGACATATGAAATGCTTACTTGTAGTTGCTTTATTGCTTTAGTTATCATATAGAAGACAACTGTCTTTACAATGAGGATAAGGACAGCCACAGGCACGACACCCTACTGGAATATATCCCATGATAATAATCATCGCAGTTCATCTTATCAAATGCCAGTAGCGTTTGCCAGTTGAAACTGTGTGGGCACTCATTCCCGCTATTGCATCTGGACTTGATCCAGCAGCAATATCTACTCATAAACTTTGGCACACTGCAACAACACTTATGTATAAATGGAGTTGTAAATTCAGTTTAGTGTATAAACTCGTAAATACAGCAAATCAGCATTCTTGTGCATATTTGGCGAGTTGGAGCCAACTGTTGTTCCTGGTGCTGTTATTTTAAAACATTTTCAAATACTTTCTTCATTAGTAATTGACGTTCTTTTATAAACTGTTCAAAATTACTAAAACTTAGGTCAATATTGTCTGGAATAAAATTTTTATTCATATAAGCTTTTCTTTCCTGATCGTTAGGATATGTTCTTTGTAACCACTCTTTAAAATCTGTATCTGATTTCTCTTGATTAGGCAACTCCTCCATTAATTGCAGGTTAGCAAGACAATTACAGTTTTCTAAATAAAACTCATGTTCAGAAGTTTTAATGCCCTTCTTTTCAAATGCATTTTTTTTAAAAAGACTTTTGAGGAAAATATGATCAATATGAAATTTATTTCGATAATCCAAAGTTGGATATAATACGGATAAAGCTGAAAAAGTATAGGGTTGACCATATTTATAGAAGAATAGATTTTCAATATCATCGTCACTAAATGTAATGGACTTTTCAGTACCTTTAAACCTATCAATAATTTTATCAATTGGAAATAGTTCAATATCTGTCTCATAGCTGATGACTTCTCTCATACCTCTATGGACATTTTCAGGATGAGCGCCAAAAACTCTTTTCAATAACACTTTAACTAACCAACTGCGAATAATTATACGGTTGTTCTTATACTTGGCTGACTCTGTTTGAAGGGAATTACAGTAGCAGATCCTTTTATGGGCGGGGGTACACCGGTAATTGAGGCCAACCGGCTGGGGCACAATGTTATTGGTTGTGATATAATCCTATGCCTGCTGGATAGTAGAAAGAGAACTGGCCAACTTGAATTTGCGGATTACCAGGCTGCTGCCCGCGATTTAATAGATAATCTTAAGCGGCAGGTTGGAAGCTATTATTATACCAGGTGTAATATTTGCGGGAAAGAACATGTGCTGGTTAAATATTATCTGGGTGAAAACACTGTTATACGAGGATTGCGGACAAGTGTTTGACCTTTTTCCAGGTTATCCAGGGAAATCAGCCTTGGTTCTGATTTCCCTGGGTTTGCTGTCCAGATGTTATCGTACCGCCTCGTAGGTCCTTACCGCCATTAGAACTGCGGCTTCACGAGATGCCATGCCATATCCAACCGCCTCTTGAGATGTGGTGATGGCCTTAGGCATGAAATTACCGTTAGTATCCCCTTTTATAATTCCAATTTTGGACATATATTTGGTGGCTTCCACTGCCCAATCAGAAATATACTTCTGGTCCGGGAAATCGGCTACTCCGGCAATGCTGTAATCAGCGCCCGGTGCTATAGCCTTTATGGTACGGAAAAGCATAGTTGCACACTGCTCCCGATTGATTAAAACCCGGGGGGAGAAATTGGTATCAGAAGTTCCGAGAGTTATTCCTACGGCAAAAGCCTTTAAAATCTGGGGATTGTTGGTATCAGTAAAAGGATTGGGTGAAACCGGAGCTGCTGTTTGGCCGCTGGTTTTTTCATACAGCAGAACGGCCAATTCAGCAAACTCTTCCCTGGTGATGGGTCTGGTCATATCCGCACCTTTCAATATATCAGGTATGAGTTCGTAATCGGCTGCTTTATTCAGTTCCGCTACAGCCCAGCTGTTGGCATTGCTATAAAAGGCTGGCGTGCCAATCTCGACCACATTGGAGAAGGGAGAGCGTAAGGTGGAACCATCAGGCTTTTGCATCTCGAAATACATACGAAAATAATAGGTATTCTGCTCGATGTTCACTTCAGCCCAGCCGCCTTGATCGATGGGGTCGACGTCTAAATCATCGGCCAGCATGTTATCTGCTTTTTCAAAGGGCATGTTCCCGCTCTCAGTAGCCCACTTGCCACCGTCAATTTTCCAGTCCAGTTTAGTCCAGACACTGGTCTGTTTATTTGTCTTTTCCACACTATCAGGAATGGTACAGGTGAAATGGAAATAAGGCTGACCATTTTCATATGCCTTTAATTCGCCTGTCAAGGTCTTTGGAGCTTCGAGACTATTGGGAATCTGAGCCGCTGAAGTCTTGCCGATGGCAGCTATTTCCGAATAGGGCGACACCACAAAACTGAATCCTTCCCCATTATCATACTCGTATACATAGCGGTAACGAAAAGAATAGGTGTTGTTTTGCAGGTCGAAACTATCTAGATCTAAAGAAAATTCGAAAACAGGTATATCGAAAGCATTTCTTTCATCATGGCCGATATTATTAAGATAACCGCAGACATTAAACAGCTCATAAGTGCTTTCATAATATTCCATTACGCCTATGTCACTGGTACCGTTCCATGTCTTGTTGAACTGCCAGGGGCCGTCATTGATTTTCCAATCCAGTTCATATAATAACCATAACTCAGCTTCACTGTCGTTCATTAAATCCATTATACTATCCGGCTGGGTCAAACGAAGGAACAATTCCCCGTTGTCACCTGGGCGAACGGACAAACTTGCTGGTTGGTCCAGAGTAACAGAAGACATTTCCTCATTGGCATAGGCCATTCCTGGCATAAGCAGTATTAGGCAAATTATCACTGCAATAATTCTCTTTAGCATATAAAATCCTCCATTAATTTTATTGATTATAACGGCGAGCAAACTTCAATCAAGCTTAAAGGCCTGCCGCCATTGTTTACTTATCCCCACGCTTATTAACATCGTGTAGCATGACTTATCTCTATTTCTTCGGAGTTGGTATCGAATCTTCCCTATTCCATACTGATACTGAGCTACTCGCTGATCTCATAATTAATGGTTACAGACTTCACTTCTGAATCATACATTAAAGAAATTTTGGTGTTTTCGTCCTTGCTGGCACCGTAGCTGTAACCTGTATCACTGCTGGTGTACTCATAGGAATCATTAGTAAAACCCTGAGCTTTTATCTCCTCCAAGTAGCGATTAAAATCTTGTGGTTCAACTTCTTCCAACACGATCATACAGAATTGATCTGAATTCATGGCTGAAACCACAATACCTTTCTTTAACTGGGGAATCTGCTTGGCGGCACCGCTATCAGGCCATTCGGCTTCTCCAAAACTAAACTCTTCCCCATCATCGCCTTTGATGGTAACTTTATCGCCGTCCAAATCTACCTTGCCTTCTCCATCAACAGCTTTGTTGATTATTCCTTCTGCAACTGACTCGGCTATTTTTTCATTCACCTTTTCTTTAGCTCCGCAGCCGCCCACCGCCGCTATCACAAAAACCGTCAGTAAAATGGCTATTACTTTCTTCGACATATCTAATCCCTCTTTTCTTATTATGCTCACATCTGACACCCGTACCGGTTACTTTATCAACTGGTACTTACCAATAATCGGAAGAGCCTTGCCATTGCCGGTGAATCCATTGATTAGTCCTAAAACACCTAGTAAGAAAACTCCGAGCGCAAAAAAGGGCAGCAGTATCCAGCCAATTACCGGAATAATGCTCAAAACAACACTTCCTCCAAATCCCAGCAAAAACAGCAGCAATGCCTGGTTGGCATGGTACCTGCCAAAAGGCGAGTTGGGGCAGACCACCAAAGGCAGGAAAAAAAGCAAATAGGCAAGTCCTGCCATAACCTTACTACCTTCAATATCTTCAGGGGTGAAGGTAGTAGGATTCTCCACATCGTAATCCGTCATAATAAAAACCTCCTTATTCGTTATATTGACATCTTCGAATATACCAGTGTTTGATGCTGAAGTAATCACCCCCAGGGTGACTGGGTAAAAATCACCTTGGGAGTGAACCGGTGAGTTGGTATGGTTTCGGATATTAAAAAGAAGGTTTTTTTGGAGATATAGCAAATTATATTAGTGTAGTACCAGAGAATAAAATTTAAAGAGGCATGAAAGATGAAAAGGAATTTCTTGGCTTCCGTATTATTAATTATAATGATGGTCTCCCCCTTAGCAGGATGTGGCGAAGGAGTAAAGATCGATCCTTCCAATCCTGTGACCCTTAATTTATGGCATAATTACGGTGGTCAGCTTAAAGAGACTATGGACAATATGGTAGATGAATTTAATGAAACCCTTGGGACTGAACAAGGTATTATAATTAATGTTACTTCTATTTCAGGCAGCGCTACTCTCCATGAAAAACTTACTATGGCAGCTCATGGTGACCCAGGTGCCCCTGACCTGCCCGATATCACCACTGCCTATCCAAAAACAGCTCTTATTCTGGCTGATAAGGGCCTGTTAACTGACCTTAATAGTCAGTTTTCTGACCAGGAACTATCGGCCTATATTCCAGAGTTTTTAGAAGAAGGGCGTATAAACGGAGACAGTCTTTATGTCTTCCCTACTGCTAAATCAACAGAAGTATTGTTTGTTAACACTACATTATTCAATAGATTTGCTCGGAACACGGGAGCTAAAATCGAGGATCTAAAATCTTTTGAAGGTATAGTAAGGACTGCATCTCTTTATTATGAATGGACTGACCAGCAAACACCTAATGTTGCCGATGACGGTAAAATGTTCTATATGCCTGATTCACTATTTAATTTCTCATTTATAGGTTGTAAACAGCTGGGGGCAGAATTGATCAACGACGGCAAATTCTGCTTTTCGTCACCACAATATAAAAGGGTGTGGGATTGTTATTACCAATCTGCCGTTTTAGGAAAATTTGCTGTTTTTGATGGCTATGCTACCGACCTGGCAAAAACAGGTGATATAGTATGTTCGACCGGATCAACTGCAGGAATATCTTTTTTCTCTCCAACAGTTACTTATGCAGATAATACCTCTGAACCAGCTGAACTGACTATCCTTCCCTACCCGGTTTTTGAAGGCGGTAAAAAGGCAGCTATTCAAAGAGGTGCCGGTATGTGTGTAATCAAATCGACACTCAAGAAAGAAAACGCTGCCGCAGTCTTCTTAAAATGGTTTACCAGCCCGGAAAACAACTTGCGCTTCGTTTCATCTACCGGCTATCTTCCGGTAACTGAAGAAGCCTTCGGGGAGATTATGTCCAAAGAGATAGATAACGTGTCTGATAACAGTATGAAGAAACTGCTGCAAACCGGCAGGACAATGCAGCAAGAATATGAGTTCTACATTCCTCCATTGTTCGATGGGATTGATGAACTGCAGAAGGAATATGAAAGCCAGCTTAGAGAAGTAACGACAGATTCACGTGCATCTTTTCTAAACAATCTCTCTGACAGTGATAAAAACACCGCTTACAAAACACTGGCTCCTGATGCCTTTGATGATTTTATAAATAGGCTTTCGAAAATCTAATTTGTAATGGAGCTATTGCCATTGAAAAACACACTGTACAAGCAAGGTCATAATTTGATAAACCAGTTGACCGCTTCGGCCACATCTGGAATTCCCATGGGCATAAGACTTTTTCTGCTTTTAATTGTACTGGTTGTTACCATAATTTTGGGAGTAATAGCTATACTGTTGATTACAGGTACTTTTACCGCCGGTCTAGCGGAGAGCGAAACATTGTTCAATAATGATCTGCTTCATACTTCTGAGAAGATCTCCCAGCAATATGGTGAGCTTTCTGTACAAGCTATCGAGTTTTCAAAAGAATTATCACATAATATTGAAGAAAAAGCGGAGCAGTTAGGCATATCAGTCTCTGATTTACCCAACCACCCCGATAAATTAGAAAAAATTATATCAGATCAATTTGATATTACTTACTTCTCTCTGGAGAAGTCCAAAAGCAGCGGCAGTTTCTTTATTTTGGACGCCACCGTCAATCCCACTCTTTACAATTCGCAAAACTCAAAAGCAGGTTTGTACTTGAAGAACATGGAGCCTAATATAATCAGTTCATCTCATCCTAACATTATTGTACTGCGAGGTTTTCCCAGCCTGGGACGCAATAACTCACTAGCCCTGCATACCCAGTGGAAAATGGAGTTTGATGTTAGCAACGCTTCTTATTATCATCTTCCCATGGAAGCAGCCCGTTCTAACCAGGAACTTCCGTTATCCCGGATCTATCATTGGACTCCGGCTCTAAGTTTGCCAGGAACCAGTGAAGAAACCATGATTTGCTCAGTGCCTTTAATTGATTCCCAGGGTAATGTTTTTGGTGTGTGCGGATTAGACACAAGCAGTATGTTATTTAAGCTGTCATACAGGCACCAAACCAGCGCTTATAATCGCTTGCTTTATATCCTCGCTCCCTATAGCGGGTCAACCATCAACCTGCACGAGGCCATGGTAGCCGGAGGTTATTCATCCAGGCTTATGTCAAAAAGCGAGTCTCCCCTCACCATCTCCCAAACCAGGGGGGCTTTTTACTCCTACCACCAGGGCGAGAACACTTCCTTCTGGGGGCTTCACACTCCGATTAACTTATATCCGGAGGGATCTGCTTTTGCTGACGAACAATGGATAGCAGCGGTCCTGATTCCGGAAGAGGATATTCTACTATCGATGACCCGCTTAAATGTGCTGTTAATATCTTTGCTGCTAATCCTGGTTATAGTCGGAATAATAGCCTCATTATTAATAAGCAAAAAATTCTTAAAGCCCATATCAAAAGGGTTGGAGCTTATCAAGTCAGAGGACTTGAGTGAAGCTCCCCGAACCAGAATACCAGAAATAGACGATCTAATAGAATTCATGGCCAACCGCAATGAAGCGCTGTATGAAGGAGCCAAACAAAAAAACTTGTCCTTTACGCTTCTCGATGAATTTGCCAAGAATACAGGAACACTCTCACCTTCGGAGCGCTCAGTATATGACCTCTATGCCCAGGGATATAGTGCCAAAGAAATTGCAGAAACACTCTGTCTAAGTATAAATACCATCAAAACCCACAGCAAACACATTTATGCCAAACTTGATGTTACTTCCCGCGCGGAGCTCCTTTTATATGTTAACCTGCTGGAAGAAATAGATAAGGAACAACTGAAGTCTCATCCAGCTCGCCTTCTGTAAAGAGAAGGGACCACCAGACGCAATTACGGTCGGCTATATACTCAATATAAAAATAATCCAGTTTACATTAAGCTCTACAATGCATCTCTATGGCCGAGGAACAAATCCTTGTCCAAGAAGTTCGATAGATGCTGTTCCCCCGGTAAGATTATCTACTCCTGCCATGAAACGGGGAAGTTTATCAAGAGCAATCCAGGCTTCAAAACTTATCCGATCAGCATATTCAATATTCATTACCAGGTTCAGGGATTTGAAGAACAGCTTTTCAAAACTGCTATAATAGCTGTAGTCCAGAGTAATAAGGATCCTCTCTGAGTATTCCTGAGTGACGATCCGAGCTTCATTCACGGCCGATTGAACCACCTGGGTGTAGGCCCTTACTAATCCCCCGGTTCCCAGCAAGGTTCCTCCAAAATAACGCACTACCACAGCTATTATATTTACCAATTCCCTCTTCAGAAGCACATTTAGAATGGGCGAACCCGCCGTACCGCTAGGTTCGCCATCATCACTGCACCGTTCCATGATAACACTATCCTGCCTCAGTCTATAGGCAAAGCAATAATGT